>Ga0206857_1008_pt1 | contig 56723 bp, 43 predicted proteins | sample Alteio_BWOrgCont_49_FD_152865 | JGI IMG/M metagenome (GOLD analysis project Ga0206857, IMG submission 152865) | Enriched cells from forest soil in Barre Woods Harvard Forest LTER site, Petersham, Massachusetts, United States -... | ecosystem: Environmental > Terrestrial > Soil > Temperate forest >...
CCTGGCCACTGACTAAAAAGAAAATTGCTTGGGCGTGATTAATGGCAGGCAGCGTTAAGGTGATTCTTTTTTCAGGTATTCCTGTCTGGGATGTACTTATCGCCAGACGGCCTTTCTCTGAAAGTGATGGATTTCCAGGGAAAAGAGAGGCCGTATGACCATCTTGTCCAACCCCAAGCAAGACCAGATCAAACACCGGAAACTCATCCTTTTTCAGTTGAAAGAAATCACTGATCGATTTTTCATACAAAAGCGCCGAGGTCTGAAGATTACAATCCTTGGTTTGAATGGCATGGATATTTTCGCCAGGGATTTTAACCTTTGACAGAAGGGCATCTGACACCATGCGGTAATTGCTTCTTGAATCTTCAGGCAGCACCCATCTTTCATCGCCAAAGAAAATATGGATTCTCTCCCACTTAAATTTGTTCCTGAAAGATGGTGAGGACATGCATTGATAAATGCCTTTAGGCGTTGAACCTCCCGAGAGGACCATCGAAAACCTATTATTGGCGGCAATACTCGCGGTTGATAGGTCCAATATTGCCTGGGTGACCTTGCCGCAGAGATCCTCGTAATTTTCAGCTATATTCATTGTTGAAACAACCATATTAAAAATCCTGCCAGAATCTGCCATCCTGTTGAATAATTTTATTGGCATTTTCAGGCCCCCATGAGCCGGATGCATAGTTGGGGAAAACCCGTGGGAGCAATTTTTCCCGGTCTTTTAATATCTTTGTAATATACTCCCAGGAGACTTCCACAAAATCCTCACGCACAAAAAGCATCTGGTCTCCCCGTATGCAGTCTAAAAGCAACCTTTCATAAGGCCCCATCGGCGTGACTTTAAAAATATCTTTATAACTTAGCCCCAGGTTCAAAGAAGCGATACTCAATTTGGGCCCTGGATATTTCGCTTCAAAGCTCAAAAAAATCCCTTCATTCGGCTGGATCCTGAAGGAAAGCACATTGGGCCTGAATTGATCGGACTTGAGTTGCGTAAAAATAGAATGCGGCACATTTTTAAAATGGATGGCGATCTCCGTGATGGGATGATTTAGCCTTTTACCTGATCTAAGATAAAAAGGAACATCTTTCCAGCGTGGATTATCAATAAGCAATTTAAGAGCTGCGAATGTCTCGGTTTTAGAATGCGGGGGAACATCTTTTTCACGACGGTACCCGGGGACCTTCTTACCGTCGATCCTTCCTTCCCCATATTGCCCAAAAGCGACAAATTCATGCAGCTTATTCTTGAGGATGGGACAAATGGCTTCAGCCACCTTTAATTTTTCATCGTGATACTGTTTCGCTTCAAATTTATTCGGTGGTTCCATGGCCACCAGTGTCAGCAATTGAAACATGTGGTTTTGAAACATGTCGCGCAATTGCCCGGCTTTATCATAGTACCCTGCCCTTTGCCCGACGCCTAAGGTTTCAGAAGCCGTGATCTGAACATGGTCAATATAATGACGGTTCCAGAGGGGTTCAAAGATGGTATTGGCGAAACGGAACATCAAAATATTCTGGACGGTTTCTTTTCCTAAGTAATGGTCAATGCGGTAGACTTGTGATTCATCCAGGAATTTATGGATGATCCTGTTTAATTCACGGGCTGATTCCAAATCATGACCAAAAGGTTTTTCAAAGACCGCATGCATCCATGGTTTTCCATGTTTCACTTTCTTGATCATGCCGGCATGGGCCAATTTCTGAATTAAATCAGAATAAACAGCAGACGATGTGGCAAAATAAAAAATAGTATTTTCTTCTGCCTTATACTTGGCATTAAGCTCTTTCATTAAAGCATCCAAAGACCGCAGTGCCCGAGGATCTGAATATTCCGCAGAACGGTAATAAAGATGTTCCACAAATTTCTTATGAATCACAGGATCAGGTTTATTTAATCCTTTCAAAATACCCAAAACCCTGTCGCGAAATACCTTGTCATTCCAATGGGTGCGGGCTGATCCTATAATATAAAAATTCTCAGGAAGAAGTTTGGCGTGATAAAGGTCATAGAGGGCAGGCATCAGTTTGCGGTGCGTCAAATCTCCCGACGCTCCGAAGATAACGATGCCGCAGGGATCAGATGTTTTTTCATGATGGAAATGATCATGAGGAACGACCTTGATAGGGGCAGTTGTTTTAATCATTAAACATTCTCCTTCTTGATGGCATGCCCTCCGAATTCATTGCGAAGTGCGGCGATGACTTTGGCGCTAAAAGATTCTTTGGTGCGCGAACGCAAGCGCTCCAAAAGAGAAAGGGTCAAGACAGGCGCTGACACATTGCGTTCAATGGCCTCTGCCACCGTCCATCGCCCTTCGCCGGAATCATCCACATAAGGTGCAATCTCTTTGAGCTTCGGGCTCTTGGCAAATGCCAGTTCTGCTAATTCCAATATCCACGAACGGACCACACTGCCCTGGTTCCATAGATGAGAAATCTTGGCAAAATCCAGGTTATAATCCGATGCGTTCATGATTTCAAAACCTTCGCCATACGCTTGAAGCATGCCATATTCAATGCCGTTGTGGACCATCTTCACAAAATGCCCTGCTCCGTTGGGTCCGACATATAGATAGCCGTCTTTGGGGGCCAAGGTCTTAAAGATAGGATCGCAAATGGCAAAAATTTCTTTTTCTCCACCGATCATCAGGCAATAGCCTTTTTCAAGCCCCCAAATCCCGCCGCTGGTACCTGAATCCATAAAATGGATGCCTTTTTGGGCTAATTCTTTGGCCATGGTGATGGTATTTTTATACCAAGAATTCCCGCCATCAATGATAATGTCACCCTTAGTTAATTGGGCCGCAATATCTCTGATGGTTTGAGTGGTTGGATCACCTGAAGGGACCATGACCCAAATAACTTTAGGACTTGGCAATTTTTTAAGCAAATCCGCAATAGAATCGGCACCAATGGCCCCCTGTTTTTCCAAATTCTTAACGGGATCAGGGCTTCTGTCGAAAACTACAATCTCATGTTTATCTTTGAGAAGCCTCAATACCATGTTGCTCCCCATTTTTCCTAGTCCTACAAGTCCGATTTTCATATTTCCCCCTTGAGTTTTAATCGTAAAGCAAAGACCGCTGCCCCGTGAAGGGCGGTTTTTTCTTCCAAAATAGCGTGCACCGGAATCCGAGACAAAAATTTTGAAAAACGCCCTTTTTGCAAAAACGCCTTCCTAAATACGCCGTCCTGCAGTTTAGAAATGATCTTAGGAGCAATACCGCCTCCCACAAAAATGCCACCAAGCGCCAAGACCTTAAGACCAAGATTTCCTGCCTCGGCACCGTAGATAGCACAAAACATATCCAACGCCTTGATACAAAGTTTATCGCGCTTCTCAAGAGCACACCTTGAGATCACAGAACTTGGGTCTGCGTGGGCCATTTCTTTTTTTAACCAATCCGGTTCCGTGGCAAAATTCCGACTTTTAAGAAAATCATAAATATTTAAAAGCCCTGGGCCTGAAAGAACGCGTTCATAACTGGAATGGCCGTATTTTTTTAATAGAAATTTACAAAGATCAAGTTCCAAGTCATTACGCGGGCCAAAATCAGAATGCCCCCCTTCTGAAGCCACAGCCCGATAATATTGACCCTCCCAGAAAAGCATGCCCTCGCCTAAACCTGTTCCGGCGGCAATCACCGCGATATTCCCTTGAGCGACAGGTCTGCCGGGATTTAATTCTACCAGGGCTTTCTTGGGTAAGGTGCCAATGCCATAGGCTGTTGCTTCCATATCATTGATCAGCGCAACAGTTTTAATCCCCAAATGCTTTTTAAGTTTAGCCGTGTCCACCACCCAAGGCAAATTTGTCGTCCTACAAACCCCCTTGATCACAGGCCCCGCAATCCCAAAACAAGCCGCCTGAAAATGAACTGGGTGGTCTTTCAAGAATCTTTTCAAAATCGATGCAAATTCAGGATAATCGGCATTCTGAAAATTAAAAACCTTTTTGGAAGTAAAACTCCCTGCTTCCAATTCAAAATACCCTAGATTTGTTTTCGTGCCTCCAATGTCGCCAGCAAGAATTACTAGACGCTGCTTTTTATTCTTACCCAGAAGTTGGGAAATCTTTAATTTCATGAAATTACCGCTTCGACATGACCTTTCTTCAATTACCTTACTATTCAAAATGCTTCTAGAAATGTGCCGCTACCTTATTGTTATTTCTTGAGAAGCGGCCTTTTTTCTTCCAAGGCGGAAAGCAACTTCTTGAAAGAGTCGGCAAAAGAAGCAACGCCATCCTCTTGTAGTTTTTCGCCAATCGCGTTTAAATCTACCCCTAGTTTAGCCAAAGTTTTAAGGATTTCTTGCGGCTGGCCTTTTGTCACTTCGTCCTTTTTAGCAACGCCGTGATCACGGAAATGTTCAAGAGTTTCAGGAGGCATGGTATTGACAGTATCGCGACCGGCTAATTCTTCGACATAAAGCACGTCGGAATAATTAGGATTCTTGGTACCGGTGCTGGCCCACAAAGGCCTTTGCACGCGGGCGCCTTTTTGGCGCAAGGAAGCAAAGGATGGCCCTTCAAAAATTTCAAGAAAACGGCGATATACCATCTTGCTATTGGCAATGGCCACCTGGCCGCGCAATTTAAGCGCCTCTGGAGTACCGATTGTCTCAAGAGCCTTGTCCACGGCGGTGTCCACCCGGCTGACAAAAAAAGAAGCCACCGATGCAATGCCTTCGGGATTCTTGGCGCGCTGCAATCCCCTGATATAAGCTTGGGCAACAGCTTCATAATGGGCCATGTTAAACATCAGGGTGATATTAACATTGATCCCCTCGGCGATCAGCGTCTCAACGGCTGGAATTCCTTCCTTGGTCGATGGGACCTTGATCATGAGATTGGGACGTGCCACGGTTGCCCAAAGACGGCGCGCTTGTTCGATGGTGCCTTGGGTATCATGGGCCAAGTTAGGTGAAACTTCCAAACTGACATAACCATCCGCCTTATTCTTGCGTTGATAAACAGGTAGGAATGAATCAGCCGCTGCTTGGATGTCCTTGATCGCCACTTTTTCATAAAGAGTGTCTGTTGTAATATTAGGTTCTTGAGTAAGCAACTCGCGTATTTGGGCATCGTATTCCGCACTGCCGGATATGGCTTTTTCAAAAATCGTAGGATTACTCGTCATGCCTGAGAGCCCATCTTGCTCAATGAGCCGTTTTAATTCACCGCTTGAAAAAAGGTCACGGCGGATATAATCAAGCCATACCCCTTGACCATCATTTCCAAGTTCAACCAACGGATTATTTTTCATAGAGACATCTTTCTTGCCCATTAAAGCAAGGGCATGCTTAATCACATTTTCAACAGAGATCCCTAATTTCTCCATGACGATAGGCCCTGGTGCGGACGCACCGAAACGATCGATGGCAACCGAAGCCCCCTGATCAGTCACATATTTCTGCCAGCCAAATGAAACGCCCGCTTCAACCGATAACCGCATTTTCACCGACGGCAAAAGCACAGAATCGCGGTATTTTTGAGACTGTGCATCAAAGAGCTCCCAACAAGGCATGGAAACCAGACGCGCCTTGATGCCCTGCTGGGCTAATTTTTCTTGAGCGGCCACAATCAGCCCCACCTCAGAACCGGTGGCGATCAAGATCATATCTGGTTTACCATCCGGTGCATCCGCCAACACATAGCCCCCTTGTTTAAGATTGTCAGCGGAAGCATATTTGGTACGGTCCAAGGTCGGCACATTCTGGCGGGTCAAAACCAGCACGGTAGGACCTGTCTGCATTTCAACAGCAGTTTTCCAGGCAACCGCAGTTTCATTGGCGTCCCCGGGACGGATTACCTTCAAATCAGGAATGGCGCGCAAGGCAGCCAGATGCTCGACGGACTGATGAGTAGGGCCGTCTTCGCCTAAGGCGACACTGTCATGCGTGAAGACAAAAATAGAATGTAGCTTCATCAACGATGCCAGACGAATGGCGGGCCGCATATAGTCAGAGAAAGTAAAAAAAGTCGCGCTAAAAGGAATCAAGCCGCCATGCGCTGCAATGCCGTTAACCGCAGCCCCCATGGCATGCTCACGGATGCCGAAGGCGATGTTACGGCCTGCATAATTCCAGCCGCCTTCAACCTCACCTTGAGTCTTCCCTTGGTTAAGCTTAGGGTCCTGAAAATTACCCATGCCTAAGAGCGTCGTAAAAGTAGACGGATCCAAATCTGCGGAGCCGCCGATCACCGACGGTAATTTAGCGGCAATGGCGTTAAGTACTTTGCCACCGGCCACACGGGTAGAAACGCCCTTGGCATCTGCCGGGAACGAAGGAATGCCGCTTTGCCAGCCATCCACCAGTCTGTTGCTCATGAGTTGACCTAATTCTTTACCCTCAGCCGGATATTTTTTGGCATAGGTATCAAATTTTTCTTTCCAGGATTTTTCTGCAGCCTGACCGGTTTTCACGCCTTCTCTCAAATGGTCCACCGCTTCCTGGGGCAAATAAAAGGTCGGTTCAACGGGCCAGCCTAAGGCCTGCTTGGTCAATTTCACCTCTTCTTCGCCCAGCGGTGAGCCGTGCGCTTCAAAGGTGCCCTGCTTATGGGGCGAACCAAAACCAATGATCGTCTTGACCATAATCAGGGAGGGTTTTCCGGTCTCGGCCCGGGCCGCGGCAATGGCTTCATGAATGGCCGGCAAATTATTGCCGTCTTCCACCTGCAGCACCTGCCAACCGTAGGCTTCAAAACGTTTGCGCACGTCTTCCGTAAAGGCCAATCTGGTTTCTGCTGAAAGGGTGATGTGATTATTATCGTAAAGATAAATAAGCTTGTCTAACCCTAAGTGCCCTGCCAGGGAAGCCGCTTCGCAGGCAATACCTTCCATAACATCCCCGTCGCTGACAATGGCATAGGTGTAATGGTCAATGACCGTAAAATCCGGCTTGTTGTAGCGTGCCGCCAGATACGCCTCGGCAATCGCAAATCCCACCCCATTGCCAAAACCCTGCCCCAGAGGGCCTGTCGTGACTTCAACGCCCGGAGTTTCGCCGCGCTCAGGATGGCCGGGTGTCTTGCTTTCCCACTGGCGAAAATTCTTGATCTGTTCCATAGGAAGATCATAGCCGGTCAGATGCAGCAAGCTGTAAAGCAGCGCTGATCCATGGCCAGCGGAGAGGATAAAACGGTCACGGTCAAACCATTGGGGATTGGTGGGATTATGTTTTAAAAATTGCGTCCATAGGCAATAGGCCATCGGTGCTGCACCCAACGGAAGACCGGGATGCCCGCTGTTGGCTTTTTGAACAGCATCAATGGACAGGGTCCGTATGGTGTTGATACAAAGTTCATCCAAAGAAAGATCTACGAGATTTTTCATAACTAACTTCCCCTTTTAGTTTTCACATATCGTCGGATCAAAGTATTCGTTGAACTATCATGTTTAAGTACAGCTTGGGCATCACCCTCAAGTTCAGGGATAATGCGCTGGGCAAGCACCTTGCCCAGTTCCACTCCCCACTGGTCAAATGAATCGATCTGCCAAATGACGCCCTGGACAAAAACACTATGTTCGTATAAAGCAACCAACTTACCCAATGCCTCCGGGGTCAATTGATCCAAAAGAATCGTACTGGAAGGCCGATTACCCTCAAAGGTCCGATGGGGAGCAAGCCACGCCACTGTCCCTTCGTCGTGAACTTCCTTTTCGGATTTACCAAAGGCCAGCGCTTGGGCTTGAGCAAATACATTGGCCAACAGATAGTCGTGATGAAGCCCCAATGCATGTAAAGGTTTGGTAAATGCAATAAAGTCGCAAGGGATCAATTTTGTACCTTGATGAATCAATTGATAAAAAGAATGTTGACCGTTAGTGCCTGGTTCTCCCCAATAAATCGGCCCGGTTTGATAATCAACTTCATTGCCATCCACCGTGGCATGCTTGCCGTTGCTTTCCATGGTCAATTGCTGCAGATAGGCGGGAAAACGTTTCAAGTACTGTTCATAGGGCAGGACGGCCATGGTCTGGGCATCAAAAAAATCAGTGTACCAGAGACCCAGAAGCCCCATGATGACGGGCAAATTCTTTTCAAAAGGGGTGGTACGGAAATGCTCATCCATCTGGTGAGAACCATCGAGCATAGCACGAAAATTTTCAGGGCCGATGGCGATCATGGTCGAAAGCCCGATGGCCGACTCCATCGAATAGCGCCCGCCAACCCAATCCCAAAAACCAAACATATTGGCCGTATCAATACCGAATTGAGCCACTTCTTTAGCGTTGGTGGAGACCGCAACGAAATGCTTGGCCACGGCAGCAGGATCTTTTAAAGCCTTCAAAGCCCAGTCCCGGGCGGTTTTGGCATTGGTCATGGTCTCAAGAGTTGTAAAAGTTTTCGAGGAAATAATAAACAAGGTCTCTTCGGCGTTAAGATCATGGGTGGCCTCCACAAAATCGGTGCCATCGATATTGGAAACAAAACGGAAGGCCATTTCACGCTTGCTATAGTGCTTTAATGCCTCATAGGCCATCACCGGCCCTAAATCAGAGCCGCCGATGCCGATATTGATCACGTTGCGGATCGGTTTACCGGTATGGCCCTTCCATTGCCCACTGCGGATACGATTGGAAAACTCAGACATCCGGTCCAAGACGGCATGGACTTCAGGGACAACGTCTTTGCCATCCACCATGATGGATTTGCACTTAGGCGTGCGCAAAGCCACATGCAAAACCGCTCTATTCTCAGTAATGTTGATTTTATCCCCGCGAAACATGGCATCGATCCGCTCCTGCAGGCCAGACTCACGGGCCAATTGTACAAGCAAATTAAGCGTTTCGTCGGTAATACGGTGTTTTGAATAATCAAAATAAATACCGATAGCATCAGCCACCAGACGCTCCCCGCGCTTAGGATCGTCCTCGAAAAGTTTGCGAAGATGCACATCCTTAATTTTTAATTGATGTTCTTCGAGGGCCTGCCATGATGCTTTTGAGGTCAAGGGGCTTGTGCTTTGCGGGGTATTAACTGGCATACTGATGTCCTTTCGAGCTAAACTTTCAAACCATATGAAGCTAATTGTGCATGCGTACTTTTGTAATCCTTATGAAGAATGCTTTTAATACCCAAACCTTCGGCGACCTGGACAAACATCGATGTATTTTCAATATAGATTATTTGTTGAACAGGCACCTGGGCGATATCAAGCGCAAGCTTAAAGATATCCGTATCAGGTTTACGAAAATGAACATAGCAGGAAGAAACAAAAAAATCGATGAACTGTTCGAGATTGAATTGACGAATACGGTAAGCATTTAATTCACGTGACTCATTGCTGACGACAACAACTTTTAAATGATAACTGGCCTTAAGTTTTCGTACCAAATCAATCATTGACGGGCACTCTTTGGATTGCATGAATATAAATTGCTTAAATTCAGCGCGGGTAAAGCTTCTCTTTTTGTAGAACACCACGCGCTTTAAATATTCATCAATGGTGATCTTGCCTATTTCAAAAGTATAGAAGGTTTGATTGTGCCGATCTTCCATTTCTTGGGAATTTAAACCGAATTTCTTGGCAGCCAAGGCGCGGGAATTGCGGCCCCATCCATCGCTCAGCAATACGCCGCCTATATCCACAAACAAACATGTAATTCTTGATTTTGTCATCGCTGTCGCAAAATTATCAAGGACCTACATGAACAGAAAAGTCCTCACCTTCCCAATGATTAACTTCCGGCCAATAAAAAGTAAATTTAATTTCTTGTTCCTTAGGAACACTTTGAGTTGATAAATCAGTGACATAAATACCAAGACCTGTATCCTTAGATTTAACATCTTGTGTTGTCTTCCAATGATCGTAACTCCAATGGACCATTGTAGGTGCCATTGTCTCAATACGCAATATTTTACCACAAGGCATTGTTGGACGCCTATAAGTAAATCTCCATAATACATAAGGAGAGATTTTCTTTTCGACTAAATAGCGTTGCACGGTTTGCGGCGGCATGTCAAAAACATGGCCATCACGCAGGGAACGCAATAATTTGACATACTCCGCATGTGCCCATACCAAGGGCATGGCTGATCCGGAAGGCCGACCAAAAAAAAGCTCACGTTGGGGGATATCCGCGGCATCCCAGATTTGTTCCGGGATAAGCCCTCCTTCATTGGCAAAATTCTCCAACGCTTTTAAAAGTTTATTCGCTTCCTCTTTCTTTCCAGCAGCAAGTTCATAATGCGCCCGTTCACCGGTCAGCAACGGCCACGCCCGGCCAATACCCGTCCCGTCGAAAGGTAAACCATCCTCGTGCTCCCCATAACCATCACCGTTATAACGGTGCCAAATGGCCCCTTGGGGCATATCCATTTTTAATACTGCATCTATGACTTTGATCGTATCAAGGACCCGGGGATCGTCAGGGGCACGCAAACCAAAACGCACCAGGGCCAAAGAATCAGGGCTGACCAAATGCTCAGCTAATTGGACTGACTTATCACAAGTCACATTTTTGATCAATATTTTGTCTTGTGCACCAATCTCTTCTAACGCATTCATCGTAGCAATACGCAGGTAATACCCTTTAACTTCAAACTTCTTGCACCAGTCCGTGTCAGACACGTACATCCAACGGTCGATGGCAGAATGCCAATCATCAGCAACCTCTCGAAGGTAGACAGCTATTGATGGTTCATTATTTAAGTCAGCCATCTCAGCCGCCACCAACAATGCAGCGATCTCTGCGCTGATTGTAAAAGGGGTATAACCGCTGACTTCTTCCCAACGGTCCTGCGGACTTATGGGACCGTTACGAAGCAAATAAATTGCTGCCAAACGCACCATCGGCCAAAATCGCAGCCTGTCTTCTTGGGTCAATGCTTTTTCACGCCACGCTAAATCCACCAAAAGAATAGGCAAAGCTGTTTCATCCATCTGGACACCTCCCCAGTAGGGAGAGCCATTCAACCACATGTTCTGCGCCCAATGCCCATCTTTCTCTTGAGTGGCTTGCAAGAAGCTCAGCACGCGACGGGTATTTTCATGCGCACCGACAGCCAGTAGACCGCCGGCTGTTTCAACCAAATCCCGCGGCCAAACAAGATGATAGCCTCCCAAATCTTCATCTCCTTTGCTAAACCCCCAAGGCACCGCAAGACTGGCAATCATCCCACCTTGAAAATTCATCGCTTCGTGGGAACGCATCACAATGGTACTAGTCCGATAAACGTTTTTCGGATCACTCTCGCCTTCTCTATCCAGACTAAGAAGTGAATCCTGCCAATCTTTCCATTGACTGACATAAGTTTTTTGTGCACTGTCAAAACCTTCTTGCAACGAGGCACGTGCGCGATTAGCCGCATCTGCGTGATTGCTACCAAATCCTATGGCCATGACAAATTCACCCGCGCTTTTCTGAAGATCGATTTCTGCGGTAAGCGCCACATTACCATTCTCTGCTCGTGTGTACTCCCATGTCAGCTGTTTGTGTGCTTTTAAATCCTGCCAACCATCCGAGAATCCGATAAATCCCACCGAACGTTTCGCCCAAGGAACAGAGCAAGCCAACGCCAGCGCCTTGCCATCCCTCTGGGCGAACAGCATAGGGACACCTTTATAATCTTCAACCCACGCAGTGTTGCCATGGCCGCAATTTCCCAAATGGGCTGCAAGCAATACATGTAAACGATAATTGCCCGCAGATGCCTTCAATGATTTGAAACGGGTCCTTTGTAATAAAACCGGTCTCTGCGGGTCAGTAAGGATCTCTTTTTCAATCTGATAGAGGCCTTGGGAACAGGTATTGATGAGATGATAAAATGGGACTCCTATGGTTGGACAATTCATGACACTTGTCGCATGCCGTTTTTCTTCTGAAAAAAAATCTTTCCCATCTGTGATGATAAATTCCATGTCGCGGGTGCAGGCCTGGTCCACGCCAGGATAATAAAGCTCATTTAAAATACCATGACTAAAAGTAAACCAAAGAGGACTTTGATAGCTGTGGGCTGTACCAACCCCGGTCTTAGCACTGGATGTCAGACGTGGTGGGATTCCAGGCCAACCAGGGGCATATATTGCTGCAGGATCATTCATTAAAGGAAATACTCCAAACCTAAAATTAATACTTAATAAAATTTAGAATTAAACTAACAAAAGCACCATTAAGGCAAGATGAATACTTCATTAGACGCGGAATTGCCTGTTTTGTACTTAAGAACGTTTCACTAAGCTGCTTTGCAAAGAAGAAAGGACCATTGTCAATAATACAGATGCCGCAAAGAAATAGATCCCATTCTCTGCCTTGGCTGATGCCAGCGCTCCGAGCTTCACCCATACAATAAAGATTGCCGTTACAAAAACATCCAACATGGACCATTTACCAAAAATTTCCATACAAAGAACAAGGGTTTTCCTTTGTTCATCTTTTAACCTTATAAACCAAACAGCCGATAGAGCAATCAATTTTGAGATAGGAAAAATAATAGAAAAAGTAAATATGACCACGGCCAAAACATAATATTTTTCCTGCCAAAGATTTTGTACGCCAGTCAAGACCGAATAGGTATTACTATCCCATAATTTACGAACAGTCAAAATCGGAAGCGTTAATCCAATAATAAGCAAACCTATGGAAAGCAAAATCAAAATAGCTATGTCGATCCGTTTCGGATTACGTTCCTGTAAAGATTGCATTATTACCTCGTGTTCAATATGAATGATTAATTTATATGCAGTATACCTTAATAAAAAACCCACTGCAATTTTATTAGTCACAGTGTGTTATAATATCCCCTTATGATTCAGATTAATATCTGTAATTTAAATAAAGTTTACAAAGGAAGTTTTGCGGCGTTAAAGGATATTAACCTTTGTGTTAACGCCGGTGAGATCTTGGCCTTGCTTGGTCCCAATGGGGCCGGCAAAACCACCCTTATTAATACCATCTGCGGCATTGTCCGGCCGACGAGTGGAACAATTTCAGTCGATGGTCATGATATGATCAATGACTTCCGCAAGGCCCGTTCTTTGATTGGCCTTGTTCCCCAGGAATTAGCAACAGACGCCTTTGAAACCGTCTGGCATACGGTAAACTTTAGCCGAGGCCTTTTTGGCAAAGCGCCTGACCATAACTATATAGAGAAAATCATCCGTGAATTATCCCTATGGGATAAAAAAGATAATAAGATCATGACCCTCTCAGGCGGGATGAAGCGGCGGGTGATGATTGCCAAAGCTTTGTCGCATGAACCTAAAATCTTATTTTTGGATGAACCAAGTGCGGGCGTTGATGTTTCGTTGCGTAAGGACATGTGGGCCCTTGTGCGTGACTTACAAAAATCTGGTGTGACTATTATCTTAACCACCCATTATCTGGAAGAAGCCGAAGAAATGGCAGACCGCATCAGCATCATCAACAAAGGTGAGATTATTGTCACGGACACTAAGGATGATTTGCTCAAAAAACTAGGGCGTAAGACTTTAACCATTGATCTTGAGCAAGCTTTGAACGTTCTCCCTCCTGCCTTATCGGGCTGGAAACTGGATTTAAGCGCCTGCGCCAAACACTTGCATTATCATTACAGCACCAACGATAAAGACACCAAGGTGGCGCAATTGATGGCTGATTTATCAAAGTCAGGCATCACCTACAAAGATATCCACACCAATCAAAGCTCTTTAGAAGAAATTTTTATAGAATTGGTCAAATAATATGAATACCTACGCCATTGCTGCTATTTATTATTTTGAAATGTCCCGCTGGTTTCGTACCATCGGACAAAGCATCGCGGCCCCAGTCATTTCCACCAGCTTGTACTTTGTGGTATTTGGCTCTGCCATTGGCGGCAGCATTAAACAAATTGATGGGGTTGGTTATGGATCGTTTATTGTACCTGGGCTTATCATGCTTGCGGTTGTCACCGAAAGTGTCTCCAACGCTTCTTTTGGATTCTACTTCCCGCGATTTACAGGAACGATTTATGAATTGCTTTCTGCCCCTGTCGATTACGTGGAAACCCTCATCGGATATGTTGGTGCTGCCAGCACCAAGTCAATCCTTTTAGGGTTCCTTATTCTTTTAACAGCCAATTTCTTTGTTCCCGTGCATATCCGACACCCATTTTTAATGCTGCTATTTCTAGTTCTTACCTCAGTGACCTTCAGTCTGTTCGGTTTTATTATTGGTATTTGGGCGGATGGATTTGAAAAGCTGCAGATCATTCCAACCCTGCTCTTAACGCCGCTGACCTTCTTGGGTGGAAGCTTCTATTCCATTAAAATGTTGCCCTCTTTCTGGCAAAAAGTTTCCATGGCCAACCCCATTGTTTATCTGATCAGTGGTTTTCGTTACAGTTTCTATGAAGCTTCTGATGTGAGCCTGAAAATAAGTTTACTGATGATAGGATTTTTCTTGTGTGTGGCGTTTGGCGTGGCGCGGTGGATGCTGATCAGCGGATATCGATTAAAAAATTAAGTCAGGGCTATTGATTAACATGACCTCTGACAAAAACCGTCAGTTTAAATGAGCGTTGATTTTCTTTAAGGTGGCAGCCTTGACTTCTTTGTAGGAAAAATCACGGTTTTTATCTCCGTCTTTGTCCGTCTTTACCTCAGAAAATGGCAGGGCGCAAAGACTTTCTAGCAGTGCTTGTATAAAACCTATTCCCCCGCCATCATCACCGCTGAAACCGTCCTTGACCAGTTGCTCCTTATATTCGTCTAGGAAGTCAATAATCATACGATGCCTGTAAAAATGCGCCATAAATTGAAGCCGATTATCATATCTTTTTAGAAAAATCTCGCCCAGTATGACGTGGGATGGCCTCCTATCACCCTTTCGTTTGCTCTTGATAAATTGGGCTGTGACCCAGTTGAACTCTTCCATCGACCATGGGACCAAACCATTAAAAGCTTTATCTTCGTCGTCGTTTCTTTGCTTGCCCATCACATTCTCCTATCTTAAATGTCCTCGACCGGCGTGAGGCGGCACCAATAGGCCAGGCTTCTTTTTCTCACCTTTGTGCCGTTGTCTTTATAATTGGCGAACTGAAGAATATAATACCAAAATTCTTCTTCGGAAAGATCGGATTTCATGTCATTAATCAAGGCCGAGGTGAGGACCAATTTGCCAGGATCGTGAGGCCTCCAGTGGTCAAATTGAAAATACCAGGGGCTGCGGGAATCGTCGACCACCAGCGGCATGCCCGTGTAGTAACAGACAAGCCCGTGCTTGCGGATATAATCCCAAAGATTTTTAATGGTTTGGATGGGGACTTTCTCCATATGGATACGATGGGCCAAGACGGCACAGGGGCTGCAGTACCTGGAATGAGCGCCTTTGATCCGCTTGCCGCAGATATGGCAGGTACCATCACATTTCTTGGTGTCCCACGCAGGGACATCCCCCTCGACAACTCCCAAGTCTTTATTGGAATAATCGCGGTCCCAACAGGAGAGTTTTATTTTTCTGATTTTTGTATGCCTACACCTGTGGGCGGCCAATTGCCTAATCATGGACCAGAATTCACTTTCCGTGAGGTCTGATTTCATGTCGTTTAATAAGGATGAAGTAAGAACAATCTTGTGTGGATCATGGGGCCGCCAATGGTCAAAGACGCAATACCATGGGCTATGAGGGTCCCTTAAATCAAGAAGCATACCGGTGTAGTAACAGACATAGCCGTGTTTGCGGATATATTTACGGACCGCTTTGGCGGCTTTATGTGGGAGACGGTACAAACGAGGGGCAAATGACGAACATTGAGGACAATATTTTGTTTTGTTATTAGAGAGCGGCCGGTCGCAGAGATGGCATTTTTTATGATGCGGGTCTATCATTAAGATTCATTGATACGTTTTTTATTCATGGTGATTTCTCCTGAACACATTATTTTAGTACTTCTGAAAAAATGGGTCAAGAAGAAAGCCCTTCAGCTATATAGTTGAAGGGCTTCTCTGTACTAAGTGCTCCCCGCGTCCCCTAGAAATCCGAACTTTTCTTATGAGGTAATATTAGACCTAACTAACGCCAAAACAAATAATCGGTGGATTATTTTAAACTAAGATAAGCATACCTTTGCGCACTAAATGCGCATAATGCGCAATATAGAAACGTGCAATTCGTGCACTTTAAAAATTTAATCGCCAAGCAATCGCCAGAATCGCCAACAAAAATTGGGCCATTTGAGTCCTTTATGAGTCCATTAAGCTTCCTAAGCAGGTATTAAAGATTCATAGGGAATTTTTAATTTATCATGCAAATTACGGATCATCCTCAAACTTAATTTCCGTTTTTTATGCAAAATTTCAGAAACCCTATTGGCCCCACCAAGAATATGGGCAACGTCAGCCTTCCCAATTCCCATCTGCTCCATACGAAATTTAATAGCTTCAACGGGGTTTGGAGGTAACATAGGATAATTCTTGTTCTCGTAAGCTTCAACTAATGTAGTGAGCACGTCTAAAGTATCACCCTCCTCGGTACCTGGCTTGGCATCCCATAATCGATCAATTGCACTTAAGGCTTTTTCGTAATCCTTCTTCGAATTAATTGGATGGATTTTTATTTCCATAATCATATCTCCTTTACATCAATATTGTCGTATTGACCATGTGTTCCAATGAAACGAATATAAAATATTTTGAATTCATATTTAACCGCTACGACCAAACGGTATTTATTTCCACAAATATTAAACACAACTCGTTCATTACCGACAATACTCGCTGTCCGGTAAATCTGTTTAATCTGATGAGAGTGAGAATAGTTGCCCTTTTTAACTTCCGCATACCAAGCACGCAGAGCCTGCTCGGAATCACGGTAAGCCGGCTTTCTCCAAAAATCTTTTAACTTCTTAACCGATATCACTCTCACAATTTAAATATACCACAATTTCCCATTTTGGGAAGTATTATTTTAAAAAACTCAACTTTAGTGAATTCTCCCGTCGGAATAAATAAAAAAACCGCTGCGAGTTATTTACCTGCAACGGTTTAAGAAAGCTCCCCCTAGCGGACGAGTTTCTGAACTGGATAGGATCAACTGATTCTCAAATTCTGTTGACCTTAATAAACACTTCAGATATTGTTATTCTTTGATAAATTACATTGTGAACAAGCAACCTGCCCATTCTCAACAGTTGTCTTTCCCCCTTTAGACCAAGGCATAATATGATCACAATGCCAATTATCCCATGTTACTTTTTCGCCACCACATTTTGACTTTAAACGGCACAACCCTTTATCACGTCTAAAAATAGCCAATCTCTGTAAAAATATAACATTACTATTGAATGAAAAAGGAGATGTTATAAGATGTTATACATGACTACACTAACCGCACTAGAGAACTACCGATTAGAGAACAAACTAACTCAACAAGAACTTGCAGAAAAACTAGGCGTAGCATTTGCTACAGTAAATAGGTGGTTCAATAATCACACAATGCCTAGCAAAATTCAAGAATACCACATTAATAAATTAATAAGCCCACCCGCAATCTCTACAAAAACAGAGAATCCGTTTATTAATAAAATTATTGAAGACGATTGCCTTAAAGTCTTACCTTCTATTCCTAGTAAATCCGTGGATATGATTTTATGTGATTTACCTTATGGAACCACTCAAAATAAATGGGATTCGATTATTCCATTAAAAGAACTTTGGAAACAATATGAACGAATCATTAAAGATAATGGCGTAATCGCCCTTACTTCGCAGGGGATATTTACAGCAAAGCTTATAACAAGTAACGAAAACTTATTCAAATATAAAATTGTTTGGATTAAATCTAAATCTACGAATTTTCTTAATGCAAAGAAACAGCCCTTACGAAAACATGAGGATGTTTGTATTTTTTATAAGAAACAACCAACCTATAACCCTCAAATGTCAAACGGAGAAGCTTACAACAAAGGTTATCGGAAAAATCAATTTACTGGAAGCTATGGAGAATTCAATTCCATTGAAGTAAAAAGCAACGGCACAAGATATCCTAATGATGTTGTTTTCTTTGAAGCCGATGATCATGTCTATTTTAAGACAGCTGAATCAGAAGGAGCTGTCTACCACCCTACTCAGAAACCTATTGAGCTAGGAAGATACTTGATTAAAACTTTTACAAATAAAGGGGATATTGTCTTAGATAATGCCTGCGGGAGCGGTAGCTTTCTTGTAGCCTCAGTCCTCGAAGATAGAAACTTCATTGGCATCGAGAAGAATAAAGATTCATTACTTCATAGAACCAAAAAAATGGATTATATAAAAATTTGCTCTGAAAGAATAAAAGAAGCTATGTTAAAAAAGCTTAACAACGGCGGTCTGTTTATTAACCTACATGATCCAATAGAGAAAAATCATACTTTAAGGCTATCAAAATGACCCCTCTTCAATACAACGAAAGAAGCTGGGGCATTGATGTAATATCAGAAATAAATTCTATAGCCTCCTCAACTAATAAACCCATTAAAAAAGCAGGCGGAGAACTAACCCTTACAGGTGCACGGGCACTTTTCCCTGACGTTTTATTATTTGGCAATGAATCAATGGCCAGCTACCTTCAAGGCTGGGAACTAAAATTTCCTGACACGCCAATTACGGATCAAGAACTTATTAGTAACGCAATTAAAAAGGCTGAAAGATTAAAATTAAATAGTTTTCTTTTATGGAATGTCTCTACAGCAGTCTTATACGTTTCTGATCAAAACAACATCTTCTCTGTTTACAAAACATGGTCAGACTTATCTCATGTATCGAAAAGAAACCAAGTTTCTTCAAATACCCAAGAATGGAAGAAACTTCTTAAGAAAATTATTCTAGATCTTAACACCTTCTTTGAGAACGGAATCCTAAAAGAACAGTCTATCATTGAATCATTCTCTGAAAATGGAATTACAGACTTTATATGCTCCAACGCTGATACATTAGAAGCATCTCTTATTTCAGAAGCTCAAAAAAACACTACATTCGATGCTGAAGTTCATTTATGGTGGAAAAACTCAAACCTAGAATATCCTAACGAAAAGAATAAATGGTCTGTCTTAGCTAGAATTATATTGACAAGCTGGCTAAATAAATTTATATTTGCTCATGTACTACGGAGATACTTTTCCCCCGCTCAAAAGGTTATCTCCATTATTACAACAACCTCCCCCAGCCAAGCTGTAGCTTGTTTTCAGTCCATCTCTACTGAATGCGATTTCTACAATATCTTCAAGTCGCAACTTGGCGAAAGATACGTTCCTGACCTTATTTGGCAATACTTAATTGAATTCAATGCTTTCTTGTCGAATTTTAGTATTTCCTCGATAGGTCAAGACTTTCTCCAAATGGTTTTAGAAAAGACCGTTTTAATAAACAAAAGAAAAAGTACTGGCCAGTTTGCAACTCCTCCAAAACTTGCCGAACTCTTGGCACGCATAACTATTCAAGATAAAACAAGAATAGCTTGGGATGGATGTTGTGGAACTGGAACCATCGCACGCGCTATTTACAATTTAAAAAGAGAATACAATATTCCTCCAGTTGAGTCCGTCTCCTCAACTTGGGCTTCAGATAAATATTCTTTTCCTATCCAGCTAACTTCGTTAAGCCTTGCTTCTCCTGAAAATATCGGACTTATAACGCATGTTTTCCAAGAAGACCTGTTTAACATTATTCCCAAAAAACAAATCTTATTCCATGATCCAAATACAGGTCATGAAATTAATAAGGAATTCCCCAACATAGATTACTTTGTTTCAAACCTACCCTTCGTCCAACAAGAAAATCTTAATGACGCTATTCCTTGTATAAATAAAATTGAAGCATTGATTCGCTCTAAAACTACTCAAGAATTAGACGGAAGAAGTGATTTATATATTTATTTAATCCTTTATATATCGCAATTGCTACAGAACAACGCTTCTGTGGGGGTAATAATTTCAAATTCTTGGCTAGCCACAAAATCAGGCCAAGCTTTTAAAGCCATCTTAGAAAATTTTTATAAGATCAAACTTATTGTCACTTCAGGCAAAGGAAGATGGTTTCAAAATGCTGATGTAGTCACAAATATCTTAATCCTAGAAAAGATTGATGATCCACAAACTTTCTCACAACAAGACCAAACATCATTCATTACTGTTGAAGAGAAAATTGATGACATAAACGATATAAAAGATCTATCTAGCAAGATTTTAACTTTAACAGAAGATCAACTATTGTCTGTACAGACTTATTCCAAAGCCGACATCCAAAAAATAGAATCATTCGGACTTGAATGGTCAGCTTTATTTGCTGATGTAAAATGGCTGAATCCAATACAGAGTAAACTTATAAATGCGCATGATCTTTTTGAAATAAATCGAGGTGAACGTCGAGGATGGGATCCCTTATTCTTTCCAGAAAATACAAATAGCATAGAAACCGACTATTTAAAGCCTGTACTTAAAAGCCCCACATCTATAACTTTACTTATCACAACCTCATCGGATATTGCCTTTTGTTGTTCAAAAAGTATACCTGAGCTTCAACAATTAAATCACCAAGGAGCATTAGCTTGGATCAATCGATTTTCACAATTAAAAAATGAAGTTGGGAAACCTTTACCTGAAGCATTAAAAAGAGCTTCAATGCATTGGTATGAACTATCCCCAACAACACTAGCAGATCTTGTAGCAAGTATAAACTTTGACGAACGAATATTTATTGCCAAGCTTTCTTCTAGAGCCTTTGTAAATCAAAGAGTAACCCGTTTTACCTCTAAAATTGCTGACCTTGATGTTGACCTTTGTCATGCTTTATTTAATAGCCTCTTGGGAATCTTCTTTATAGAAGCACTTGGCTTTGGACGTGGCTTGGGAGTGCTGGATCTAAGCGCAACAAAACTAAATGAAAAACTCAAAGTACTTAACCCATCTTTACTTTCTTCTACCCAGATAAGCCAAATCAAGATGGCTTTTGAACCAATTAAGAATCGAAATATTCTTCCTATTATTGATGAATTAACCCAAACTGATAGAGCAAATTTTGATGATATTATTCTCACAGCATATGGGTTAAAACATTTAAAGAATAATATTCTAAAAGCTTTTCACAAACTTTATCAAATTAGAAGATCTGTAAAAACTTAATATTATGTCCGAACAAGCCCTCTTATACGTCCGAGTCTCAAGCAAACCACAAGAAAAAGATGGCTATTCCTTGGATGCACAGGAAAACTTTGGACGTGAATATGCAAAAAGCATGGCTTTGAAATTCTTAAATTCTGGAAAGTTAGCGAATCTGCTTGGAAAGAAGATCGTGTTTCATTTAATGAAATGCTCTCCTTTGCTAAAAAGAATCGTTTAGTAAAAGCGATTATCTTTGATAGTGTTGACCGCATGACAAGAAACATGAAGGATTATGACCAAATTCAACGACTGATTCGGGAATACGGAATTGAAGTTCATTTTGCTAGATCAGGTAATGCAATGAAACCCGATTCAGCCCCTACAAATACTTTTGTAACAGGTATTGAAGCTCTCACTTCGAACCACTACTCTAATTTAATCTCTTCCAAGGTCAAGAGTGCAATGGTACAGAAGGCTTCAGAAGGCATCTACCCCTCTATTGCCCCTCTAGGCTATATAAACGACCTTGTACAGCGTAAACTGGCTGTTGACCCTGTACGATCCCCTTATATCACCAAAGCTTTTGAGCTATACGCCTCAGGAAGCCATTCTCTTAGATCATTACATCTTTGGCTTATTGAACAAGGCTTTAGAAATAAAAAAGGTGGAAAGATCGTTCATAGCGCAATTGAAAAAATTCTGAAGAACCCTATATATCATGGCTATTTTGTCTGGAATGGCATTACCTATAAAGGGATTCATACCCCCATCATTACTAAAGAATTGTTCGATAAAGTTCAAAACAGAATGCATCGAAAAGGATACGCTGTAGTAGCTACAAAAAGAGAGTTTCCTTTTAGATCAATCTTTACCTGTGGACGTTGTGGATGCCGATTCACTACGGCAACATATAAAAAGAAATATGACTATTGTCATTGTAGTTTTACTAACGGTAAATGTGGAAATCCTTACATCCTCCAAGAAAAGATAGCAGAACTTTTTGGCGAACAAGTTGTTAAGAAAGTTTTTGTTGAGAATGGCAAACTTGATTGGCTTAAGGAAGCTTTGAAAAGAAAACATGCTTCAGCAAAAACCAATAAGACTGAACAGGTAACTTATCTAAAGGCTGAATTAAACCGCATAGATAAGCGCATAGATGCCCTCTACAACGACAAACTAGATGGAAAGATACCAGAGACTTCTGGCAACAAAAACACTCAAAATTTAGTGAAGACAAAATTAATTTTGAAACTTCATTAAGCAGAATTGAAAACAATAATGTGAATTATTACGAGGACTCTAAAAAAATCTTCGAACTCGCCGAAACTATTTATCCTCTATATGTTAAAGCAGATTTAAAACAAAAAGCAGGAATTGCTAGAATTTTAACTTCGAACTGCCTCGTAAATGATGCAACTCTATATCCTACAATGAGAAAGCCCTTCAACTATATAGCTGAAGGGCTTCTCTGTTCTAATTGGCTCCCCCGCGAGGGCTCGTTGCCCTTCAGTCGTCCTGCTATCGCAGGACTCCTTTCGGGTCAGACATTCGGCCTTCGGCCTCAGTTCTCGCCCTCGCTGAAGAAAGTACTTTAAATAGAAAAGGGTGCCTTAATGGCACCCTTTTCTATTTAAAGCTCCCCCGCGAGGGCTCGAACCTCGGACAAGCGCGTTAACAGCGCGCTGCTCTACCTACTGAGCTACAGGGGAATAAATCTTAAAATCTGGGTTAATTATACTTAAAAACTCTTAGAAGTCAACCACTCTACGTGAGTTTATGGACATCGTCAAGGTCGAAACATCCACATACTCAACCGCTGAACCAACCGGTATACCTAATCCAATGCGACTGACCTTCACACCCAAACTCCTTAATTCCCTGGTCAAATATAACGATGTCATCTCCCCTTCGGCATCGGGATCAGTTGCAATCACCACTTCCTTGATCCCCTCATCCTTAATGCGGCTAAATAATTTAGGAAGATTCAAATCGTCCGGGCCCCGCCCTTCCGACGGAGAAATATTGCCAAGCAACACATAATAAAGGCCATGATAAGAACCTGTACGCTCGATCGCCAATAAATCTTTAGGGCTTTCAACCACACAAATCATTGAACGGTCACGGTTTGAGTCAGCGCAAACTAAACACAATTCCTGCTCGCTTAAATGATTGCACTGTTTGCAAAAACGTAAACCTTCTTTTAACTGTTGAATGCTTTCAGCCAAGGCCTTGACATTCTGGGCATCCTGCGCCAACATCCAATAGACAATCCTCTCCGCGCTACGACGACCTATACCAGGAAGTTTCGTCAGTCTTTCAATTAAATTCTCGATTAGTTTAGGATACATAAAAGATCACTTCATAACCCCTCTCTCAAAGCAAGAAACAGGGAATATTGCCTGGAAGCTTGGTGAGGCGTTCAATTAGGTTTTCTATTAATTTTTGGCACATATATAAAAGATTGCTTCGTCGGGCTTCGCCCTTCTCGCAATGACACTATTTTGATTTATTTCTGCGCTTGAGGCCATTCCTTGACCACCTTACCACCAAAAATCTCCAACGCGGATTTTATAGCAGGCTCTTCTTTCTTTACTGCCGCATCAGTCTTTTCAATAATCTTTAAATTCAACGACAACGTAGATCCTGTTGTCGCGGAAAATAATTCTTCCATTAACTTAAGATTTTCCTTTGTGTCTAAAAAATCTTTAGCAAAGGCATTTTCCTTGGTATAACCAATAACCAGACGGCCGCCCTTAAACTCATAAGGAATCCCTTCCTGCAAATAGGTCGCGAGCGCCATCTTCTGACGGGAAACCTCGTGCGTCAAAACATTCCAATGGGCCTTGATATCTTCCAAGCTCTGCACCTTGATCGTGATCTTGGGCGTTGGTGCGGCGGCAACTGGCGCTGGCTTAGGCGGCTGTGCTTTCACGGCAGCTGCTACAGGTGCAGCTACAGCCTTTACAGCAGGAGTGGCAACAGCCGCAGTAGCCGTGACCGGAGAATTGGTTAAAATATTCCCCGTTGCTCCCCCTAAGGTGAGCTTGGCAAAGGCAAGCTCGAGGGGCATACGCAAGGTTTCCATCACCTTGGCGGTCTCCTGGGCTTCAATAAAAAGCTCTATGGCACGCAAAATCCCTGCAATGGTAATTTTCTCCGCCTGAGTGGCCAGACGCTGTTTGACACCCGCTGGATAATCAATCAGGCCGTTTAAAGCTGCTCCACCCACCTTCACAATCATCAAATGCCGAAAATGTTCCGTCAAATCCTTGCCCAATTGCTTGATGTCCTTGCCACGCTCAATGATCTGATTAAAAATATCCAAGGACTTCACACAGTTGCGCGCAATCAAGGCATCCGTCAAATCAAACAAAAACTCGATCTCAACCATCCCCAGCATCGAAAACACATCCGCTGCATCAATACCCTTATCACTCAATGCGCTCAATTGGTCCAGGATGCTTAACGCATCACGCATGCTTCCCTGCGCGGCCTTGGCAATCGCAAAAAGCGCCTCGTCATTGACCTTTAAATTCTCTTTAACACAAATGCCCTTGAGATTAGCCATGATGACTTCAACCGAGATGCGCTTGAAATCAAAACGCTGGCAGCGCGAGAGAATGGTGGCTGGTACCTTGTGGACTTCTGTGGTGGCAAAAATAAATTTCACATGCTCGGGCGGCTCTTCCAAGGTTTTGAGCAACGCATTGAAGGCGTCCGAGGTCAACATGTGGACTTCATCGACGATATAAATTTTATAACGGCCATAGCTGGGTGCAAACTTGACATTCTCGCGCAGGGTGCGGATCTCATCAATGCCGCGGTTAGAAGCACCATCGATTTCGATCACATCAAAACTGTTTCCATTGGCGATTTCAAGACAGGCTGAACATTCCCCGCATGGCTTTAAGGTGGGGCCTTTGAGGCAATTCAATGATTTGGCCAAAATACGGGCGGTCGAAGTTTTTCCGATCCCGCGCGGCCCGCAAAATAAAAAGGCATGGGCAATGCGACCGGATTCGATGGACTTTCTTAAAAGTTCAGTGATATGCGACTGGCCGACTAATTCATCAAAATTTTGGGGACGGTATTTGCGCGCGAGGACTAGATATGACATTATTGAACGGCCTTTTCCAAAGCTAATTTTAAATCTGCAAATTTAAATTGATAACCACTATCCTGCAGGCGCTGTGGTTTTATATGCGCGCCTTCTAGCAACAATCCCTGTCCCATCTCGCCAAAAAGCATACGGATGGCAAAAGCCGGAACGGGCAAAAATGTGGGGCGACCAATCACTTCTCCTAAAGTTCTTGTAAACTCTGCATTAGACACTGCATTAGGAGAAACCACATTCACAGGCCCCGTCATCGTATCATTTCGGATCAAAAAATCAACCACAGAAGGGATTTCATCCAAGGCCACCCAACTCATCATCTGCTGGCCATTGCCCAAAACCCCACCCAATCCCAATTGAAAGGGCTTCCACATCTTTTTTAAGGCGCCACCCTCTTTGCTTAAGACCACACCCAGCCGCATGAATACCACACGGATATCTGCACGAATCGCCGGATTGGCTGCCTTTTCCCATTGAAAACATACTTCTGCCAGAAAACCTTGGCCTAGAGGGCTGTTTTCATCCAGCACATCCGACGGCGGATGATTGCCGTAAAACCCAACGGCTGAGGCACAAATCAAAAGCTTAGGCTTAAGCTTTACCTTCTCGAGACTTTTACATAAAAGCTTGGTTGAATTAACCCGGCTTTCTAAAATGCTTTTCTTATGCTCAGGCGTCCATTTTTCACCAACATTGGTGCCGGCTAAATGAATCACCACATCAAAGCCTTCCAAGGCCCCCACATCAATAAATGGCAACTCTGGGTCCCAGACAACTGTTGCCGTCTGAGGCATTTGATTGGAACTGCGCCGGGTGATCACCGTCAGCTCATGGCCTCCTTGTAAGAAAAAGGCCACAAGTTTTCTTCCTATCATTCCGGTGGCACCGGTAATGGCGATACGCATGAGTATTTCAGTATAGCATTCTTGATTCTTTTGCCAAGGAATCTCTTATTTGGAAGGAGCGGAAAGGCCCACTAAAGACCAAATGCTAGTAATGGGCGTGATGCTAAAAATTTTCGGAGAAAGGCTTTCAATACCATCATGCCTGATGCGCGCAATCATGGCTGGGTCAATATTCATCTCAACGCCACGGCCATCCTTGTTAATTTTCCATCGCATGCCATTGGAGGTGTTTAAATTGATACCGCCAGGGGTGGTGGTCATCGCATAACTTTCTCTGGCGATAACATGAGGATTTCCTCTCAATAATTCTTCTGGAACCGCACCATTATAATTATAAAATAAACGTATTTCTCCATCAGGATTTTTATATACAACAACATCATGTTTCTTAATCCCGGTTTTATCAACACCTGGAAATTCATCTGGAGAATTGCCGATCGATTTCAAAAAATTTGAATAAGAAAACCTATTCAATACTGTCTGTGCCACTTGAATCAACGGATCCTTCCCTTGATTAAATAGCAGGGGCCTATGTTCTTTCTCGAACTCCATTATGACCCGATGACCAGACATATAATGGGTCACAAAACATACCATCATTACTCTTAGCAATTTATCACACTCATCGTGAAATCTTGCTGGAATACCTTTTAGTGGTGTTCTTGGGAAATATTCAAGATAATCTACCATCATCTCTTCATTTTCATAATCCTGGGATAATTTGTTTTGACGCCCAGTGGCGACTAAGTAATGAACTTGAGCTTCTATTTCTTCCCATGTAGGCGGAAGGGTTTTTCTAATCCATGCTTCATCATAAACCTTCATCGCAAAATCAACCGGTGCGAGCTCAGGATTGACAATCTCGCTAATAAAAGAAATCCCTTCATCACCAAAACTCTCAACCTTGCATTGGCCTTCGGCATCAAAAGACACAACAGCCACTTTTTTACCGTCATAAAAATATTTCACTTCATTGCTCACATTCGCATAGCCTAAGAATTTTCCAGCACTTGTCCGAACTCGGGCATAATTTTGTTTTTCATGAATAACGTCGAATCCATTTCCGCGCCCATCAACATTAAATGCATATTGCCGTCCCAGAGGCACAAGAGTATGGCCATGACCCCGCAGTTGGCCAAATCTCATTTGACCACCTTCCCCTCTTAACATCATTGACAATCGGTCTCTTAATTTAAAATCAAAGACAGCGCTAATGTATACCTCAATCTCTCCATTTATATACATTACGCTTGTGGGCCTAATATCAACGATTAGAAAATTATTACGATGACTTTCCCATTCTTCCAATATTTTATTCATGGCCAAAAGAATCATCTTGATACGCATTTGCACACTTCTATTTTTTTCTATCAAAGAATTTAGTTTCTCGGCTTTTTCCACCAACCAATCACCCATGCCAGGAACTCGTTTCAAAAATTGAAATAAGGCTTCAACAGTAGCAAACTTTTCTGGCTCTTGACTCAATTCATTAACATACAATTTCCATAACTCGAGCCTATGTAAATCATCCGGTGCTCCACGAAGGGACAGCATCATTTCAAGTTGCTGTATATCAATTAACATCGCCGCATCTGCCGCGCTAACCATGGCATTGTTTCTTAGGGTCTCTACTGCCTCTCGTGCCGCTCTTCTAATTAAAAGTAAAGGGCTACGGCTTAAAAAGGTTAACCTGTCCCAAACCCTATGATCATGTTTAAATGGATATTCTCCATTAATGGGTTTGGCCAAGGTCAAAATATTCATTCTAGCAGCCAATGGATTTATCTCATTTTCAGATTGGGTTGAGCCGATTAAAAAATCTCTAGCGCCCAAGGAATCCGCTAAATATATCGCTTCATTACAAAAAACCCGCACGACATATATCTTTTCAGACCCATTGCCTGTGTTCGGAGCACGGGCGTGGGCGTAAAGAAGCTCTCTTACCCCTTTATCTTTAAATAAATCCGTTCTTTTTTTCAACATTTGCGCAACCATGATACGCTGATCAACAGCTTCAAAATTTGTTGAGTCATTATTTAAGCCATCAAAAACATATTTAGCATCTATCTTGCCGACCTTCTCCAAATAATAGTCTATTTTTGAAATTCCTTTGTCTATTTGCTCAATCTCGAAACTATTCCCTTCCTTAGACAATTCTCCCCTTATCCTTTCTAACAAATTTCTTATTTCAGCAATATTATCTTGATCAAGAAAATCAACAATATCACCACTGACGCATGTCGCCACCCATCTTCTTACGATTTCAATTCCATCGCTCATTCCTTTAATTAAGTAAGGCCTAGCCCTTAACATATCTATTTTAGACATAGCGATATAAGCATCACGCCTTACATGATCGTTCTTTCGATTGAGATTTAGAATTAAAAGATTCCAAATTTTTTCAGTATCTAAATGAAGATAATTTCTCAAACCTTGATCAGCCAGCGCACGAATGATTGCTTGATGAGCATAGCTATTACCATTATCCAAAATACTCTCTATATCGACTACATTCAATCCAAGCCTTTTAGCCAATTCGATCCCCTCTTCTTTTGGGTTTGGTTTATCATTTGTAAAATTACCAATAAATTCACCGGCCCTATAGGTTAATTCTGTTCGCATCGCCCCATCTTCAGAAGGTCTTTGCGGACCTGGTTCGAACCTGACCATGGCATTGCTTTTTAGGGATGCTAATGCTGTTCTTGCTGCAGTACGAATTACTAATGAATAATTCTTACTTAGGCTCGTTAAAGCGTCTAAAACCTCTTCGTCATCTTTAAATGGATATGCGCCATCAATTGGTTTAGCCAAGGTCAAAATATTCATTCTTGCAGTGAGAGGATTGATCTCATTTTCATTTCTGGTTGAGGCAATCAAAAAATCCCTGGATTCCAAAGCATCAGCTAAATAGATCGCTTCATTACAAAAAGCCCTCACGACACCTATATTCTCAAATCCACCGCTTGGCCGGGGAGCACGGGCATGCGCGTAAACAAGATCCCTTACCCGTTTATCTTTGAATAGATCTGTTCTTTTTTTCAACATTTGTACAACCATGATACGTTGGTCAACAGGCTTCGGATCAGTTAAGTTGTTATCTAAACGGTCAACAACATCATCAGCATCTATCTTACTGACCATTTCCAAATAATAATCAATCTTGGCCTCTGCTGCCTCTATTTGCCTGCGCTCAAAACTATCTCTGTCCTGATATATCTCCTTTTTATTTCTTTCTAACAGATCCCTTATCTGGGCAATATGATCATCATCAAGAAAATCAACAATATCGCCACTGACATAGACTGTCAGAGATATTCTTACATTAGGATACTCGTCTTTCATTCCTTCAATTAATAATGGTCTCGCCCGTAAAATATCTACTTTCGCTAAAGCAATATAAACATCGCTTCTTACAAGAAAATTCTTTTGGTGAAGATTTCGATTTAAAATTTTCCAGGAGGATTCAAGATCTAATTTAAGCCTCGTTCTAAGTTCTTCGGAAGCCAGTACGCTGATTGCTCCAAGACGGGAATTAACATTACCATTTTCTAAAACACTTTCTAAATCATTCAAATTTAATCTAAGCCTTGAAGCAATTATCAATCCAAGCGCCCTGGGATTAGTTTCACCAATTGCAAAATTATCCGCAAATGCCTCTCCCTTAGGAGTTAATCCTGCTTGCATCGCCTCATCTGGCTTCATTTTTATATAAATAACTCTTCCATTTTCATCTGGGGTCTGTTCAAATTCCCCGACCAAGACCTTTGCTAATGGCACTATATTATAAAATCGAGGCACATATACATGATTAATAAAATCTGAGGTCCTAGACGAAAGCCATCTCATAATAGCACCTTCCAGAACTCTTGAGCTTTGAAGATTTCCATTACTGTAGTACAGCTGCACATCTGAGCTTTCAATCCGATTTCCGTTAATAATGTAAAACTCATCAGTTATTTTTTTAATTTTATCCCTAGTTAACTTTAAAGGATCTTTGCTCTGTGCCCTATACAAAGTTAAAACGACTTCCTGGCCGTTCATGGCCTTATTGATGGCAAAATCAGCTTGATCGGTGATATTTATATCCGTTCCAAAAAGCATCAGACGCCTATCCGGTATTGCCGTGGCCAATGCAGCAGGGTCAGATGTCATGGCAAGGCTTGGATCAAGATTTGTAATCCCTCCTGAGAAATACTTGCGGGGTAATGTTTGACCAGTAGCGTTGATATCATCTTTGATGTAATTAAACACGCCCTTCTTATAAGCTTTCAGGTACTGGTCATAGATTAGTTCTTTGATACTGGGATCATTTAAATTAATACCCTTAACTTTCGACTGATTGGCATAGACTTGATTAAGCAGGGCTTGTTTCAGATTCCTTTTGTACCAGCTGGCTAGAATGACAGAGTTAAAAATCTGACGGAGATTGGCGAAGTTTTTGCCGGTGTTGACCTCATGCTCGAGTTGGGGAAGGATGATTCTTTTGATTATTTGTGAGGCAATCGCGTTGGTTCTTGGTGCTGGTTGGCGTTGGTGTTTGATTAATGCTAGATAATCTTCTTCTAACATTACCTTCAAATGACTGTCCACCACAAAGGCGGTTTGATTGTGCTCAAAGACCTCTGCCCGGTCAGCCGTGATCCAGACCTTGTTAAAGGTATTCACCGGTATGTTTGTTGTGCCATACTGTGCCTGGGCCTTTGAGTACACCTCGTCCCAAAATTTCTTGCCTAATTGTTTCTCAGGATAAATCAAAGATGCAGTGATCTGCTTTAACATATAATCCTGTTCCAACATGTCACGGCCCATATCGGTCTGAGATAAAACTTCTGGGATGATCCTCTGTTTTTCATACGGCGACAAATTAACCCAGACATCTTTGTCAGGAATAGCAAGGCTTGCTAAAAAATACTTAATGAGCCTTTCACCCTCTTTTTTCAATGGCTCGCCCATCAAATGGTCTTGACCGACATCTACAATAAAATCAAAAAGAAAAGGATTATCTTTGTGGACCGTCAGGCCTTTGATCATCACAGGTTCATAGGCAGGGCTTAAATTCACCATACTACCAGGTGTCGGAAGTCCTAAAGCAGAATCGGCATGGGCCGCAGGAAAAGGGCCTACGCTATTAATCAAAAAGATAAAGGCAAGCCCAAGGGCCATATTAGCTCTTCTAATAGAACCCCGGCGCATGGCCAACTGGCCAGGCGGGGTTAAATTTAAATATCTCATATATGGCAAGTATGCAATATTTTTGAGTATTTAGCCACTTTTTATGGGTGACCAATGAACCTCTGTCAACACCGGGTGTTGACAGGGTTACCAGCGGTATAGCTGTTTACGGGGTGGGGTTTGGGGCTGCGGATTGGGTTTACTGGAAGGGGTTGATCCTCCTGAACTCCTGGGGACAGCGCCCTTTGATTGCTTTTCAGGCGTAAAATTCTTGACGCAGGTAAGGCTAATGCGTTTGCGCGGGATATCCACTTCAATCACCCAGACCTTGACCTTTTGGCCTACTTTAAGAACATCCGCAGGGTTTTTGATGTAGGTTTCCGAAATAGCACTGATATGCACAAGCCCATCCTGGTGTACGCCTATATCCACAAAGGCACCGAAATTGGTCACATTGGTGACAATGCCATTTAATTCCATGCCAGGCTGTAAATCTTCGAGCTTTTCAACACCTTCTTTAAATTGCACCAGTTCAAATTGGGCGCGCGGGTCGCGGCCTGGTTTGGCCAATTCGTCCTTGATATCATACAGCGTCGGTAAACCGATGCTTGCTGTCACATACTTATGCACATCGATCTTTTTGCGCAAGGCTTCATCTTTGATTAAATCCGTGACCGCCACCCCTAAATCACCAGCCATCTTTTCAACAATGACATAACTTTCAGGGTGAACGGCTGAGGCATCCAACGGATTTTTGGCATTTCGTATTCTGAGGAATCCAGCTGCTTGTTCAAAAGCCTTGGCGCCAAGCTTGGGCACCTTCTTTAATTCTTCCCGGGAGCCAAATGCACCGTTGCTGTGGCGGTGTTCAACAATGGCCTGCGCCAAGGCGGGCCCCAAACCTGAAACAAACATGAGCAATTGCTTGCTGGCTGAATTAAGTTCTACACCCACTTGGTTGACGCAGCTGATCACCACATCATCCAAACTTTTCTTGAGCCTGGCTTGGTCCACATCATGCTGGTATTGGCCAACCCCAATGCTCTTGGGATCAATTTTCACCAGCTCAGCCAGAGGGTCTTGCAAGCGCCGGCCGATGGACACGGAGCCACGCACCGTCACGTCATAATCTGCAAACTCTTCACGGGCAACATCCGAGGCAGAATAGATCGACGCACCGCTTTCATTGACCATGACAATCTGAATATTTTCAAGCTTCAGAGAGCGCACAAAGGTTTCAGTCTCGCGGCTGGCAGTACCATTACCAATGGCAATGCATTCGATCTGGTGGGTCTTGCATAAATTTTTAATGGCAACCGCCGCTTGTTCGTATTGATCGTCGGATTGGCTGATATAAATTGCAGTATTATACAAAAGTTTACCTTGGGCATTAAGACAGACCACCTTGCAGCCGGTACGAAAGCCCGGATCTATGGCCAACACGTTCTTCTGGCCTAATGGCGAGGCCATGAGTAATTGCCGCAAATTTTCCGCAAAAACCTTGATCGCCTCATCATCCGCTAATTCCTTGGTCAAGAGCCGCACTTCGGTTTCCATGGACAAGGACAAGAGGCGCTTGAAACAATCTTCAATGGCCATGGTGACTTGCGAGGCGCATAAATTATTTTTGTCTTTCTTGATAAACATTTCATCGAGAATGGCCAAAGCTTCAGCTTCGGGCACGATCACCCGCAGCATCAAAAATTCTTCCTTTTCTCCTCGACGCATGGCCAAGACACGGTGAGAAGGCGCCGCCTTCACCGGCTCCTGCCAATCATAATAATCTTTAAATTTAATCCCCTCTTGTTCCTTGGCCTTAATCACCTTGGATTCAAAAATACCTTTATCGATAAATAACTGACGGATAGCGGCACGGGCCTTTGCATCTTCATTGACCCACTCGGCGATGATGTCGCGGGCGCCGGCCAAGGCCTCATCGACGGAACTGACTTTTAATTCCGCATTGATATATTTGACAGCCTCTTGCTTTGGATCAATCTCAGGCTTTTGTTCAAAGATAAGTTGGGCCAATGGCTCCAGGCCTTTTTCACGCGCCATGGTGGCACGCGTGCGGCGTTTGGGCTTATATGGAAGATACAGATCTTCCAATTCAGCCATGGTCTGGACTTGGGCGATTTTTTGTTTTAATTCATCGGTGAGCTTGCCCTGCTTATCGATAGATTCTAAGACAGTGGCCCTGCGCTCATCTAATTGCTGAAGCTGAATGAGGCGGTCCCTGATGGCGGCGATGGCCACCTCGTCCAACGCACCTGTGGCTTCTTTTCGGTAACGGGATATAAAAGGAACAGTGGAGCCTTCGGCCAATAAAGAGGCTGTGGCAAGAACCTGGGTGGTTTTAAGATTTAATTCTTGGGCGATTTTGTTAATGTAAACTTGATTCATGGCAGAAATATTAACACAGAGCTTTCAAATTAGCTTCTCAAATATATGTTTCTTTGATAATATCATATCATGCTTTCACAGCTAACCATCCGAAACTTTGGACTAATCGACGAGATTTCTATCGAATTAATCAATGGCTTAAACGTGCTCACCGGTGAAACCGGGGCTGGCAAATCCATCTTAATCGATGCCTTGCGCTCTGTTTTGGGCGAGCGCCTTGACACCTCCTCTATCCGTGATCCTAAAAACCCCTGTGTCATTGAAGCGGTGTTTGACATTACTGATAAAAAATTACGCTCCATTGAAACCATCAAAGAATTCTTAAATGAAGATGATACCCAGCTTATCATTCAGCGCATTGCCAGTGCTTCGGCTGGCGGTAAAATTAAAATCAATGGCTTGTCCGCCACGGTGGGCCAATTAAAAGCCTTGGGCAATCATCTGATTGACTTTCACGGGCCTCATGACCATCAAATGTTGCTTTCAGAAGAACAGCATTTGATCATGCTCGACCAGCTGGTCAATTTTAAAGGGCTCAAGGAAGAATACACCAAGACCTTTGGCCATTATGAAAAAACACGTCGGGATTTGAATCATTTAAATGAAATGGCCCAAACCCGTCAGCGTGATCTGGACCTTTTAACGCATCAGGTCAAGGAATTAGAAGCCGTGCCCCTGTCAGACGAAAAATACAATGAACTCTTGCAGGAAGAAACCAAACTCAATAACGCTGAAAAACTCCATGAACATATTCAAAATTTGTTAGGACTACTTGATGACGAAGAATCAGGCGCAAATGTACTTTTGCGCAAGGCCTTTGCTCCACTTAAATCGTTGACCCAAATTGATGAGAAATCTGGTGCCATGCTGGAGCAATTGGCCGGCATTCAAGACCAAAGCAATGATTTGGTGAGCCAACTTAATGATTATGCCTCCTCGCTTGAGTTTGATGCAGCCACTGCCCAAAACATTCATGATCAGTGCGATACCTATGCGGATATCAAACGCAAGTATGGCCCAACCTTGGAAGAAGCTGCTAATTTTTATACTGAGGCCAAAACAAAACTCGATCTGATTAAAAATTTTGAAGATAATGACCAAAAATTACGCGAGGCATTAAAGGCCCAGGAAAAAGAACTTACCGCCATCGCCCAAAAAATGACCAAACTGCGCCAAAAGACTGGCGATGATCTCAAAGCCACCATTGAAAGTGAACTCAAGGAACTTGGGATCTTGCACGTAAAATTTGAAGCTCGCTTTGAAAAAGTAAACTTTAATGCTGATGGCCATGACAAGGTGGTCTTTTATATTAGCCCCAATGCCGGCGAGGATTTAAAGCCTTTGGCCCAAATTGTTTCTTCTGGCGAGGCAGCACGTTTGATGCTGGCCCTTAAAAAGGCCTTGATCAAGGTTGATCCCATCCCCGTACTTATTTTTGATGAAATTGATGCCCAGATCGGCGGACGGCTTGGCACCATCACCGGCAAAAAATTAAAAGAACTCTCAAAGACCCGCCAGGTCATCTTGATCACCCATCTGCCCCAAATCGCCTCATTCGCGGACCGGCATTTTAAGGTGATCAAGGCCCTTAAAGGCGGACGTGCCACCACCCAAGTCAATCTCATCGAAGGAAAAATACGGGTCGAAGAAATCGCCCAGATGATGAGTGGCGCCAATACCACCAAAATCTCCCTCACCCACGCCCAAGACATGCTCGCTCAGGCAAAATAGACCGCCTTATTGATTTCCCTCCGCTTTTATGGTAACTTAATGGCTTCTTCAAAAAATATCTTTAAAGGAGTCTCAAATGAAACGCGTTGGCATTATTACTTCTGGTGGTGATTGTGGCGGTTTAAACGGTGTGATCCGTGGTGCAGCTGGCATGGCCTTGGCCAGTGGCGCCTCCTGCTTTATTATACCCAGCGGCTATGCTGGTCTTTACAACCTCATTGATTTCGATACCTTAACGGAATTGACCCCTGAGCGCTTAGACAAAATCGATGCGAACTTGGCAGGCTCTGACGCCGGACACTCCCGCGTTAAAATCAAAAAGATCGATGACCCGGATAAATATCAGCGCATTAAAAAAGGCATGGAGAAATTTAAACTCGATGGCTTGGTGATCTCCGGCGGGGACGATTCCGGCAGTGTCTTGGTTGACCTAAACGAGCACGGCATCAAATGCGTGCATGCCCCCAAGACCATGGACATGGACTTGCAGACCTATTCCGTTGGTGCGGATTCCAGCATCAACCGTATCGCGAGCTTCATTGAAGATTTGAAAACCACGGCCCGTACTCATCGCCGTATTCTTGTATTAGAAGTCTTTGGCCGTTACGTTGGCCATACTGCTTTTCGTGGCGGGGTTGCGGCTGACGCTGATGCCATCATCATCCCTGAAGTCCCTTGCGATTTTGACATGCTTTATAAACACATGAAGGAACGTTATTTTGCCCGTATCATGAATTCTGATACCCGCTCAGGGACCTACGTCATTGTCGTTGCCGAAGGCATTAAAAATGCGTCCGGTGAAGACATCGTCGATGAAAACGCCCCTGCCGATGCTTTTGGCCATAAACGCCTGGCTGGTGCCGGCGAATATGTCTGCCAACAATTGACCAAACGCCTTAAAGCCGATGCCACTGTCAAAGGCCTGATGAAGGAAACCGGCATGTTTGTCAAAGGTATCAGTGAGATTCCGGAAGTCCGTTCTGTTGCTCCAGGCCACCTGGTACGCTGCGGGCATTCCAGTGCTTATGATGTAAATTTCGGCAAAGAAGTCGGTGCTGCAGCTTTTATTCTGCTCAATCAAGGTGTTTCGGGCGTCACTGTCTCTGGGATCAGCAATGGAAAGATCCAATACCTTGAGACCAAGGAAGCCATCAAACAGAATTTAGTGGATACCCACCAAATCGCCATCTATGAAGCATTGGGGACTTGCTTTGGAAGAACACCGGAAAAGATGCATGCTAAATCTGAGAAATTAACACATGCCCGTGAACGGCATTGGTAAGATTTAACGAGCCTTCAAGATTTGTAATTCGTATTTTTGGACGCCTGCTAAATCATTTTGATGTTTATAGATCCTGACCAAAAGAAATAAAGTCTGCAGGTCATGGGGGTCAATTTCCAAATTCTTAAGGCACAGCGCGATTGCTTTCTTTTCATCCCCATGCTTTAAAGCAATCCATGCCATTGCAGTCCGTGGTTTTGTCAACAGCGGATTGAGCATCAAAGCCCGTCGACAGTTTTCTTCAGACTCATCCCACTGCCCTTCAGTGAAATACACGCGCGCCAGATTATCATAAGCTGAGGACAAATAAGGATTGATTTTTAAGGCCTTATTAAAATATACTTTTGCGCCTTCAAGGTCCCCCGCACTTTCAGCGTTCGATCCTAAGTCATCATAAACTAACGCATCCAAACTTCTTCCCGTCAAAGCCATTAGCAAGGCTGCCTTGGACCGTTTGAAATCACCTTCTAACTCATACGCATAGGCTAAGTCAGAATAAGTTGTCCGTATAAATGGAGCTTCCTGCAACCAGTATAATGCATACGTTTTTTCGTCAAACCACAAACGGTTGTAGGCATGAGAAATCAACGACCATCCTACGATTAAAATGAGTACAACAGCTATACCGGCATTCTTCCATTGTTTCCCAAGGCCCAAACAAGCATTTGCCACCAAGATAAAAAAGCCAATGGATGAAAAAATAAACCAATGGGGCTCAATCATGGCACCTTTGTCAGTCAATCTAAAGGCCGCCAAGCAAACCGGGATCAGGCCGATAAAAAACCAGCTTAGAGCCAATTGGCATACATTATTCTTGGAAAATTTGACAAATAGCAATATGAAGAATAATCCTAACAACAACGCTCCCGCCGTATTTAAGAAAAGATGCTGGCTCACAAGCGGTGTGGCCCATTGCATCACAATTCCTTGAGGATAAAATAATTTACTGATATACCAAACATCGACCTTAAACAGCGAGGATAAATACACGCCCGCATTCATGTGATAAAACATTCTCTCAACTGGAAAATCATTGATGCCTAAAAAATTGAACCTGAAAATTAGGTAACAAAATAAAATGAGAAAATAAGGGAAAAGATAAATCAGTTTTTCCTTTAAAGGCTCTTTCCTAAACAAAAGAACAGCAGCGCTAAGATAAAAGAATGTCATCACTCCGCTTTCATGCCAAAATAAAGACAACACACTGAGGGTCAAGCTTAAAAAATACGCCCCCATTTGATTATTTTTATCCAGAGACCTCCAAAGCAATAGCATCGTCCCCAACATGCAAATCAGTTGAAAGGCAAAAACGCTGGCGGAAATATAATTAACAATGATCCCGTTGATGGGATGGATCAAATAAAAAAGGCCGGTCAGGAAAGCTAGATTGAAATTTCCAGTCAGCGTTTCTATAAACAGATAAATCAAGGAAGAAGCTAGAACGAAAAGGAAAAGATTTAACAGATGGTACTGCCAACGATGATTCTTAAAAGTCGAGTAAGACAAATCATAGGTGATTTGCGCCATTGGCCTGTATGAAGGAACTCTTTGCTCCTTGTCCACAACGCCCATGCTCTGCTGACTGTACGGGTCCCATTGGGAAAGAATATATTTGGTTTGGCTAAAGACAGGGTTATTGATAAAGAAATAATCATCAACAAGAAACTTATTGTTTAGACTATTAAAATAAACCAGAAGGCCTAATGCAAAAAGAAGCAAAAATACTTTAAGCCAATTTGTCATAGGGCTATTGCTTTACATAATGCTTGATGCATTCATCATAAACGTCTTTAATATTGCGGACCTTGAAGCCTGTTTTCTCTAACTTCTTCGTCGATAAGAGTAAATTGGTGCGGTCAAGCTTGAGGTTTCGAAGCGGCAGCAAAACATACTCAAAATCAGGCACATATTTTTTATACACATCCAAAAGCTCTGGATAGCGCATCCCGCCTTTATTGGTCAGATTAAAAAGCCCTCTGGCATCAACCTTGATCAAATGCTCCAAGGCCTTGATAAAATCAGGAATATAGGTCACGGCATTAGGCACATCAATCACGGTTTTATATTTGAGCAGTTTATTGAGGATATTCTTCGGGTGCGGCCTGTTATCTAAAGGAATGCGCACGCGGGCAATGAGGATATTACAGCGTTTGGCCAAGGGAACAAGCATGGCTTCACTATAAATTTTGGTGCGGCTATAAAATAAAGTGTAATAATCCGGCACCATCTCCTCTGTCAAAGGTTTATCTTGTCTGTAATCATAGTGATAAATACATCCGCTGCTGATATGGATTAATTTCACGGGGCTTCTCAAAGCAATCTCCCCAAGCCACATAGGCACGGTGACATTGGCTAGCATGCATTTATCCGGTTCCAATTCGCAGTCATCCACATTATTGGCACCCGTAAATCCAATACAATTCACAATGATTTGAGGCCGATGTTTTTTATAAGCCTCAAGGGCATCTTGATAACTTAAAATGCGCTTATCATAAATACGGCATTTCCACGCCTCTTTGAGACGATTCGCCACATAACCATTACCCAGAATTAAAATTTTCTTCTTCATCTAAGTACCAATCTTTTTTAAATACTCACCATAAGGTGTATCGATTGCTGCAGCCAAGGCATGAAGTTGTTTAGCATTAATGAATTTCATCCTGTATGCAACCTCTTCAATACAACCGATCTTAAGCCCCTGTCGCTCTTCTACAATCCTAATAAATACGGATGCATCCAGCAGCGAATCAGGAGTCCCGGTATCAAGCCACGCAAAACCACGGCTTAGAAGCTTTACATTTAATTGTTTCTTTTTAAGGTAATACTTATTTACATCGGTGATTTCAAGCTCACCCCGAGCAGAAGGTTTCAATTTTTTGGCAACTTCAACCACATGATGATCATACAAATAAAGCCCGGTCACAGCCCAATCTGATTTGGGTTCCTTGGGCTTCTCTACGATATCGCTGGGATTACCTTTTTTATCAAAATTTACCACCCCATAACGTTTGGGATCACTGACTTTATAGGCAAAGGTGGTTGCACCTTTCTTATTATTCAAGGCCTCGCGTAAGACAACACCTAATTTATCACCAAAAAAAATATTGTCCCCTAAAATCAAGGCCACCCTGTCTTTGCCTATGAACTCTTCACCAATAATAAAGGCCTGGGCAATACCTCCGGCCTGCCGCTGGACAGCGTAAGAAAATTTAAGACCCAGTTGGCTGCCGTCTTGGAATAAATTCTGGAAATATTTGATGTCTTCAGGAGTGGAAATCATCAGGATTTCCTTTATACCGGCCAGCATTAACACCGATAAAGGATAATAAATCAAGGGTTTGTCATACACTGGAAGTAGCTGTTTACAGACGCTTTTGGTAATAGGATAAAGCCTTGTTGCCCGTCCGCCAGCTAGAATAATGCCTTTCATAAGCTTGTCCTTTTTATTCAAATTGCTTAATACGAAACCCATGTTTGTGTAAAACAAATTTTAGCATAGTCTTGAGAATATTAAGACCATAAACAATGGACGGCCATAATTTGATTGAGGAAGCCTCATCAAAATACCGGGTGCGGATAGGCACCTCTTCAAACTTCATGTATTTGACCACCCCTTGCACAATAATTTCAGTATCAAAAACGAATCCATCGGAATTAGCTTCATAATTGACAGTATTAAGATATTTAGCGCTATAAGCCCTAAAGCCCGAATGATACTCTGTTAAATAAATCCCCAGCACCACATTTTCGAGGGCTGTGAGCAAGATATTAGCATTGTGTTTCCACAATGGCATGCCACCTTCCAAGGCACCACCCTTCATCATGCGTGAACCAAACACGGCGTGAGCTCGTCCCTTTACAATAGGCTCAATCAATTGATCAATAGCGGTTGGATCATATTGGAAATCTGGATGAAGCATAATGACCACATCAGCACCAGCTTCCAGGGCGTTTTTATAACAAGTCTTTTGATTGCCACCATAGCCACGGTTTTTTTCATGAACAAAGACCTTCAAGCCCAAACTCCGGGCTAATTCAGCGGTATTGTCCTTGCTGCAATCATCAACCAGGATAATCTCATCCACACTGGGAGGCACATCAGCCAAGGTGCGCTTGAGTGTTGAGGCTGCATTGTAGGCCGGAAGTACCACGGTGACCTTCATTTTCTCTTTCGGACTCTCGACTTCAATCGGCAATTCAAGCTCATGCAGGTATTTTAATTGACGGCTTTTACGTGCAAAAATTTCAATCTGGTCACCGATATCAATTCGGACCAAATTTTTGGTCCACCCAGCATTACTATTGAGCCAAGAGCGTAAGAATTTAAATGATGGTCTGTAGCCCAAAAATTTATAAATCCAATAATTAATGGTAAAACTCCGGGCATGGGAACGGACCTTTAAAGGCACGAAACCCGTGGCTTCAAACATATCACTCAAGGTTTGTTTGTTAAAATAATATAAATGTGACTGCCTAATGCCCCACCATTTTGAACCAAACACCTTGCTCGCCAAGCTATCGACATCAGGAGTATTACAACAAATAATCCCTGCGGGCTTAAGCACGCGGCGGATCTGTTCCAATGCTTCTTTAGGTTCGGTCAAATGTTCAATCACATTATTAAAAATGACAACATCAAAGAAATTAGCCGGATAGTTGGCTTCCTTCAAAGATCCTTGAACGATATTAGGCAGTTGTAGTTTGTTTTTGGCATAATCAGAGGCCCAGGCTGAAAGCTCAACCCCATAAACTTCCCAACCTTGCTTGCGGGCCTCATCCAAAAGAAAACCGGTTGCACAGCCCACATCCAAAAGCCTGCCCTTTTTTTCATTCTTAAAATAGCTTAAAATAAAATTGGCGGATCGACGCAAACCCTGTTCTTCTTGGATATAATACTCATCTGTCATCACTTCATAATTCATCTTGATTTGAGTAGGACCAGGCCGAGGATTTGTGTACATTAAACCGCATTTGAGGCATTTGACAATCCTGACAGGAAAATCGACAGTGCTATCATAAACAACTGCATAGTGGTCAGAACCGCAGAGATTACACAAAATTTTATTATTGGTCAATGATGTGGTACTCATAAACTTAAAACAACCTTATTGCTCGATGAAATTATTTTTCCGGTTATAAAATCAAAGAATCCGATATGCATTTCTTTCAATTGGGCCATCGTCTTATCTGAAACATTAATATATTCATATTCCTTAATATTTTGTCCAGGCGTCCAAGCCTGAGTCGGCCAAATACGATAACCAATAGGCCTTATTTGTTCACCGATCATCTTGCCATCTTTATCAATAAAATCAATGAACAAATTAAGATCCTTGACCTCAGGACTTAAAGCCTTCCAATAAAGCTCGAGCTTAATCCGATTGGATTCCATTGTAACATCATAACCATATAATTTAATATGATTGTCAATGGCATCATCGACTGGATGGGTCGGAAGTTTGGTAGTGTCAAAATCAAAAAGGGGATATTGGTCCTTGATGCCTTTTTTGAATAAGACCATATCATTCTGAATATCCAAAACCCCCCAATGTTGACCTTTAAAGAAAGAAACCAGATGCCGGTAATTGTCATAACCGTAAAAACCATCGAATGTCAGCCAATCATTAAAATCGATCAGGGCATATTGCACCCCATCCGGCAAATGATAAGGATTTTGAGAAAGCGTATAATATCCATAATAGACATAATGAAAGGAATACAAATTCTCCCTGTGCGACAGATGAGAAAGAAAATTAAAAGTAGTGACCACCGAAGCATCTGGCGGTATTTCAGCGACCAATTTATTTTTCTGGGCAATACTATGGTCAGACCTTAATTGCCTAAATTTATCGATCAAATGAAAATGGGGTCCCAAATAAGCGTGGGTCAAAACAGCATTAAAAATCAGGATTACAACTAATAACCGCGAGTCCAGTTTTAAGTCGCAAAGCTTCTTTAGCCCAAAGACCAAGGCTACAAAAATAAACGGGATCATTTCAGCGGTATAATGATAATGCAAACTGATTTCACTGAGCCTGGAAGAAAGCAAATGCTGCAAAAAAATGAGAAATACCGGTAATAAAGCCCCAAGGCTTAATAAGGGCACAAACGAGACACTAATGAATAATTCCAAAAGAAAGACAAGCTTGGGCGGTTCTAGGATAATGCCCAATACCTTGAAAGGATGCAGGAAACAGGTCAGCGCCACCTGCCCCAGTGAATTTCCAAGCGGCCCATAAATACTAAAAAAATCGAAACGATGATGATTAAAATGCGGCAGAATCACTTCCACACACAGCAGAAAATAAACAAAGCCCACTGCTGTCGGCCACCATACCCACTTCCATTCTTTCTTTAAAAGTAACGCATAAATACCCCACATAAAAAAGATCAAGGCCATGTTTTCTTGGGATAGTAAGGACAAAAACATAAAAACATTAAAAAGAATAAACTCTTCCTTGTAAAAATAATAAGCACAGCACAAAAGAAAAAAAGTGGCAAAACATGTGGGGTGAAATTCAAACAAATTAACATACCCTAAGGCCGGATAAAGAAGATAAACGAAACAAATAGCGAGTGAAAGCTGCTCTTGAAGATACCGGCGGGCCAACGCATACAACGGGAATGCCCCAGCCGCCAGAAATAAAGTTTGCAAAAAAAGTAGGAATAAAGGGTGAGGAAAAAAATAATAAATAGGGACCACTAAAAATGTAAGGAAATGCACGTGATTGCCCAGAAAATCAATCCCTAGGATCGAATTGAAAATCCTGCCATGCAGAAGGTTCCAGACCATCTGGTCATGATGGGCCAGATCAAAATCATCATAGGTATAGGTATTGAACTTTAAAATGCACCAGGCAAAGTACAAGAGCACATAAGCCACAACGCCAAGCGATAGGATTCGATTGGGTTTAAACATACGATTTATTGCACCTCAAGGACATAAAACTTCTCCAGTGGCAACATTGATAACGCATAAGGAAAAAATCCGATGTAATAAGGAAAATTATAGTTGGAATAAAAAAATGCCCCAGCTTCCCCATTCATGGTCCTGACCGGAAAATTGTTCCGTATAGTCACTGTTTTAAGTAATTTGAGCCTAAGGCCAAATATAGGTTGCGGCCAAGGCAGGGATGGGAAAAGAATGATATCCCCTCGATGCGTTCTAGTTTCTCGAATGCTCAAAATAGATTTTGCGCCTAATTTTTGCAGATAATATCCCCAGCCCCAATGGCCGGAATAATATACTTGATTGTTCTCTCTTTTATAACCGAAATATAATTTTGCCGCGTAATCTCGGTAAAGATTAGCTAACTGATTATCAGCAACAGCAACAACCATGCTTAAAAAGCCGGTTAAAACTGCGGTGATCATTAATAAACGAACAGTGCGCTGGCCAAAGAGCCTTTTAAGGCTTAATACAAATATTAAAATCACCGCCGGCAATTCCAAAAGATTATATTTAACACCTGTCTGTAAGAACAAAGAATTAACGACCACAAGCAAGGCCACCCAAAAAAACAAAAATCTCATCTGAAATTGCCTTGTGGGAAAAAGATTCTGGTCCTTTTTATCCCTGGCCAATAAAAACCAGGACAACGGAAATATTGAAGCCATGGCTAAATAATCAATATTAGCTAAAAAATGCGCCACTATTCGGATACATCGATCTTGGGCCGTTTCATAAGACACGATATTAAGCCAATAACCGGATGAATATAAGCAGCACGTCCAAAAGTACCAACATTCAAAAACAAACATAGGGATTATAATAGACCAAAAAGACATCAGGCTCCTCTGTTTAGGATTGAGGACGGCCATACACAAAAATAAGGGAATCAATGTCATCCCTGTATACCTTGTGAGAGAAGCCAGGGCCGCGAACATTCCTGCCAGCAAATAAAACGATGGCCTTGTCTCTGCCTCTAAAAAGAAATAGATCGATGCTAGATAAAAACACAATAACGGAGTGTCCATCATAATCGTGTGGTTCATGACAAAGAATGCTGGTGAGAACAACAACAAAACAGCTGAAAAAAAAGCTGATTGATCGTCCCCGTTGAGGAATTTCTTACTGATCAAGAACATAAGCCAACCGCTGAAGATGGTGTAGATCAGAAAAAAAAGATGCAAACCAATCTCATGCTCCCCCACAAGCCTTATCATGAACGATAGCAAATAACCATTTAAAGGAGGGTTTGCAAAAAACCGGTCAAAACTATGGATGGCCCCATTATAGATCATCAAAAAACCATAGGGATTTTCTGGGTGATGAATGATGTGCCGGGCCAAATAGATATTAACGGGATCATCGATGTGGAAAGCCTGATTAGCAAAAGGAAGATTGATCAGTACTGAAAAAATAATAATAGCTAAGGCCATGTTAAAATCTATACCTAAAAGAATCTTTTAAATGATCAATGATATCCTCGGAGATCATGCCTAATTTTCCCTGCCTCTTGGCTGCTATATCCCCTGCTTTTCCATGAAAAAAAGCACCATATTTAGCCGCTTCAAAAGCATTCATCCCCTGCCCTAAGAAAGCCGTGATCACACCGGTTAAAACATCACCGCTGCCAGCGGTTGCCATTCCCACATTGCCGGTATGATTAACATAGGTCTTACCATCGGGTGATGCCACCACAGTCCTATGTCCTTTTAATAGCAATATACAATTATTCCTTCGGGAAAAATCAGCAGCTATTTTTAATCGGTTGCCCTCAATCAGCTTCACGGTCCGATTAATGAGACGAGACATTTCACCTGCATGAGGGGTTAATACGCGTGGGCCTTTAGCTTTTTTTAAAATTTCAACATGACCAGATAAAGCAAACAAAGCATCAGCATCAATCACCAACGGTTTGGGGCATGCGGTAATCACCTGGCAGGCCATTTGCTGAGTGCTTTTTTCACGTCCGATGCCAGGCCCTATGGCCACTGCATCAAAATATTCCCATTCTTTGTTTAACTGATCAAAAGCCTTTAATGAAAAATTCCCTGCCCTGGTTTGGCCCACAGGCTTGGTCATGACACAGTTGGAAATCTTTTCCTGCAGGCTCAAATTGGAACCCTGTGGTACCGCCACGGTCACCAATCCAGCCCCCGAACGCATGGCAGAAAGTGAGCTTAACGCAGCCGCTCCCAGCATCGAAGGCGAACCCGCAATGATCAGCAGATGTCCGAAATCTTTTTTAGATAATCGGGCCTTAGCCCTCGACAATGGCGCTGGCAACGGCATAGTCCCTGCTATGGGATATCGAGATCGAAATCCGGTGCTTAAATTCTATGTTATTGTTGAACTGACAGTAGGGTTTACCCTCGCGGTCATTGAGGATGGTGACATCATGCCAGGAGAGATTAGGGATACCTGCAGCTTTGAAAATAGCTTCCTTGGCAGCAAAGCGGCCAGCGTAATGGCGAAAAGGGAATTTAAATTTCTTAGACTTTTCAATTTCAATGGGTGTAAGGATATGATTAATAAATGCATCCTCCCAGCGCTCCACTGCTTTCTGGATCCGTTCAATCTCAACGATATCAATACCAGTACCCAAAATCATCCCTTATTCCCCCTTTTAATAAGCGTTACCATTTCCTTGACAGCCTGCTTCAAGCCTACAAAAACTGCCCTGCTCATGATGGAGTGTCCGATATTTAATTCATGCATCCCGCGCAAGCGTGCAAGGCAAAAGGTATTATCATAATCCAATCCATGCCCGGCGTTGACGGTAATCCCAAGGCCATGAGCATAACGGGTCATCATTTTCAATTGGGCAAACTCATTGATGGCCAGGCGTCCGGCAAAGGCATGCGCATATTGACCGGTATGCAATTCAATTGTGCGCACGCCAATCGCATGGGTGGCATCAATCTGTTTTTTATCTGGCGCGATAAATAAACTGACCTCTATCCCCGCATCAGTCAGGCGACGGCTTACTTTTTTGATCCTCAGCAATTGCTTCACAACATCCAGGCCACCCTCAGTTGTAATTTCCTGACGGCGTTCAGGGACCAAGGTAACCTGATCGGGGTTTACCTTCAGGGCAATTTTCACAATTGCCTCATTAAGGGACATTTCTAAATTAAAACGGGTTTTGACAGCTTTGCGCAAAAGCACCACATCACGGTCCTGAATATGACGACGGTCTTCGCGCAGATGGGCCACAATGCTGTCAGCCCCTGCCTGCTCACAGATCAATGCAGCCATAACCGGGTCAGGATCAGATCCTCGTCGGGCTTGCCGCAACGTCGCAATATGATCAATATTAACACCTAATTTAACCATGCATTCCCTTTACATAAAGCCAGGTGATAATGGCCAAGGCCAAGGCCACGAGCTTTAACATCATGTTTGATCTAAGCCAATTTTTCATGTTTTCTCTTTTTTTGAGGAGCCAGAATTTCAGTTAACACCTTGGCAAAATGCTCTTCTCCGTGCACTGAAATAAAATGCCCGTCAAAGGCAATGCTAATTTCTCCAGTTTGTTCTGAGACCAGCACAATGGCAGCATCCGTGTGCTCACTTAAACCTAAGGCCGCACGATGGCGGGTACCAACTGTCTTGCCGACACTCGGATTATCCGATAAAGGAAATAAACATGAACTGGCAGTTATTCTTTCGCCGCGGATCACCACCCCACCGTCATGCAAAGGTGTTCCTGGCATGAAAATGCTTTGAAGCAAGGCTGATGTCGCCTTGCCGTCGATAATAATACCGCTTTCCACATACATATCAAGCTTCATTTCCCGCTCAATAGCAATTAAACATCCTTGCCGGCGTTTGGACATGCGGAAAAGCGCGTCACTGATTTCATCAACCAGCGCCTTGATTTCCGGCTCGCCTAATGAGATGGTAAACAAATGCTGCTGACCCAAACGGGCCAAGCCTGAACGCAGTTCATGTTGGAAAATAACAACGATCACAATGATCCATATGGAAAAGAAATTACGCAGCAGCCAATTGAGCACTTCAAAATGCAGCACCTGTGAAATCAGTAGTGCAACGATTAAATAGGTGATCCCTCGCAATACTTGAAAAGCACGGGTACCCTCAAAGAATAACAAAATGCGATAGAACACCACCCAAAGAATGGCCATTTCAACCAAGGCTTTGACGATGATAATAAGAATCTCAGGTCCGGGCATCGAGAATTGCATCTGTAATAATCAAACTTTCTTTAATGGGTGCTACATCATGGACACGCACGATATGGGCCCCTTGCAACACAGCTGCCACCACCGTCGCTGCAGTGCCCATCAAACGGCCTTTAACATCAGTTCCCAAAAGCTGGCCTATAAACGATTTGCGTGATGTCCCAATAAGGATAGGACATTTTAAAACATTCAATCGATTGAGCTTTTGGAGCAACCCTAGATTATGTTCACTGTTCTTGGCAAAACCGATCCCAGGATCAATGATAATCCTTTCCTTCTTTATACCAATTGCCAAACATTTTTCAATCGATATTTGTAATTCCTCGATTACCTCGAGTGCAACATTTTTATATTTAGCTTTTGATTGCATGGTCGCCGGCGTGCCCCTCGTATGCATCAGCACAATGGCAGCCTGATAATCACGGACCATTTTTAAAAATGAGGCGCTAGAATTTGTTCCCCTCACATTATTGACAATGGCAGCACCTGCATCTAAAGCAGCACAAGCCACCTCAGTCTTCGAGGTGTCAACGGAGATGATGATTTTGGTTTTATCCGCCAGCTGTTTGATGACCGGAATAATCCGTTTGATCTCCTCATCAGCAGCAACGGGCTTAGCACCTGGGCGGGTTGATTCACCGCCAACATCGATGATGTTGGCCCCTTCACGGACCAATTGTTGGGCTAATTTAAAACACGCGGCGGGATTTAATTTCCCATCCCCGCTGAAAGAATCAGGAGTGCAGTTGACAATACCCATGATCTGTGTGGCCCGTCCTAAAGTTAAAACTCTATCACGGGCACACAGATCATAGTGAATTCGACTCATGTATTTTGAGGATTATCGGTGTGGAGATTAAGCTTATGCTCAGGGATCATCAACAAGACCCTGGCTTCTTCAATATCCATGGTTTCTTTTTCGATCAGACGACGGGCCAAGATGTCCATTTTATCGCGGTGATCCAGTAGTAATTTCTTGGCTTTCTCATAAGATTCATGCACCAAGCTATGGATCTCTTCATCAATTTTACGGGCAGTCTCTTCGCTGTAATCCTTTTCATCAAAAAGGTCGCGGCCTAAAAACATCTGCTGGCCTTGCTTGCCGAATGAAAGCTTATCTAACTTATCGCTCATCCCATATTGGCAGACCATATTACGGGCAATTTGGGCCACTTTTTGCAGGTCATTAGAAACCCCAGTCGTGGTGTCTCCCATATAAATCTCTTCGCCGACCATCCCACCAAGAAGGACCACCATCATTCCTTTTAATTCTTTCTTGGCCATATAATGTTTATCTTCCTTAGGAGGTGTTAAGGTGTAGCCGCCGGCCATGCCGCGGGGAATAATGGAGACCTTAGTAAAGGTATCTACTTCATCAATCAATAAAGAAAGTAAGGCATGTCCAGCCTCATGATAGGCAGTCATTTCCTTTTCTTTCTTGGAGGTGACGTGGCTCTTTTTCTCTGGTCCCATGGTCACGCGCTCAACCGCAGCGAGCATCTCATCGATACCGACCTTTTCCTTGTTGCGGCGGGCTGCTAAAAGGGCGGCTTCATTACAAACATTGGCCAAATCAGCACCAGAAAAATAAACTGTCAGCTGGGCAATGCGGCGCAAATTTACATCTTCACCGAGCTTAATATTCTTCACATGCACCTTTAAGATGCCTTCACGGCCGTTGATATCAGGAAGACCAACCACGATCTGACGGTCAAAGCGTCCGGGACGTAACAATGCGGGATCCAGCGTATCGGGACGATTGGTAGCCGCGATTAAAATTAAACCGCTCACTGTATTAAAACCATCCATTTCAACCAACAGCGCATTCAAAGTCTGTTCGCGTTCATCATTACCGCCGCCAATGCCGGCAAAACGCTGACGGCCCACCGCATCGATTTCATCGATAAAGATAATGCCACCTTTGCCTGAAACCTTGGCAGCCTTGCGTCCCTGTTCGAACAGATCACGCACGCGGGACGCACCCACACCGACGAACATCTCCACGAAATCAGAACCGCTCAATGAAAAGAAAGGAACCCCTGCCTCACCTGCAACCGCCTTGGCCAACAAGGTTTTACCGGTGCCCGGAGGCCCGACCAACAAAACACCTTTAGGAATTTTACCGCCCAAGCGCTCAAATTTCTTGGGGTCTTTTAAAAACTCGATGACTTCCTGCAACTCTTCCTTAGCTTCATCCACCCCCGCCACATCGGCAAAAGTTATTTTGCCAGTTCCCTGGACTTGAGCGCGGGATTTGCCAAAGGCAAAAATCTTATTACCCATCTGCGAGCCACGATAAGACACAAACCAGATGAGGGCAAAAATCCCCAGGAACGGGATCAATTGAAAGAACAGCTGGCTCCAAAATAATTCCGGAGGCACGACGCTAAAATCACTGACATTGTCCCGGACCATTTTGATCAAATCATCATCATGCTGCGGGATATTAAGCTTGAACTCAAGGCCATTGGCATAGGTGCCTTTGATGGTATTATCCGGCCCTTCGGTCAGCTCCACCTCTTTGATTTGATGGGTTTGAGGATTGTCCTTAAGCATGGAATAAAACTCGGAATAAGTAATATCCTTCTCGGTTTTAATCGTGGACTTATCCTGGACCGCCATGAGCAAAACAAAAATAACGCCCATAATCACCCAAAACCATATGTTGCCGTTTGGATTACGGATAGGACGTGGCCCCTTCTTGCTGGGGATATTTGTATTATTAGGTTGTGGCATGATACCTCCCAAAGTGTATTTTATGCAAAAAGGTATTATATATGAGGAAGGAATTAAATCAAGTGATTAGGAGGACAGCAGTTGGCCCTTACGGTAAATGGCTTTTAGCAATAACTTGCCGTCTTGGTCATACTTGATACTTGGGCCATCCAGATCGCCTGCCTTAAAAGAAAGTTCCCATTGCAATTGGCCGTCATCATAATATATTTTAGCCGGACCGTCTTTAAGATCATTCTTATAAGTCCAAACCGCGTAAAGAGAACCGTCAGCCGCATACTCTTTGGAAATGCCATTGATATGATCTTTAACATAATTGATCTCACTTTTTAAGGACCCATTCTCATTAAATTCACGGCTTAAGCCATTGAGTTTGCCCAATTTAAAAGTCATGGTCATCTTTAAATTGCCATTGGGATAATAATATTGGCAGGAACCATTCAAAGAATCATGATAATAATTTTCAATACTCTTTGGAGTACCGTCCTTAAACCGCTCAAGGGCCGGACCATGAAGTTGGCCATTGGCATAATTTTTTTCAATGGACTCCGAACCATCCTCAAAATAAGCCTTATACGTTCCTTGTAATTGGCCCTTTTTATAGGCACCTACACTCTTAATATTACCGTTGGGATAATACTCCTCAAAAGGCCCGTTAAGTTCTCCATTAAGATAGGTTTTGTCTGAAGAAATCTTCCCATTGGCGTCGTACTCTTTGACATCACCATTTTGGTCTTGGGCCAAAGATAAGGGGTTAAAAATAAGCAGTGTCATTGCGAACAACCAAAGGGAGTGTTGTAATCTCTTAAACATAGGATAATTCCAAATAGTTCCGGGTCTTGCGGGCCCTTAATTTTAATGGCAAATCACAAGTAGTTTCGTTCTCTTGGGCAATCAAACGCTCAAGGATATGGATATGTTCAAAAGTAAGCGCTGAAAGCTCATGAGTCAGCTGCCCTGCCATTAAACGCAAAATCATTCGCTGCATGGCTGTATGCTGGCGTTTCATGTCTTTGAGTTGGACCGTCACCTTATCTTGACTGACATGCGCTATTTTTTTAAATTGCTTTTGCGCCTGCGCTTCTAAAAACTCGTAATCATCCCCTGCTGTCATTCCTAAATCTGCCAGGGCCTTGATGATTTGCGGATTATATTCACGGGCCAACTGCGGTAAAAGCCGCAAACGCAACTTATTACGTTCATAAATATTCTGGCTATTGGTTGAATCCGTACAAAACGGAATTTTTTTTTGTTTAAGATATTTTTCAATCTCAGCCCGCGGGATTTCAATCAAAGGCCTAATAAAACGCACGCCCTTAATCTGGCGTGAAGGCACAATCGCTCTTAAACCAAAAAGCCCGCTGCCGCGCATCACGCGCATTAATACTGTTTCAGCCAAATCATTGCTGGTATGGGCCAAAGCTACAGACTGGGCACGAAGGCTTTGAGTGGTTTTGATCAAGAAATCAAACCGCATCTGCCGGGCACCATCTTCCGAAAGATGTTGAAGGGCCCCTCCCTTACGTTTGCCTACAGTCAACGGCACATTGAACTGTTGGCACCAATCTTTGACAAAATTTTCATCATGAGAAGAGTCTCGACGCAGCCGATGGTTAAAATGGGCCACGTGAACTTGGATGCCCAATTCATGACGCAGGTCACAAAGCAGGGACAAAAGCGCCATGGAATCCGCCCCTCCGGAAACGCCGGCAATGACCGTTTCTCGAGGAAGGACCAATTTATTCTTCCGGATCAGCTGAAAAACCCTCTGTTGGAAATCCATCGGCTTTAATTATTCGTCTTCTAAACCACGTTTTTCTTGTTTGGCTTCTTGATAGGCTTTGTCTAATTCATCCTCATGCTTAACGTTTGGCGGGACAACCCTTAACTTGACAAAACCCATGCGTAAAAGCTCTGCATTGGCCATGCGGCCATCGGGAAGATAAACATAGGCATTCAAATAACCATCTACTTCGGCATCAACATCGTATTCCAGCTTGACCTTTTTATTTTCTAACAGGTTTCGGGCAAAATCAAGGGCTTGCTCCTGAAGAGAAATGGTAGGTTCTTCGGGCTCATCGATCACCCGTCCCTGCTTATCATACTTAACTTCCTTATGCGGTATCGGCCCTGCGGATTCAATACCGATTAATTTCACATGGGTCCCATTTTCCAACACGATAAGATCTGAGTCCACCACCTTAACAACCAAAGCCTCCTGCTCTTTTTTGGAATAATTAAATAAATCATTGGTATCATCATCAGCCCAACAAAGACCATTAAAAAACAACATCGCTATGATCAAATATTTCATCATGCTTTTTTGGCTCTTTCAACCCGCACCACATAATCATAACCAATCACAGCCAGTAAGGCAATGTGGTAACTTTTGCTGCACTTCTTAAGAATATCCTGATACGCCGCCTTGCGGATCACTCCATAGGTCACGCGCTGGGTAGCCAGCATGTCCTCAACTTTCTGAGGTGTGTTTAATATCGGAACGGGATGAGGGCTAAAAAAAGGATTTGCGGAAGAATCAACCACAGCCACATCCTGCCCTGTGTAATAGTAGATCCCCCGTGCATTATTTTTTGAAGTCAGCACCATCTGATGGCCTGCCGAAAGCGGTGGGATATAGCTAGAAGCCTCCCTTGAAGAAACATAGCCATCCAAATCGCCTGAAATCATAAAAGCCGTAAAAAATAATGGAAATAAAGTCAGCGCTAAAACATACAGGGCGCGTTCAAACTGTTCCTTTAAGGTCAAGGTGATTCCAACCCCAGCCAGAGCAATCAACGCACCTGAAAGGAAATACACCGGCATCATGGAAAGAATGTAATGATGATAAACTTTATGGGCCGCAATCACCACGATGCCAAGTACGCCCAAAACACCAAAGGTGCTAAACAATAAATTCTCGATCGTTCCCCGACGCTGAATTTGTGACAGCGCATTGCCCAAAAAGTTCCCTGTAATCAGGGCCATGGCCGGGAATAAAGGCAGAATGTAGCTGGCCAGTTTTGAGTGCGCAAATTGAAAGACCAATAAAACAGACAAAATCCAACTCAAATTAAGATAATCCATGCCGGCGACCGAACTTTTGAGCCTTTTAAACAAATCCACGCATGCCGCCACCAGGAAAATAGTCCAAGGAAAAAGCCCACCCACCATGGTCAACGGATAAAAGAACCAATGGTCATTGCTGCGGTGCTCAGCGGTCAAAAAGCGACGCCAATGATCATTATAAAAAAATTCATGAATAAAAGCCTGGCCATATTGATCGTAGATCAAAACATACCACGGCAAGGCAATGACTAAATAGAGAAATAAGCCTGCCAGCAGATACCAATTTTTTAAAAAAGCAGTCTGGCGTTGATAAAGAAGAAAAAGAATCACCGTCATCTGAGGGATGACTAAACCTAAAGGCCCCTTGGTCAGGGTTGCCAGGGCACAAAAGAAATAGAAACCAATAAAGGAAACATCCTGCCTCCTGGGGTAGGTGTACCCAAAAACAAACATCGTCATGGCAAGCAAGATAAAGACCGTAAAAATCGTGTCCGTAAAGACCATCTTGCCCATGGCCGCATAAAACCCTGAAGTTGCAAGCACAATGGCCGACAAAAAGGCCTTGCGCTCATCTTTAAAACCCATCAGCGCTAAAAAATAAATGGCCATCACACCGATGGTTGCAAATATGGCGGGAAAAAATCTGGCTGTAAAGGGTGATTCCCCCCAGGTTTTAAAAGCTGTTTCCAGAAGCCAATAGGTCAAGGGCGGCTTTTCAAACTGGGGTTGGCCGAAAATAAGCGGGGTCATCCATTCATGATGAGCGACCATTTCATGGGCCGTCAGAGAATAGAAAGCTTCATCCGGGTCAGTGAGGCTAAAGACGCTATTACCAAACAGGAATAAGCTGTAGCAAAGCAAAAAAAGAATCGAAATACGTTTTAAAAAATAAGGCCGCATAATGCTTTCTTAGGTCAACGTTAATTAAGATAGAGTATTATACAAAAAGAATACTCTTAATAAAGACATTTATAGGCATTAGTCCATCAGCACGATAAACAACAGCTATTGTCTTTTCTCAATAAACAACAACTATAAATAGCGAGGGTTGCTCCCAAGAACGGAGCGGTGAGATAAATCCATAGGAAATGTAAATGACCGGAAACAATGGCTGGGGCCAAGGAACGCGCAGGATTCATGGAGGCGCCAGTCACCGGCCCGGCAAAAATCGCCTCTAAAGCAACCATCCCCCCTATCGCAACTCCTGCCATCAATCCCTTTTCTTTTGCACCTTGGGCCACATGAATAATCACAAACATCAAAAAGAATGTAAGCATGGTCTCAAGTAAAAAACACCCACTCACAGAAACTATATTGGGTTCTGTGGCTCCTAATGTCTGATGCTGCGGGAATATCATTTTTAAAAATATGCTGGCTGTCAGGCCTCCTGATACTTGGCTTAAGACAAATAGAAACAATTCTTTGGAAGGCAGGCGTTTAGCTAACCAGAAACCAAACGAAACGGCAGGATTAAAATGCGCCCCTGATATTTCGCCTAAGGCATAGATCATGGTCATAATGATCAAACCAAAAACCAAGCCTACGCCCAAATGGGTAATTGCCCCTCCACTTAAATCATTGATAATAATTGCACCCGTCCCTGCAAAGACCAAAGCAAAGGTGCCTATGAATTCACTAAAATATTTATTCATGATTTATTTGCCGCTGGCGCAAACCTTGGCACACCAGTTTTCAATTTTTTGCCTGATGGCATCACGGATGGGCCTTATCTGCTGAAGCTTTTCTTCATCGGTTCCAATAGCTTTAGAAGGGTCGGGAAAGCTCCAATGCAACCGCTGTGTCAGCCCCGGAAAAACAGGGCAGCGTTCGGCACTAGCTTCATCGCAAACAGTAATCACATAGTCGAATTTCTCACCCTTTTTAAAAATGTCGAAGACTGCCTTTGTTTTTTTATAAGAAATATCAATCCCCTCTTCTTTCATCACTTCTACCACGAGTGGATTCAATACACCAGGTTCAAGGCCCGCACTTTGGGCTTCAAGAGAATCGGCACAAAGTCGATTTAGCCAAGCTTCTGCCATCTGGCTTCTTGCTGAATTATGAATACAGACGAATAGAACTTTTTGTTTAGGCATATGTTTTCTCCGATTAAACGACCTTACAACAACCACCTTCGATCTTTAATGATTTAATATCTACCAAGGCTTGAGCAATCTTCTTTCGGGCTGATGAGATAATTCTTGATACCGTGGAACGATGAACATGCATTTGCTTTGCCACGGCCATTTGAGATAAGCCCTCATAATCCAAAAGCCTTACCGCTTCAAACTCATCCAAACTCAGAACAATAGAGCCTGGAATATTTCGCTTTGTTTGTGGTTTAAACGTCCTTTCTAAAGGACTACATTTGACCCAACGTGTTTTCTTTGGTCTCATATGGATATAATTATGCACATATGTGCATAATTATCAAGTTAAAAAACCTTTCATAAAGAAAGGTCAAAATAAAAGTGGTGGCGGGGAGTGGATTTAAACCACCGACCTGTCGGGTATGAAGCTTAAAAATTCGCAATGTTTAGTGTCATTGCTAGCCCGAAGGGCGAAGCAATCTTTTAATAGACTGCATCAGCACCCACCAGTAAAACTGTTTTACATCGTTGAAAAATAAGCGAAGAAGACTTTTTTATCCTAACCGTCTTCTCCTTTCTTACTTTTACGGTTTAACAAAGATTGCGTGAACCATTCACACAATTAACTTTCGGATAAATTTTTACTTTCTCATCATCTTCTTAAAATCAAAACAATCACCGTACTTTTTCGGATGCCAATAAATTTTACCATCCTTAGCCATCTTCCACTTATTATGGACTTCATCATATTGAGGCGAAATGTAATCTTCTGAAGAATGCCCCAACAACATTCTTTTAACAGCCACTCTTAGCCTTGTTCTAAGCTTGCCATGCAAAATTCTTTTATCGTATTTCTCACTGCTAGCGCTGGCAAAACCCCAGATAGGCGAATGCTTTTTTGATTTGCTCATATGTCCTCCTATGTAGTTGTTCACTACATAGGGGACATTGCCTTTCCAAATTTGTTAGCTTTCATTTTAAACCTTAACTGAAATCTTGATGAATTTAGTTATTAT
>Ga0206857_1009_pt1 | contig 54509 bp, 24 predicted proteins | sample Alteio_BWOrgCont_49_FD_152865 | JGI IMG/M metagenome (GOLD analysis project Ga0206857, IMG submission 152865) | Enriched cells from forest soil in Barre Woods Harvard Forest LTER site, Petersham, Massachusetts, United States -... | ecosystem: Environmental > Terrestrial > Soil > Temperate forest >...
TGATGAAATTTGCCTGGCTGACGTGGTTTTATTCGCCTTGCTTGAGCCGGCGGAAAAAGCACAAATTGATTTGAACTCGTACCCCAAACTATCGGCATGGCGCAACGAATTAAAGAAACAAAAATTTTACACCAGCTGCTATAAAGAATACGGAGAGATGCTAAACGCACCTGCACCAAGATGAAGGTTGCTCTTCTACAGCTCTGTGCTTCAACAGATATTTCAGCGAATATCAAGCAAGCCCTGCAGATGGCCGAGGAGGCCCTTGCACAAAAGGCCAAATTTGTTTTATTGCCCGAGGTGTTTAATTTCAGGGGCAAGGCCAACCACAAAGAGGTGTTTTTAAAAGCAGCTGAAAAAATACCTGGCCCCTCGAGCCAACCGTTCATCCCTTTAGCCCAAAAGCACAAAGCACATATCCTCTTAGGCTCTTTAATAGAGAAGGGAACAGCGACCCATGCCTATAACACGTCTGTACTTATAGATGCCGATGGAAAAATTGCGGCTAAATACCGTAAAATTCACTTATTCGATGCCCGCATCGGTGATAAGATAGTCCGCGAACGCGATTGTTTTCTAGAAGGCAAAAAGCCTGCGACGGTCAAGGTCGATGAATTTAGGATGGGCTTATCGATCTGTTATGATTTGCGTTTTCCTGATCTTTATCAGCGTTATTCGAAAAAAGGGGTCGATATTTTAACGGTCCCCTCGTGTTTTACTAGAAAAACCGGGGAAGCCCATTGGGAAGCCTTGCTTCGTGCACGGGCGATTGAAAATTTATCGTATGTACTGGCCCCTAATCAAATCGGCATTGATGCGCGGGGGATGCAGGCCCACGGGCATAGCATGATCATATCCCCGTGGGGAGAGATTATTGCTCGTGGCAGTGAGGGAGTTGAAGAAATTGTTTTTGGCGATATTAGCCTCGACGAAGTCAAAAAGGCAAGGCGAATCTTGCCTGGAATTATAGGCCGTTCTTCTTATTAGTAAGGATTAAGGAATCGGCACAACTGAATCAATGGAAAGATTAGTGGGATTATTTGGAAGGAGAAAATTATGGCTAAGCGTATCAAGGTTGCAGTCACCGGTGCCGCAGGTCAAATTGGCTATGCATTGCTATTCCGCATTGCCGCCGGAGAAATGTTTGGGGCTGATACAGAAGTTGATTTGAGCTTACTTGAACTGCCGGCCGCTTTAGGCGCCCTTCAGGGGGTCGTGATGGAGTTGGACGATTGTGCCTTTCCTTTATTGCGTTCGGTGACCACGACGGGGGATGTGAATGTGGCTTTCAAGGACATTGATTGGGCCTTGTTAGTCGGCAGCGTTCCTCGTAAGGAAGGCATGGAGCGCGGGGACCTTTTGAAAATCAACGGAGGGGTATTTACCGTCCAGGGACAGGCCCTTTCAAACAATGCCAAGCCTAGCTGCAAGGTTTTAGTGGTGGGGAATCCTTGCAACACCAATGCGTTCATTGCCAAAAGTGTTTGCCAGAATATCCCCGCTAAAAATTTCTTTGCCATGACCATGCTCGACGAGAATCGCGCCTTCAGCCAATTGGCCCAAAAGGCGCAGGTGCCCGTGACTGATGTTAAAAATGTAGGCATCTGGGGAAACCACTCCGCCACCCAATACCCTGATTTTTATCATGCCACCATTGGTGGGCGTCCGGCGACCGAGGTGATCAAGGATGAGGCATGGCTTAAAGGCGCTTTTATTGAAACCGTGCAAAAAAGAGGAGCGGCCATCATCAAGGCCCGCGGCCTATCATCGGCTGCCTCAGCGGCTAATGCGGTGATTGATACAGTGCGTAGCATCATCACGCCAACAGCATCCAATGAGTTTTTTTCCGCAGCCGTATGTTCAGATGGCAGCTATGGCATTGAACCCGGGCTTATCTTTGGCTTCCCGTTGCGTTCCAATGGGCAGGATTGGAGCATTGTCCAGGGCATTCAACATAATGAATTTGCCCAAAGCAAAATCAAGGCCACCTTGGATGAACTTTTAGCTGAAAAAGAAGCGGTCAAGGACCTTGTCAAAAAGTAGCTGGTAGACTTGTTTTTTGTTAAAAGATAGGATATACTTAAAGCAATTTTAGAATTAGGAGACCTATGAGAGCGTTCGGCCATATAAGAAATGGGAACATTTTTGTTTTGGGGCTGGTTTTTTTAACCGGCTGCGATTTGTTGGGCATTGGGCCTAAAAAGGATAATAATGCCCAAACTCAAACAACTGCTCCGGTGCAAGTTCAAGCCCCCCAATCAACACCTGAAATGCCAAACCCTGTGCCAGGCCCAATCCCTAGTAATGCCTTGGTCCGCATTGGCAACTGGACCTTGACCCAAGAAGATTTTACGAATCGCATTAACCTGCTTAAACAGCAGCTCCCGGATTTCAAGGATACTGACGCCAATTCCAAGAATGCAGTTTTGGGGGAACTTGTCCGTCAACAACTCCTGGTCCAAGAAGCTGAAGATTCAGGGATTGCCAACACTCCGGAAATTAAAGATGCGGTGGAAGACTTTAAGAAAACCTTGCTGGTCCAGGAAATGGCCAGTCGTCTGACCAAGAATGTGATTGCCACTGAGGATGATGCTCGTAATTATTATGAAGCCAACTTGGAAAAATTCAAAGAACCTGTAACATGGGATGTGAGCCAAATTGTGGTCCCAGATGAAGCTACTGCCAAAAACATTTTGGTGCAAATCCTGCAGGGTGGGGATTTTGCTAGTCTCGCCCAAACACAGTCTAAAGCGGCCAATGGGCCTCAAGGCGGGAAATTAGACCCATTTGTTTCCGGCAAAGCTCCCTTTGATGCCATGCAAACCGCTATCGATGGCCTGGATGTTGGAGGGGTCAGTGGTGTTTTCAAGGGCCCTGAAGGTTCCTATATTGTGAAGGTAAATTCCAAAAAGGGTGGTGATACGAAGTCCTTTGCGGATGTCAAAAAAGATTTGATTTACGGGCTGACCATGCAAAAGCAGCAGGAAGTGCTTCTCAGTCATCTGAAGGACCTGGCTGATAAATATAAGCCGGAACGCAATGATGCGCTGATTAAACAAGTGGTTGGTGAACCAACAGAGACAAATACAACAAATCCCCAGTAAGCATTAGGAGGGAAAATTGGCTATAGAAAATAAAAACCAACTTTTAATTATCGTTGGTGCTGTTGCCGTCGGGTTGGTGGCGGTTGTCATGACCAGTAACTATGTCAAGACGACCATCCAAGGCCAGACGCAGGCGTTGGCAGAGCAATACGATGCCAAGCAAAAAGAAGTTGCCTCTGAAATTATTCAGCGCGACGATCAACAGTTGGCTGCCGTACGTCAAGAACTTGAACAAACAAAGGTCGAGGAAGCAGCTGCGATGCAGAAGCAGATGGCGGCTTTTCAAGCCCAGCAACAAGCCATGCAGGCCCAGCAGGCGCAACAACAAGCGCCTAAGCCTGAAAATGTGCGTAAGCCATCCATTGCTCTTAAAACGCCCGCAGGCAAACGCGCTGTTACCATTAGGATTGATTCCCTGGCAGCAGTGGGCGGCTTGATTAATCCGGGCGATTTTGTTGATATCATTGGGGATTTAAACGTGCCTGGCCAGGAAATAGATAAGAAAACAGTTACGGCCATGATTTTTCAGGGATTGGAAGTGCTGGCTGTTAACACCAATGTTAATGATCCCGGCGATTATGATGATCAGCAGGCACAACCTTCACTAAGAATTACATTAGCGGTTGACCCGCAAGAAGCTGGCCTTTTGTCCTTTGCCGATAAAAACGGCAGCTTGGAGTTGGCCTTGCGTTCACCAGATGATACGGACCATGAAACAGTCAAGGCTAATACATGGAAAACCCTGGCGGACTATGTGCTTAAGAACCAAGGCTTGGACATCCAAAACCCTGATGGGGCACCGACAGAAGGGGCGAGGACCCCAGAAAGCAAACCTGAAATTTTTAGAGGCGGCAAGGAGCTTTAGTTAATGAAAAATCTGTTGAAGAAATTTCTGGTATTGACCTTCATGGCAGTCTTCGTTGGTTCATATTTACCCGTTCTATCTGCAGATGAAACGATTTCTGATTCTGATACAACCATGGACATGGTGGTGGGAGATCTTCAAAGCGTGCCAGTCAAAGGACTGACACGCGTTTCTGTGACCAACCCGGATGTTGCGGATATTTCTGATGCCCAGAATGACAAGGTCACCGTCATCGCTAAAAAAGGAGGGTCGACCCTCCTTTTCTTATGGGATTCTGATGGTAAACGCAATGTGAGGATCCGTGTGGTCAGTGAAGATTTGACCAGCCTTAAAGACCGCATTGAAAAGCTTTTGAATGAAGCCAATATCAACGGTATTTCATCGGAAGAAAATCTTGATGTGGGCAAGGTGGTGCTTTCCGGCGAGGTATCCAAAGAGGATAAAGCCAGGCTTGGGGATATTTTACAGCCGTATGTAGACAATGTGATGGATTTGACCAAGGAAGAAAAGAGCGAAGATCTCATCCAAGTCGATATGGAGATTGTTGAGATCAACAGCTCCTATGATGAAAATCTTGGTATTTTGTGGGGGACCCCTAATGCCAACAGCTCATCTTCTACATCAGGGACACTGACCGTCAATGGCCAGACTAACGAGGATAATGCCGGGCAGGTAGGATTAAATTATCTTGAAAACGTACCTACGGGACATAATCCATTTAAGATCGGTAGTTTTTCACGCACATCACCTTTGGAAGTGACGGTCAATGCCTTGGTCCAGGAAGGCAAAGCCAAGCTTATTTCCAAGCCTCGCCTGGTGGTTGTCAGTGGCAAGCAGGCTAGCTTCCTGGTTGGCGGCGAAATCCCAGTTGAATCAACCACGATCAGCACCACCGGGAACACCTTGACATCGAACACCACCTATGCGCAGTATGGTGTCAATATGTCCATCACCCCCACGGTGCGCGAGGGAAAAATTGATGTGGACTTAAATGTGGACATCCGTGATATCGATGCTTCGAATTCTTCGAATGGCAATGTGGCCTTTATCACCCGCAGTGCGACGACGAATTTGTTTATGGATAACAAACAAACCGTGGCCTTGGCCGGGCTGCTTAAATATACCAGCAGTCAGCAAATAACCGGAATACCCTTTTTGTCAAAGCTACCTCTGATCGGTGCTGCTTTCAGAAACAACAGTACACCGACCCCTGATTCCAATACCGAGATGGTCATTATCCTGACTCCGACGATATTAAACGACAAAAAATATGCCACAACCCAGCTGGTGATGCCGACACCGTCGGAGAGGGATGCGTGGAATGAATACGATTCTAAGTATGAGCATGAGCCTTTGACCCCAGCAGTGATTGAAAAAAGAGCAGAAGATCTAAACCCGACTACGGTAGTATCGACGGCAATGACTAATGCCGGGCAGTCCCAGGCCCCTGTAGAATCCCAACCGATGCTTTCAGGAGTCATGGCTTATGCCCGCATGGTCCAAGAGAGAATCTCTAAGGCCATCATCTACCCCCAAGGCAGTACCAGTGCCGAGGGTACCGTGAAATTAAAATTACATATTCTTAAAGACGGCTCACTCGATTCAGCTGAAGTGATCCAGTCATCAGGCAATGTCACTTTAGACCAGGATGCCGTGCAGGCTGCGAAGGTTGCTTCTCCCTACGATGCCTTTAGCTCCAGCATGGATGAATCAGATATGGTCTTTACCGTGCCCATTGTCTACAATAAATTGGGATATCAATCCCAGGCCCCGTCCAACTAGGACATCAATTAAAATTTCGTCCGCGACAAAATTTTAAAACATGGTAAAATAATTGACCATGATTTCTAAAGTTATCACTATTTTCAGCAACAAAGGTGGCGTTGGGAAGACCTTCATTGGTGTTAACACGGCCTGCGCCTTGGCCATTAAGGGCAAGCGCGTACTGTTGGTTGATTTAAATCTTCAGGCAGGACAAGACATGGCGCGCATGCTTAATCTGCCGCCAACGCACTGCCTCGTCGACATTCTAGCTGATTTGGAAAGCCCTGCCTCGGATGTCATCAGCAAGAATGTCATCATTCATTCCAGTGGGCTGCATTTTTTACCTGGCATCAAATCACCACGGCAAATTGGGCATATCACAGCCGACAATTTGCGCCTATTTTTTAAAAAAGCCACCAGCTTTTATGAGTATATCATTGTTGATGGCGGAAGCACGTTTAGTGAAACATTTATTAGCATCCTCGATTCGTCAAATTTGATTTTATTGGTGGGAACTCCGGATATCCTGGCTGTTTATCAAGTGAAAAACACCATTGAGGTGCTCCAAAGCCTGCACTTCCCTTTGAAAATGGTCAAATTGGTTCTCAATAGGGCTGAAAGTCGTGGCGGGGTAGCTTGGCAAGAGGTCAAAAGCGCTCTGGCCTGTGATGTGTTCTCACTCATCCCCTCCGACGGGAAGACCGTTGGGGTGGCTCTCAATAGCGGCATTCCCTGTGTGATCCAAAGTCCCAAGGCCCGCGTTTCTGAATGTTTCTTTGAAATCGCCAATGCTCTGGGTGATGAAAGTATTTATGTGCAACATTCGGATGTCCTAAAGGTCCGCACCGTTGAGGATGGGAATAAAAAGAGCAATGCCTTCTGGGAAAAATTTGGTATTGCGCCCAATGCGGCAGAGGCGGCCATTGATTTTAAAAAAGAGGAAGACGAAATCACCAAGGTCAAGCGTTCTGTCCATCATCATTTGGTTGAACGCATGAACCTGCAGAAGATGTCCCAGGAAGTCCTCAATGATCCGGCCCAAGCCGCTAATTTGCGCAAGGCCTCAGAGAAAGTGGTGACCGAGCTTTTAGCTGAGACCTCAGGTTCCTTCCTTTCCAGCACCGAGGAGCGTTCGCGCCTGGTGAGGGAAATTGTCAATGAAGCCCTGGGGCTCGGTCCTTTGGAGGATTTTTTGGCAGACCCCACCATTACAGACATCATGGTCAATAATAAAGATGAAATTTTCGTCGAGAAAAACGGTAAGATCCTCTTGACCAACAAGAGATTCATTTCCAATGATCAGGTGCGTGCGACCATTGACCGTATCATAGCGCCTCTGGGCCGTCGTGTGGATGAATCAACCCCGATGGTGGATGCGCGCCTCCCGGACGGATCACGTATCAATGCCATCATTCCGCCGTTGTCGCTTAAAGGACCCATGATCACGGTGCGTAAATTTTCCCAAGACAGGTATACCATTGAGGACCTGCTGCATCGTTTCAACAGCCTTTCCCAACCAATGGCGGATTTTCTAAATGCCTGTGTTATTGGACGAAAAAACATGATCGTCTCCGGCGGGACAGGTGCTGGTAAGACCACCTTGCTTAATATCATTTCCCAATTTATTCCTGATAATGAACGCATCATCACCATTGAAGATGCGGCGGAATTACGTTTGACCAAGACCCATTGGGCGCGCCTGGAAAGCCGTCCGCCGAATATTGAAGGTCGCGGACGGGTGAGCATCAGGGACCTTTTTGTCAATACTCTTCGTATGCGGCCAGACCGCATTATCATCGGCGAGTGCCGCGGACCTGAAGTGTTGGACATGTTGCAGGCCATGAATACAGGGCATGACGGCTCCCTGACCACCCTGCACGCGAACACCACCCGCGACACGCTCTCGCGCATGTCGTCCATGGTCTTGCTTTCAGGGATTGAATTGCCCCTTCGGGCCATCTATGAAATGGCCGCCTCCGCTGTCCATATCATCGTCCAGATTAATCGCTTCTCCGACGGGTCACGTAAAATAACCGAAATCTCGGAATTGACCGGAAAAATGATTGATGGGATGCCGGAGGTCAAAGATATTTTTACCTTTTCGCACAAAGGCATCAATCCAGAAGGTCAGGTGATGGGCGAATATAAGGCCACGGGTTATGTGCCCAAGTGTTTTGATGATTTAACCACGCGTGGAATTCCTTTAAGTAAAACGATTTTTGAACCGCCTGTTGACTCTGTCCTTCGCTCCGAGGGGTAGGCACATTTTCGATGATTTCCAATCTTACCCGCCAAACGACACTTGCACGCAGGGTTGTTATCGCAGAGGATTCTTCCGCACGCATGAAGGGGCTTCTTGGTCGTCTGAATCTGGAGCCAGATGAGGCCTTGGTGATAACGCACTGTCAATCCATTCATATGTTTTTTATGAAATTTGCGATTGATGTGATTTTTTGCGATAAAGACAATAAGGTCATTGGTTTATGCGCCAACATTAAGCCTTGGCAATTATCCCCTATTTTTTTCAAAGCCTCCCTTGCCATTGAACTGCCCACAGGCACTATCGCCCTCACAAAAACTCAACTCCAAGATCAAATAACCATCAGGGTTTAGGATTGACACCAGTTTCGACAATGATATAATAAAATGTCCAGACTGGACATTATTAAGGTCATCAATGGGTGTTATATATAAATTAAGAGATGAAGTTGTCCAGTTTATTATAAGCCAGCATGGGGCTAATCCATTGTTATCCTGCCGACAGCTGGCAGAATCTGCTTCTGCCAAATTTGGCCTGCATTTATCTAAATCCTCAGTCCATGATGTTCTTAAGGAATCCGGCGTTATTATGCCGCGGGGCCGAAAGCCAAAAGACAAATTTTCCATTCCGTTGGAAAAGAAGAAACAAATTCAAGACAGTCTTTCACAGATTAAGCTTCTTCCAGCTCCTGAGCCCGTGCTTCAAATATCTTCCACCTTGTCAACACCGGGTGTTGACAAGGTTCCAGGGCCTTCCCTTGTAATTTCTCCAGAGTATGAAGGGGCTGGGAATGTTTTTCTAAATGCGGCCCGCTGGGAGATGGGAAATTTTTCAGATAAAGAAATAAAGGAAACAGAGCGGGGTTATTACCTGACCTATGTTAAGGGCATTAAGATTGTTTTAGAGAACGGTCAGGAAATTTTTATTGACTTTCCGGTCCCGATTGAACGCTGTATACGGGAAATCGCTGACGGGCTGATTAATAATGTCCGACCGTTCATTGCATCACTGATTTCAGACGAAGCTCTTTTTAGGTCTTTGATGAATGCGGAGGGGCAGGTAAAAATGACTTCTGTTGAGATTGTGGATAGGAAAGACAGAATATTAGCAATATTTAAAGATATAGTGGATTATAAACGTAATTTTATCGTAAGTTCTGTCTGTTATGTGGAGAATAGCGAAAACAATGTTTACCAACGTTCAATGGGCCTATTTTTTCCACAAGTATCTGATATTGAATATTTTAGGGAAAATTGCCTTCAATTAAAAGGTTTTGATACGCATTTTTCATATATAAAAACTACAACCATAGTTGTACCAAATACTTGTGATAATATTTCTAAATTGGAGACCGCTGCCCAACAATTAAATAACATGTTTTTATTTGATCCGGAAGGGCATTTAATCAATGTTAAAATTCAGCAAAATTTAAATTAAATTTTTGCAAGTACCCGACGCTGGGGTTGACAACGATTATTATATATGCCATACTTTCATTGTATACATTATACATAGTATTTACAGTCCTTCTCGTTAAGGACTTTTACATAAATGGAAGACCTGTAGTTGTTTCCTCGCTCCTGTAGTTTGAAGGGGAAGGGTCTAATTAATCTTCTAACATGTGCGGTGGGGATGCGATGATTCAAAAATTAAGAAGTAAAAAAGCCCAAAATCTCATCGAATACGCAATCGTCGTTTCCCTGATTTCGGCGGCCGTGGCTGCCTTGAGCACCTACGTGTTTCGTTCTGTGCAGTCAGAACAGAAGATAATTACTGAGGACTCTGCTAACTAAATATATCCTTTTGGAGGGATTATGCATATAAAAAATAAGAAGGGTCAAAGCACGGTGGAGTATATCCTGCTTGTGACTGCGGTTGTGGCAGTTTTAATTATTTTCACCAATGCCAATACGAGTCCGTTTAAAAGTCAGCTCAATCAAACATTGAATACTGTCACCAGTGACATGGGTATGATGGGAAATAGGCTAACCAATTCCTATTAATAATTAACCATACTCATTTATATGAATCCATAGGAGGAACACATGTTAAGAAACTTCCTTAAGAATAAAAAAGCTCAAAATACCGCGGAGTATGCGCTGCTGATCGCATTGGTTGTGGCTGGTGTCATCGCCATGCAAACCTATGCCCAACGCGCCTTGCAAGCCCGCGTGCACGATGCTTCACAATTCATGGCCTCACAAACAGGAATTGACGGCATGGGAAACACAACACAGTATGAACCATACTATCTTCAAAGTAACTATGTGTCGCAATCAACCAGTAACGAGGCAAAAACCTTGGGCACGAACGAGGTGGCCGCAAACTCAGAAGAAGCCCGTCAGAGAAGCGGTTATCAGACAAGTGCGTATACTAATGCTGACACGAATCAATAGTACTTTGACAATAACGAATATCAAGGAGGAATCCTATGTTGCGATATCTTAATCAAAAAAGGGGCCAAAGCACGCTGGAGTATGCCGTGTTAATTGTGATCATCATCGGCGCGTTGTTGACACTCCAAGTTTACATTAAACGCGGTGTTGGAGGCCGTTTACGTCAGGCCACCGATGATATCGGTGATCAGTATTCCGATGGTAATATGAATGAAGTCAAATGGACTAACCGCGCTTCAGACAGCAGTGAATCGTTTAATGCGGGTGTGGCCTCAACGAATTTGACCAGTGAGTCCACCAATAGTTCCATGACCTCAAATATCATCAATACCCAACAGGAATATTGGGGAACTTAAGAGGAGCAGTAAACACAGTGTCATGGTTTTTCCACTCCCCCTTCTCCTCTCTGCTATGAGATGGGGAAGGGGGAGTTAGGTTTTTAAAGGTGTCATGATATGCAGAACAAAGGGCAGAGCACAGTCGAATATCTTTTGCTCATCACGGCAGTGGTGGTGGTCGTTATTCTATTTACCACGGGGCATGGCCAAGGTGGCCTGCAGCAGGGTTTAAATTCAACATTTAACCAGGCGACCCAGGGCATTTTGTGTGCAGAAGCCCATCTGGTTAATGCCAGTACGGGCAATTAGGGGACATTCGGGATGAACAGACGCGGCCAATCAGTTTTATCTGAACACGTGATGGTGTTCTTTGTGGTGATCGCAGCCATCGTGGCCATCACTGTTTTTGTGCAACGCAGCTTGGAAGCGCGTATCAATGAGGCCCACAATTTCATGATCAGTAGCGTCAATGACCCCAGTGTCTGTGATTCCGACTGTCAGGCAGCGACTGGTGGGGTCACCAACGAATATGAACCATATTATCAGCAGGCTTTTTCTTCTGTCGATCAGAATTCCCAAGATTTCCATACGACCGGTGCTGGGAGTGCCAATGTCATCGGGGCTATTTACAATAAAGAAAGCAATGAGCAGACTCAAAGCAACTCATTTAGTATTCAATTACCCGCCGCATGCGGGGGGCCTAATCCCGCCAGCGGCTGCAATCAATTGTAAAAGAGGAAAATGTGTTTAACCGATACGGCCAGTCAATTTTGGAATACACGATGCTGATAGGCATTCTGACCGTGGTGCTTTTTTATATGGGGACAGGGATGAAACGCGGGGTGCAAAGCCTGGTGAAGGTGACAGCTGACCAAGTGGGAAATCAGCAAAATTCAGACCAGGATTTTGATAATCCTCAACAAGGGTATATGGTCTCATCATTAAGCAATGTGCAGGAATATGACCAGCGGCAGGTGACAGAAACAGGATATATTCCAAAAACAGGAAATGCTGTTTATGTCACCAATGAAGGTTATAATGAAGCAACATATTCATCCAGCAACACTGTCACTAATGCGGGATTTATCCCTGGTAGTCAATGAGGTTTAACGCTATGCGTAAAAATATTAAAGGGCAGACAATCTTGGAATACACGATCATCATTGTGATTTTATTGGGGGCCATGCTGGCGATGAAGGACTATGTCAAGCGAGGGATGCAGGGCCGATGGGCAGAAGCGACCGATGATATGGCGGACCAGTATGATCCACAGGCCATTAATTCAAGTATTAATTATGCGACCCAGGTCAATTCAACCAGCATAGTTTCAGCCACCACTGGAATTCTCTCTGGAAGTAGTTTGCCTGAATCAGGGCAATGGACAAACAGGATTGATTCATCAAACACATTAGAGACCAAGACGGGGTTTACACAGGTAGGAAGTTAATGCAAAAAATTAAACACGTTATCTTGAGGCAAAGCCGAAGGATCTTAATGGGTCAGAATGGCACGCCTCGTAAAGGGCAGGCCACCGCCAAGGCGGGGCAGGCCGCCACAGAGCTGGCTGTTTTTGGTGCTATTTTAATTTTTTTGATCGGGACAATCATGCGTACTGCTGTTGGTAATAGTTTTACCCAGGACTATAATTTTAAAGCCATGCGCATGGCCATGCTGGCTTCTTGGAATGACACTAAAATTAATCAGGGTCCGAATGCGTCAGCTGTTACTGCCCATAATAGTGCTTCAATATTGTTTGTTGAAGACAGGCTTTCGCCCGATGCCAGCAAGTATGGCGATATCGACCGCAATCCTTTTGTGGCCCAAGGTGCCGGGACTTTTACCTACAATCTACTTTATCCTCTTTCTGATGCCCAGGACATCAATGCCGGTTTACCGGTGATGGATGTGTTTATCAATGGGGTGCATTTTCCTTTTTCAATGAGCTCCTATGTTATCAAAAATGAGATTTCAAGGCAGTCGAGTTGTCCGTCTAATACCAGCACGTGTGCATATAATCAATGCATGCGTAATTTAACTGAATGGGTGGGAGGCAATGTGTCCGAAGGAAGTTTTGCCTCAACACAATTTGCTCCGGTTGTGCCACTTACAAAAGCGTGCGCTGCCTTGACCCCTGCCACGGCGCAGAAGAACTGCCAGGTGGATAATAACGCGCTCGTGATTTTTTCGGACCTGATCACTGCCGATGTGTTGGTTGGGACCGCAGGCAGCGTATATAATTCTGCCAATACAGCACTGGTCAATCCCTCATTGACAACTCCTTTTGTGGATACGGCCCAATGGCAGGGATTTGTTAGCATGTATAATTCAAGCTTTAGCGGGCAGATCAATAAATCTTATCTGAATGCCATTCTTAAGGTTGTTCAAACCACGGGCACTCAGTACAAGCTTTTTTACAACATTGTGCCTAATGGATCGACTGATCCCCAATTTATGCAAACAGCTCCCACGTGCAGTCAACACCCGTGCAAGAACAATGAGCTCTCCGCTGACCGGAGTTTCGGGAGTTATGCCGGTACAGATCTGATGTTTGATCTCCAAAGGATTTATAACCCTTATCCAAATCCTTCTCTCGTGCCGGATAGCATGCGTTCCTCGATAGGTTGGGAATGGCAGGCCACGGCCGGCACCACTGCAAACATGATTGGTTTAAATAAGGACCAGCAACAATACCCGAGCCTTGATATCGATGGGCGCCTGCGCCCGGTGACGATTTATGATATTAGCCAGGCCCCCAATGGGGACCCGATTGTGAGCTATGAGGACCCTGATGGAGGGGATATTGATAGCGGCTGGGACCCATCTATTTCTTGTGGGCCTAAGCCAGGTTTATTGACAGGGTCAGAGATTTTTACTTTTACAGGTAACGGCACCTACTTGCAAGTCAACGAAGGTAAAATGTTTAATCCGGAAAGCGGCCAGGTGGTGCGCAGTGTTAACAAGCGTGATACCGTTGACTTAGTCCAGCGGATGATCCAATTGACCAATAATACAACCCGCTTCTGTACGCCTTGTGCAGATGGCAGCGCCTGTGTCCAAAATAGCAACGGAGTTTACGCATGTTCAAATGGCAATGGCTGTGTTATCAACGGTCCTGGGACAAATTTGTGTACGGGGGCCAATTGTGCCAATCCTAATTCTGTGGAAGCGTGTGTTAGTGAGTCTTCTGGCACACCAAGACCTTGCTTTACGACGACGAACATGCCGTTGACGTGTTATGACACGACATCAAATATTCTTTATGTGCGCAGCCGCCTGCAAGATAGGCGTGGCACGTTCTGGATGACCAATACGTCAGGCCAGTTAAAGGTGCAGTGATGAGGATACAAAAAAGTATGACAGCGCAGTCGACCATTGAATTCACCTTTGCAGTGGTGGCCATCATGTTTTTGATCTATGGCATGGTGATGATGTTCCGTTGGGCAGGAATGGATTTAGCCAATCGCAGGGTGATGCAGGATAAGTCTTTGACGATGACCAATCTGCCCAATGGGGACCCAGCCGCCCAACTTAACAACGACAGTGATTACATTTCACCGCTGGGCGCTGTGTACAACGGCAATATTACTGATGGGAACGGAAGCAATGATTAATCGACGCGGACAAACAGCCTTAGTTCTTATTTTACTGTCGGCAGCGGCCTTGATTTTCCTGGCCATCACGATTAATTGGGGAAGGATTGCCCAGGAAAAGAGCATGCTTAGCATCGCGGCTGATCAATCCGCTTCACTTTTGGCTTCTGATGCCGCAAGCTATGGGGAATCTCAAAAGCAGAATTATCTCAACGACACGAATAGTCTCACCCAATCAACCGGCCTTATCCTGGCCCTTTTTGCTGTTGTTGTCTCAATCGTTATCGCCTGGTATACAGCTGGCACAGCCACAGGTCCAATGGCATCTTTTTTAATTGGCCTGGCCTGGGCTGGAGCAGCGCTCGCTGTGGCGAACTTGGTGTTACAGGCGGCGGTGATTCAGCCGGGGATAACCTATCTCTGGAACACCATGCAAAAAGACCAGCCTGCACAGGAGCAATTCTTTGAACAGGGCATCAGTACAGCTCTCCAGGGAGCAGCCACGGACAATGTCAATATTACTGACTACTATGACCTCAACACCAATGGAGTCTTCGGGGTGGGCCCTAATGCAGCTGATGATGATACGATCAGTCGTCTAGGTTTATTTTACACCGAGCGTCTTAAAATGCTGCAGCCGGGCATCATCCCACAAATCAACTTTTTCTATAATCAATTAAACGAGGTAATGAACGGGCAGACCTGTGCACAAAATTATTTGGATAATACCGCGTATCCGAACATTATTCCGGTCAATGCTAACTGCATTGATCCAAGCAATGGGGTCAATTACTGTGTAGAAGATCCAAGCGGTCCTTTGTGTAATAGTCCGATTTCCGGTGGGTTTAAGCTAAACGATGCGTGTACGGATTCAGATGATGCTAATTCAGAGTACAATCCTTATTGCGATCCCTGCTGCCAACCCCTGACCGATGTCAATGGCAACAAAGTAAGGCCGTCCTATTGTGTTGACCAGAACAATGACGTGCCAGTTCAATGTTATATTAATAATCCATTTAATACATCCCCTGGAGCAGGGTCACCGTATCCATTTTTATATGATCCGCGGTATCAAGAACAGTATGGTACAGGGACTTCATTCTTAGATCAGTTTGGCCGTGACCAGCAACGATGGCCATTTGATACCCTCACTCCTGAAACAGAAGGAAATCCGACGGACCAAGTGTATTTTCCTGACGGACTTTATCCGTTTTTCTGGCGCATGAAGGACTACAGCCCGGAGGTTGATAATATCAATGTTTCATCGGTGAGCACCCAGCAATTGCATTGGTGTGCGCCAGCCACCAAGGCCCAAAATGGGGGCGCTAGTATTCCGGTCGCACCTGCAGCGCCCCCAAGCTTTCCAGACCTGGCCCAATTAAATTTAGGTTACTTTTGCCAGGGCCAGGACTGTTGCGTTAATTTCCTGGCAGACCAGTTAGGGACTGTTAATAATGAGGTGTCCCCGATCATTGATCCCAAAGCATCGACGGGCACTGTTAATCCGCCCATCGATTTGGTGAGCTCGCCTAGTTTTCCCTATCAGGGTAATCCTGTAGAGGTCAATCCAGCCAAAGACCCTAATTTCGCCTTAGAAGGCTCCGCGTGGACTGAGGGGGACAATCAACTTTGCCTTAGTACATGGCCGTATAACGGAGCATCCATGACGGGCCCGTCAGGCACCATCGACGGAACATGCGAGATGTCTAACACGAACTCTGTTAAATACACTCCAGAAGGCAGTATTGATGCCATAGACAGTGCCATGCATACCATGCAGGATTTTACCCTGTTTGGCAGCCAGGTCCTCAATCAAAGCATTGCCCAACTGACGTCGTCATTTGATACGTGGTATGTGCAGGCTGCTGAGTGGATCGACCCTACGGACAATGGCCGTCTTTTGACCTTGTATGATCCTCTTGGGTATCCTGGTTTCGGCGGTCAATCCAATTCTACTGCCGTAGATGTATTTAACGACTGGAATTCCAAGGTCATCACCCCATGGCTTGATTTGAATTATACCAGTAACAATGCTTGGTGTGTGCCGCCCGAATCGTCTTTATTGATCAACGGTAATCAGTCAACCCCAACGGCAGAGGACAGCTATATCAATAAAAACAGCGGATCTGTTTGTCCTGACGGCAACAAGTGCATTACGGGCAAATGTTCCGATGGAAGCAAATGCGATGCTACATGGGGAGATATGCCGCATGTTTTGGCCTGCCTTAATTATAATGCTGGGCCTACGGCGGCAACTCAGCCTGCGAATGTTGCTAGTTATCAAAATTGCTTAAACTTTTTGATTCAATCATGCCCGAACCCAGGGGCTGCTTCGCTGAATGGTACGGTTTGTGATCCATCCCTAGTAGGGGCTCCGCCGTCGAATGTTACCTTTACAGGGACGTACCGTTGCACGCCTTATTATGTCGATCCAACTACTCAAGATCCAAGTTATGCTAACTGGATAAGTAATAATATTAGTTTTGGTGCTCAATATAATTATCAAAATTGCCTGGACCTCTTGCAAAATATGTGCCCGGCTTCATTGACCAACACGGTCTGCGACCCGAAATTTTTAGGCCGAAGCATGACCAATGAGGCCTATCGTACCTATCAAGGTAATAAGCAGACTGATTGCAATCCAACGGCCACCTTTACAGTGAACCATGTGCAAGTGCCAAGTTATGCCCATTGGGTTAATGACAATGTTGCTCTGTTTACGGATGAGGCCCCAAAATTCGTGGCCCGTTCTCAATATTTGACACCGGTGTACAATACAGCGCTTAATATGCAAACCATTTTTAATGCTGCAGACCAAGAGCTCAGTGTGTTTTTAAAGCCTTGTGCGCCGACGGATGCTGCCTGCGAATCAGGTGGCCCTGCCGCACAATTATTGTATGTCAAGGCCCATCCACCTGCCAAGGCAGTGCTGCCCAATTCAGTGATCTATGGATGGCAAGACAACACGCCAACAGGAGGAAGCGGAGGATGTTATAATCAAGGGGCCAGGGTTGGATGTTCCCACATCGTCAAGGTCACTTCCTTTTCACCTGGCCGCGAGGGCAGTACTAATTTTAGTAGTCCTGGTATCCAACCCAATCTTCCCAAGGTCATCACTTTTTGTTCAGACGATCTCTGCGCTTTTGGCGCCTGCGTGTGCCTGGCACGGACCTATCAATTAAATCAGCAGGATGGGTACGTTTATGTCAAAATTCAGCGTTGGGACCAAAACCATACGAGCCCTGTGATTTTTCCCAACCAGCATTCTCTTTGGCAGTTTGGTTTTAATAATCCCACGACTTCGGCGATGGGCAATGGCCTTCCACCCAGCTGTTTTGACAACGTTGGTGGTGTAGGTTTTGGCTTGGGACCTGCTGTTACTTCTACCTTGTCTAGCATGTTGAAGCCCGACCAGGACTCCTTGGGGGACGGTCCCTATGATCAAGGAGGAGCGTATATGCTTAATGACAATGGCAGCGGCCAAGTGGACACTCAAGGCAGTAGTGGCGGCTATGGCACATGTATCAGCGATTCGAACATGTTGTTAGCGACAGGTATTCAAAGCGAGGCCTGCGCCGAGTATATCGGCTGGCGGAACGCCAATCAAACCCCTTCAACACAGAATGGGGATTCTTCAGAGTACGATTATTCGCTAAAATTTGTGGATTGTAATAGCATCGACGGTGGGAATTCACCAAGCAGCAGTCCGTAATAAAACAGTATGTCATTCCCGCGAAAGCGGGAATCCAGTACCAAAGGGCTTTATTATGAACATCAATATTAACAAAGGGATTTCCTTAATTGAGTATGTCACCCTCTTTCTTATTGTTATTGGCGCCTTTATTGTGATGCAGAATGTATTGCAACATAGGATCTACGGAAGTTGGGCCAAGGCAGGACAGAGCTTCGCCTACGGCCGGCAGTATGATCCTCAAAAAACCACGGAATGCGGTTTTGATGATACCGTGAATCAGTGGTATGATCTAAGATGTTATCAAACATATATTAATCAGAACCAGTGCAATGGGGATTTTAATTGTCAGGAAAACGCGGTGATGAATTGCACCGCAGCGTGGTGTAACCAGTTAAATAACGGAGCAACCCTTTAGTATGTTAATCTTTGACCTATTCCTCATTTTTGTTTCAGTCACCCTGCTTAGTTCGACCTTTGTGCCATTGCTAGTGAGCAAATCGGGCCAAATCAGCAAGGACCAGGCCCAAAATGTCGTCGGCAGGGTGGACCGCTTCATGCAGGAAGAAGAACTCAAGAAAATGTACCAGATGGTTTATTTGGGGCCGGTGGTGCTGGGCATTGTTGGGTTTATCCTTTTTCCGGGCAGTCAAAAAATAGCCGGGCTTATCATTGGAGTGGTCTTTGGCTATTTATTGCCGCGCATGTACATAGGGCATTTGATCAAGGTGCGTAAGGAAAAATTTCATGATCAGCTGATGGATGCCTTGATGATCATGTCGAGTTCATTTCGCGGGGGCTTAAGCCTGGTGCAGGCTTTTGAGTCAGTCTCCGACGAGATGCCGGAGCCGGCCAAGGGTGAGTTTGGGGTGGTTTTAGGCGAGAATAAAATGGGAGTTTCCCTGGATGAATCACTGAACCGCCTTTATTTGCGTATGCCTTCAGCCCCAATGCAGCAGATGGTGACTGCCATTCTGCTGGCCCGGGAGACCGGTGGTAATCTGCCTATTATTTTCTCGCGCATCGTCAGCAGCATCCGCGAACGTAAGAAAATCGAAGGTAATATGAAGATGCTCACCGTTCAGGGAAAGATCCAAGCTTTTGTTATGACCGGCTTGCCGGTGTTCTTTTTCTTTGCGGTGTCAGGGTCTAACCCGCATTTCTTTGACGTGATGTTCAACACCCCGCATGGCCAGCAGATGATGATTTTCTGTTTAGTGCTCTGGGTGTTGGGGGCGCTTAGCATTTGGAAAATATCAACCATTAAGGACCTATAATATGCTATTACCATTATTGCTTATTTTTTGCGCTGGATTTGCCATTGTTTTGGGGTTCATGCCCCGCAGCGTTGACACTCGTCCCAAGCTGAAACTAGACGACCCCCTTAATGATTTGACCTTGACCTCCCGTCGGGAAAAGAAAAAGGGGCCAGCGGCAATGATGATTATGATCATTGGCAAAATCGCCTTGATCAACAGGCCCTTGGCCATTTCTGCTACCGGACGACGCATTTTTAGGGACTTGCTCATGGCCAAATCCCCGATGACGGTGGAAGAGTTCTTTTTAGTCAAAGAAGTATTGGTTTTCTTGTTTATTAGTTTGGCCATCAAAATCGGCGGAGACGTTAATTTCTTTACGTTTGCGGTGCTTATCAGTGCTGCGGTAGGCTATATGTTGCCTGAGTTTTGGCTGAAGGCCAGGATCAAGAAGATCCGGGAAGATATTTTAAAAAATCTGCCGGATACGGTTGACCTTCTGGGGCTGTGCGTGAATGCTGGTCTTGACTTTATGATGGCGTTAAAATATGTGGTAGAAAAATCCAACAATAATGCCATTGTTGAAGAGCTGCGGAATATGATGCAGGAGATCAATGTGGGCAAACCCCGCAGGGATGCTTTAAGGGACCTGGCCAAGAAGTATGAACTGCCTGATCTTTCGACATTCTCCCGCACCTTGATCCAGGCTGATCGCATGGGGACCTCTGTCATTGAGGCCTTAAACATTCTTTCTGAAGATATGCGTGAGGCCCGTTTTAGAAGAGGTGAAGCCACAGCTTTGAAAGCACCTTTAAAGATGCTCATTCCGCTGCTGTTCTTTATTTTTCCAGTAGTGGCAATTTTGGTGGCAGGTCCTGTCTTCCTGGATTTCTTCCAGAACAATCCGCTGAAGAGTTTAGGTCATTAATCTGTACGTATATACGCACAGAAAACGGCTTGACAATGTATAATTTAGTATATACACTTTAATTATGGTCGTCTTTGACAGTCCATATGAATTTTTGTGGGACAAAGGGAACAAAGGAAAGAACTTTTTAAAACATAAAGTTGCTGATCAAGAATGTGAGGAGTCTTTTTTTGATCAAAATAAGAAAATATTTAAAGATATACTGCACTCTAACAATGAAGATAGGTTTATCTTGTTAGGTAAAACTAAAGGCAATCGGGTTTTATTTATTGTCTTTACTTTGCGTCAGAAGAAAGTGAGAATAATTTCAGCGCGAGATTTAAATCGTAAAGAAAGGCATTTATATGAATAAAAAAATTACTTTGCCAAAATTTAAAAATGAGGATGCAGAAAGGGATTTTTGGACAAAGATCGATCTTTCGGAACATATTGGACCAAAAGACTTTACAAATGTTTCTTTGCCTAATCTCAAGCCGTCTTCTTCGGCAATATCAGTACGAATTCCAAATTATCTACTTGTCCGCTTAAAAGAAAAAGCTCATGAGCTCAATATTCCCTACCAAACATTAATGAAACAATACATTGCACATGGTGTGTTAGCTAATTAGGAATTTTTCAACGGTTAAATAATGTCAGAATGGACATTAAAATCATCCATTCTGATAAAATTTAATTTCCAATCTGAATTTAATTTCCATTCTGAAGTGAAAATTTTCCTTTAAATTGTCATTATTTATCTAAATTAAAAATTAAATTCTAGATTAAAAAAATAATAGAGAAAAAGAATATAAAAAGTCAAGAATATTTGCATAAGTCAAATTAATTTTTTATTAAGAATGTAAATCATTTAGATACACATGTTTACAGCTTTATCTAAATTTGCAAAAATTTGCTTTATGTATATAATGTGTTATACTTCAAGTGTCGACGAGAAACAAGGTTCAAACGTTAAAAAATATGAGCCAAAACTTGGAAAATCCTCAAGAATTTCCTCAAAGCGGGCAAGAGAATTTAATTGCCCCGGAAAACTCTGGGGATTTTTCTGCTTCTGAGCCCCCTCAAATTCCCGCAGCAGATTCAACTCCTTTTGTAAGCCGTTTTAATCAGTGGATGAAGACCATTGCGATTGTAGTTTTAGTGGCCTTTATTCCAGACCAGGTTAGCTGGGCCTTTGGTTATAATCCAGCCATACTTTATAAAAATCTGCCGACGTATGCCATGCAAGACGCAGAGATGCCCATGCCGCAACCAGCCATGCAAGTGGCGGGCAGCATGGAATATCTTCTCAAACAAATTGAGAACAAACCGAAATTGCGTTTGGAATTAAATCTTGGCTCTGGGAATCGATCCCGTAATTTAGAAATCGACACTAAATCGACTTTCACTGCCGACCGTATTAATCAGATTACGGATTGGCTCAAAAAGCCAAACCTCAATCTGCTCAATTGCGGTGTTTATGCTTTAAAAGATATTCTAGATGCAAATGGAATTAAGCGTTCATTGCAGGAAGTTTCTGTCATGACCTTGTCTGTGGATATCATGGCAGACTTGATCAAAATTGGTGAACCAAAACTGAAGACCACGCTTTTTGCCATTAACAAAACCGCCAAAGCGTTGGGCCTTAATTATGATAGCTTAAAAGTTTCTCCTACAGATACTCTGAATTTAAAAACCCCATTTATTGCCCATTTCAAGAATGAACATTTTGTCACAGTCCAGAAAATAGCTGGCGATCAAGTTTATTACACAGACCTTGATTATCCGCGCATTGTTTCGGCTGATAAATTTTTGAACAATGTTGATGGTTATGTCTTTGCTTCAAAAGACAGTGTCATTGCGAGCCCAGAGGGCGAAGCAATCTCCTACCAAATCGTCCCGCCATCTTTGCAAGCCTTTGTCTGGGGAGATAAATGGCGCAACATGTCTGACAGCCTGCCGGGCATTATGAGCAGTGGTGCCATCGCTTTACAATTTGCCATTATGATTGTTGCTCTGGCACTGCCGGTCAGGGGCGGCATTGTGATGGCGAATTTCAGTTTAGAGCTGGGTAATTTTATGAACAGCTTGGCCTCCTATTGCGTGATGCAAAAAGCTTGCAGTTCGGACACGGCGTTTGTCCTGAGCACAGCGATCACCATGGGGATAACGATTGCAACCAGTGCCGCGTATGCGGCGGCAAATAAAGCAGCCCAAAGTGCTGCTCAACAAGTAGCTACTCAAGCTATCAACAAGGCCGGTGCAGCTGGGATTGGGGCAGCTGTTGTGGGTGCTTCTGCCATTAATGCTGCTGCACCAGGCATTAGTGCTGCTGCTAATGCTGCTCTCAGTTCAGCCCTTAGCTCTATTGGTAAAGATCTTCTAGTGGGTTTTACTCTCGGACTTGTTAAAGGTTTGGTTGAGTTAGAAATCACCAAGATGGTCAACAATGCTTTCTGTCCATCAGGCAATGACCCAACCGCGACATGCAGTGATCAAAATCAAATTCTTTCTCAAGCCGTTGGCGGGATTGCCAATGCTGTTGGATCTAGTTTTGCAGTGACAGCTGCTGCTTATGGCATGGGCAGCATTGCAGGTTATCCTTTTGGCGATGTTAAAAGCATTTTTACCATGATCAAACCAGGCGCAACGAGTAGTTCATCATCCCCGAATTACATTAGCTGGAACACAGCCATGCAGCAGGCCATTGTCAGCCAACTGCCTAACATTGTTACCCAGCTAGTCAGCATGGGGGTGAGGCTCGCAGCACTAAAGACCTTAAATCTCAGTGCGACAGACAGTCTTTCTAATGCCCTCGGGCTTGGGGCTGGATCACTTGCTTCGATGGAATTCACAAATTCCAGTTCGTTTCACGATTTGTATAAAAATTCAGAATTTACGACCCCTTATCAACAACAGGATGCCACAAGGGCGATGTGGAGCGCTGCCTTTGGGATAGGCTTTGCTTATCTGACCGATGCATTGGCTGGTAGGTATAATGAAAAGGAGGCCCAGCAAGATTCAGGTTATGCCTATAGTTTTGCTAATCGGCAAGCAGAAGTTGAGGGCATTCTTTTGCTTTCATCCGCGTTGTTGATTGGTGGTCTCTCAGCATGGAAGGCGCAGACAAAGGTAAAAGGTGCACAATCAGCAGTTGATGCCACGGGCCAACTCACTGCCAATCCCCTTAATCCCGATAACCCAGATCCAGGTGTTAACTCACCCCAAGCAAACTTAATCAAGATTTTGCTTCCTGTAATTACAACCCAGCAAAATTTTGCCTGGAGCTTTGGTGGTCTTAATCAATTCAGTAGTGGTATGAATAATATGGCGCTTAATGGCCGATGGGGAACAGTTCAAGATTTTATCAGCTATTCTGATTCCCGTGATCAAATGACAGGCTTCACTGCTGATTTTGCTGCTTCTGCTGATGCGCAACTGAGTCAAATGAAAAGCAATAATAAAACAGCTTATGGTCCGGCACAAAGAACAATTGGAGGCTTAATCACATTAGGCCAACCGATTACGACCCAGGTTTCAGGCAATCAGCTTTATGATCAATTTCTTGTATCCATGCTTGAGTCTCGCATGATTGGTACGGTGGGCATTACCCCAGGATATATTGGCGGCCAATTTCAGGAAATGGGTGGGAATAGCTTGATGGATTTAAGTTCAGCGGTAATCAAGGCGGTTTTCCAGAAAACCAATAAGTATCTATTGACCGGAAATCCTAATGGAGATGCCAACGGGTATGTTCAAACCGATCATGGAAGAAAATTGAGAGCCCTGGGAGAGATTTCCAAGGATGGAATGTACTTCTTGGAAGATCAGGCTACGGATGTGCTTAATCGCATGGGCCTGCCGAATTTAAGTTATCGTGATTATCTAAACACCTCGAATGCTAAGACTGGTCCAATTTCTAGAGAGGCGCTTAGGAACATTGCTTCAATTAAAGGGACTGCATTAGATCCTGATAATCAAGATGGTATTTGGGAAAATGCTTCACCAGATGGCAGCACGGTACGCCTTAAACCTGGCAAGGCCATGACTGATTTAGATGTTTTTAGTATTCTCAAGAAAGCTGGTAACGCACAAGACTTTAATGATGTATGGAAGCTCATGACCAGCACTTCACGCACCTGGATTTTTGGATCAACTGATAAGAATGGATTTTATCAAGGTCAAAGCATGAGCGGCCGCATAGTGATGGACCGCTGGCGTGGTGAGCCAGTGACCAAGGACATGCTTTCCCATATGCAAAAAGCTGATGGCAGCCGGATGTTCACAGATGCCCAAGTGCAACAAATTTTGGAATATCTACAAAAAACGAACAACTATTTCAATACAGACGGCAGCCCAACCGATGTTTTGTCCCACACATTGGGGGCCATGCAGGCCAATGGGGATTTTAACTACGGTGATTATACACCAGAGAATGGCATGGAAAGATTAGCCTTGGCTGTATTGGCTGACCAAAAATCATTGCAAGATGGTGATGGCAACTTCAGCATGGCGAAATTCCAATCCCTTTTAAATTTGGTGAATGCGGTTAAAGGCGGAATGTTTGAGCTTGATGCTGATGGAAGTCCGAAGATGGATACAGATACAGGTGCCTATGTTTTGAAGAGTGATATTGCAAAATATTTGGCAGAACTTGGTAATCCAGTTAACATTTATGGCAAAAGCGCTCAGCAGGTGGCAAACGAAATCAATGATTTGACTAAACCAGTAGATACGCTAAAGCAAGAAGGTCTAAAGGATCTCACCGTTGATCATGATGGCAATTTTGTTCCAACCGAAAAATTAACGGCCAAATTAAAAGGGTTGAAAGTAGATTCCCAGCTTCCGATGGTCAGCGGATTAACCATGGATCAAAATGTCCACTTGATGGAAGCCATTCAACAAGCTCTTCCTTATGGCAATAAAAATGGGGAAAATTACAGTGCTGAATATTGGTCCATGCAAGGGCTTGATTTTAGTAAGATCAGGATGGGAGGGGTGCTTAAAAGCAGTGATCAGATCCAAACGGTTCTCAAAATTATGTCATCCATTGAAGATGACAGGGCAGTCAAGCTCATTGGCCAATGGCTTCAAGGTGGGCTTGGCAGTTTAAAGCCGGAAGATTTGGCTTACCTTAATCAAAAAGGTATTCACTTTACCCAAGATGGCGGCAATGTAACGATTAATGCCAAGGATTTAATGAATTCTCCTGCAGTTAAAATCGATAAGCAGGCATTGGAAGCTATAGGCATTCATGTCTCTGAAGGCAATGATGCCATGACAGTCTCCATCCTTAATAATAATCATCCTAATGAATGGTATAACCCAACCAGACAAACCGCGATGTTGTTGTTACCAAGTGCGACATTGTACGGTACACCGATTGATCCAGCCTATATGCGTTTGAATTTAAAATTGGGCCAGGTCTTTAATCTTTCAGCAACAGATGGTGGCACGGGTCAATTGGATTATGCAACTCATGCTGACGGTACTTCACAGACCTATGTACAGATGGGCAATCCTCATAAGTATGGCTGGAGCGAATTTATCACAGGAGCTAATGCAGGCAAGAGCAGCCAGGTAGCTTTTAGAGGCTATATTTCTAAAGGCCTTACGGCTGGTATTGGCGATCAGGCCTGGATAGCAGCTATGAATTTCGATAAAGATGGGAACATTAGCAGTTATAGCAACAACATGCTTCTTACCTTTGAAGCTGCCAAGGACACTCAACAGAAATTAAAAGATTTAATTGAAGGACAAAAAGCAGATATTAAACAAAGAGAAGCGCGCAGAGAAGCAGGCAAGAAATTAATAGGTTCCAATGCTGAAGCACAAGCAGATGAGCAGGAGGTCAATCAAGATGCACCGGACTATAGTACTTCTAAGGACAAAGCCGATGCCGCCAAAAAAGCAATTCAAGCTGCTGCACAGAAGGCTGTTGATACAGCGAAGAAAATAGAAACAGATCCCACAGGTCAGGTTCATCAATTGAGCGATACTGTAGATTCAGCAGCTACAAAGCAAGCCACGGATGAAGCTACGGCCAAGGCTGATGCCGATGAGCTCAAGAATAAAGACGATAACCGGATGGGTATTGCCACTAAGATGGCTAATGAAACTGGCGGTGAAGATTTAAAAGATGCCCAGAAAAAAGCGAATGATTATAAACAAAGCACTCTTGATCCTGCCCAGGCCAAACTAGATGCTGCACAGAAAGAAACAGGAGATTTGAATAGTGAAAAGATTCTTTGGGAAATGTATTTCGGTGTTTCTGGGGGCACTATTCTAGATGCGAAGATTAAAACAGCTCAGGCGAAACTGACCAAAGCTCAAGGTGAATATGATGGGGACTATAAGCAGTACAGTCAACTTCAAAATATAGGTGAGCAAGAATTAACAAGTAATGATACCAGTCATGCCAATGATCCTAAATACGCGCAGTATTATAAAGACCGTTCAGCTTATCAGGCAGCTAATGCGGACTATCAGTATGCTCGTATTAAATTATTGGGTATTGATACATTTACAGGTTCTTTGCAGGTATACACCGATGATCAGCAGGCCACCTCGGATGCCCGCAAAGCACTTTTTGATGGTCTCAGAGAGGCTGCCAAAAATAATCCAGAATTAGCCAAAGCACTTCAAGACTATGATAACGCCGTAGCTGCTTCGAATATTGCTGATCAAAACTATGTAAAAGCTAGCAATAAATATATGGCGGCAATAAGCAAATTGAATGCCAAAATTACGGAGATTACCAACCCAATATACCTAGCTGAGAACTTGTATAATCCTGCAGTACAAGATTATATCAAGGCAGCGTACAATAAACGCACACCATTCTCAGATGACAATGCTGTTGGATCTTTGTCACCAGAAGCTGAAAATTTATATATGAAGGTCAAGGTCATGGCCGCCTTATTCCAGGGAATAGGGGCTGCTGGTCGGTTTGCAGGACTTCAGCCAGTGTCAGCTTTTAGCATGCCCAATCATGGTGGTGACGCCATTGATTCCATTGTCAGTATTGGCTTGTCTGCGAACAACAACTCTAATGGATTCCAGAGATACTTCTCTTATAGTACGCACTTCATACCCTCAGTGGTAGATACCATGCCTGCTGGTTTCCACTTTGATGCGAATCGTAATTTGATTGCACCTTCAGGCAGCATTGTGAATATGTACAATACTCCCAGGGCTTTTACGGGTTCAGATTTGACATCAAGATTTGCAAACAATGACCCGACAGTGGCCCACGCCACAGTTGATGCTTTGGTCTCCGCCGTTTTAGACATGCCAATACCCGATAGCACGAAGGCTGAAGAAAACGGGCAGCAATTGACCGAAGATAAAAAACAACAAAAGGTCCAGGATTTTGTTGAGCTGCTGCGTCAGAAAACCGAAGGCAATGGTTTTGCTGAATGGGAACAGCATCGTCAGGATGCACAACAGCATAATGCGCCACAGGAAGAATCTTCTTCTCAAACCACTCAGCCACAAAATCCCCCAGCTGAAGGTGAGGGCAAGAGCTCTGGTAATGGTCCTGCTGCAAAAGGTACAGACTTTACTTCCTTTGTTTTACCTTGGTCACCGATTAACCGCATTGGTAGTGGTGCGATTTGGACAGGCGGTAATAATTCCAACGAATTTAGTGTGGTGCATCAGGAATTCCGCAACAGCGGTCCTGATTTGGCCGTAGCTGAGGATTGGAGTACAACACCAGTTTATTTGCCCAAGCTTGAATCCTATAGCTTCAATCTACCTATTAACACCGCACAGGGTGGCAATTTTAGCCGGACGTATTATCAATTAACCGATAAAGGATCTTCCGCCATCTCTGAATTAGCCTATGACAAAAGTGGTAATGAAGATTCTATTGGCAACATATGGCTGGGGACAGATGGATTCTTACAAAGCTTTAAAGTCAACAATGGCTTTTTCCACACGGGTGATATGCCCACCTCTGCCTATATTAATTATTGGGCCCCTGTTGGGGGTGGAGATTCATCAACTAATCAAGATGCTCAAAAATATGAACACGCCACTGTTGCCAGAAGTGGGGTGATGGCCACAGATCATCCAGATTTTGCCAAGACCTTTTTGCAATCCCAAGAATTATTTGGTGATATTGCGGTTAAGGATGATGGCGGCGGATTGCGCTTGCAGCGCGGGCCGGGAACGGAGTTCTATACAGATTATAATGGCGGCGTTGATATTGATCAGCCTAATGTGGTGGCGGAACAAACCACCATTGAAACAGATGATCAAGGACATACTGTTGCCAGGCCGGTTTTAAATGCGAATGGTCAGGCTATCTGGTATGCTGCACCATTTTTGACCCACAATTTAATTCATACCGTCAGCTTGGAAAATAATATTCTTAAAAGCAGAATGAGCAGCTGGGATGGCACGCATAAAGCCTGGGCTGATGACCTCACTTTTTATTCTGACATGGTTACTCAAAACACATTCCATTCTAACAATGGCGAGAATGCCCCAGGCGCTCCAGAGCAACGTAAAGAAAAATTCAATGAATTCAATTCCAGATATTGGGGATCAATCATTCCAAAGGCAGGTACCCGGCTGGAACTGATTGAGGATAAAAATAATCCTGATAATGCCAATTGGGCTTTTGCTCAATTCGGGCTGGCTAATAAGGATGCCAAAGTTTCTAGCTGGAATGTAGTAGAGCCTGATAGTTATGACGGTCTCGTACATCCAGAACATTTTGTAGGATTCTCAAAGGATATCATCAACAACAATCAATATTTTAATGCACGTACAGGTAAAATTGACATTGATAAATTTTATGCCTTAAAAGGGGATTATAAGAACCTCAATCTGCCAGGCAATATCAGTGATGAAGACAAGCAGAAATTTTATAACGCCTTGGTGCAATCCTTGTTGCCCGACAGGGCCAAGGACATGACCAATGATCTTTTGGTGCATGTGGTTTCCGAAGAAGATCTTCTAAGCCCTGAGCTCTCTAATCCAGATAAGATTAAAGAAGTCAATGGTTGGAAGTACGATGATGGCAATAGTCCGGTGGTTCATGGAATTTTCCCTGAGAGTCCTGATTTTGCCGGAGCGTATGCGCCTCGCCATGCGAATTTTAGTGAGATCTGGGCTGGGGTTGACCGCGTTTTGTATCGTCCCACTACTGGGGAGAGCCAAACCAATGATATCTTAAGCTCTCCGGTGATTAACACCAGGACCATGGAAGGCTCAAGTTATTTGGATGCTTTAAACCGGGTGAAGGATTCCGTAGATCCGTATGCAACCGCCAATGCCTTCACCGCCTTGTCCACTCATCGTGATTCAGACCAAATTGCCCAGAATGCTGCAGAAAAGAAATTAGCTGATAGCAAGGCCTCAGTTGGCCCGGCCTATGGGCCTAATCAGGCCTGGGCCAAAGCCACCTTGGCCTATATGGATGGCACCTGGAATAATCCTGTTGATGTGGTCTATGATATTACTGGTAATGCTGGTGGTGAAATCCAAGGCATGACCCCTTCATCTTTATGGGGGAATGTTCAGACTCCAAATGGGATTGAATTCAAAGGAGTGCCAGAGATCACCAACAATTACAGTTCAGGGGCTGGCAGTGGCCGCAATATCTATTTTATTGATCCAAACGCTGGCCAGATCAAAGGTCAGATGAATGCCAATGGCTCATGGTCTTTTAGTAAGAATGGTGAAGGCAAGGGTGGGTTTAATCGTGTCTTGATTGATGGCTTGCAATGGATTAACGACAATGGCAAAAATGTGGGATCAACGCGTTTCGATAATATTAATATCCTGGGGCCCATGGCCCTTGATAATGGTTCTCTCACCACCCCCGATGACAATGTCAATCAATTGCAGTTGGTTCCTGGCAGCAAGCTTGATGAGGATATTACTATCCCGGGCAAGGCAACTGAAAAGTTTGACTTGCAGTTTAACCGAGTGGGCATTGATCCTCTTGATCATCACGTGATGCTGCTCGGTACAGGTGCCTATGGTCTGACGGATTTGGGCCGTTATTTTGAGGCCATTGAAAGCAATAGCGGCAGCGGTAATGATCAGGCTGATATTGAGAGGCAAAAGAATTTAAATTCAAAGGATATGGGCGAAAAGATGAGCAAGGTGGCCAACTTTGCGCAAATGGGCAATCCGTTGAATAATCATGAAGTGCTTGCCCTTGATACAGCCCCTGTGCATGGCCAATTAGGCTTTAAGCCTGTCCAGGATGGATTGGCCTTCAATTTCTTGCAAGCTGACTCCAAATATTTTGCTAACCCCTATATGCCGGTATTCTTCGGTGAGAACAATCAATTTTTAGGCAATTTGCAGGTGACCAAGGAAGGAAGCTTGCAAGCCTTAGGTGATACTTATTGGGCCTTTAATCAGCGCGTCGACAAGAATGGTATTTTGAATTTGAATCAGTGGCGCGTGATGCGCGGTGAAACAAATAAACAAATAGGTTTACATTGGGGTATTTATACTGGCCCAAGCGGCACTGCTAAAAAGAGTTATGCCTGGTGGACTTCCAGACAGCCGGGCTCATCGCCAGTAGGCGTGCAATTTGAAAATTACAATTACGGTTATGTCGATCCTGATTCAGTCAAGGGGGGGAACATCAATGTCTTTGTGCCTATTGATGCCCGTGGCGATTTCCCTGATGTAGAACAGAAATGGAAAAATTTAAGTAAAGAAAAGCTGGATGGGTTTAAGGAAAGGATCAACGACAGCATCCAGAAAAATGACGTTCACGGCTGGGCCTTGGCCATCAAGGATTATGCCCATTATCTAAATGGCATGGGCATAGAGGTTGATTTTAAAGGTATTGATGCCCATGTTCAGGACGTCAGGGATGCTCTCCATAAAGGCCAAATAACCTTTGATGATTTGAAAAAAGGCTGGAGCAAGTCCCAGGAAATTCCTGGCCATCCAGATGTGGCAGGTGATTATAATTATCAGTATGTCACCGATCAAAATAATCCTCAGAATCCAATCCCGTTAATTCAATTCACCCCCAATGGCAAAAGCCTCTTTATTACCATGCCTGATCAGGTCAAAGATATCCGTCAAGCCGGCCCTAGTTATCAGCCGTTATTCTCTAATGTTAATTTGACTCCTGGGGCCAAGACCGATGAAAATGGCAAGATCATCATTGAAAACCGTCCGTTTGTCTCGCTCTTGCAAGGGTTTTTTGATGGCAATGGTGTTTTCCAACGTACAGCCAAACGCGATGTGGAATATGATACAGCGTTTACAGGAAATCGTCCTAAAACATTTTATCTAGATCAAGACAGCCATGTGCGCACTAATGGCTATGCTGATGTGTTCTATAAAGTAGGAGATCAAAAGGCTGTTATTAACTTGAGTCCTTCCAGCATGAATAATTGGATGGGGGAGGCGGCCTTTGATTCTGTTACCTATAAACACGGTCTCCCTGTTGATTTACAAGGTTTGGATGCTATCCGCTATAAACAAGCCACTGATGATGGCAAGACTCCTAATGCCTGGAGCGCCTGGACACCGGTGATGAGCTTTATTGATTTGGCTAACAAGATTGACGTTATTGGATATGACCAACAACCAAAGCATCCTCATGAGCTTCCGTACTTAGGAATTACTGCCACTGGCTTTGCCAATGATAAAGATGCAGTGAAATGGAACCAAGAACATCCTCAAAATGTGGGGGCCCAAGGCCAGTCTACTGCCGAAGACGACTCGTTAAAAGTACTTCTGCCGTCTAACACTGCTGCCATCGACGATGAAAAAGGTAAATTTGCACGTAATGAACGTATTAATATTAATTTCGGCTATGGCGCCACCGGCAGCTGGGGCACAGATGCACGCAACCTAAATCTTTATCTGTATGAGGATAAATCTAAACCTGTGAAATATCTCACCTATATGGATATCATGCATCCGGGGGTTGCTCTAGGTACAGAAAGCTTTGAAGGCGGCAATGCCCTAGATAAACAAGGCTTGCTTTATCAAGTGGCCCTTTTTGACAGCAATGGTCAGAAAATTGGCGGTACAGGCCACTTTATCGTCGAGAAAACTCCAGGTGGGGACAACATGTATCAAAATTATGCTTTGCCTGAAAAAACCGCCAAGGGTGGTTTTGCCGGCATCTTCTTCTCCAAGGAACGCTATCATTACAAACTTGATGATAAGACCCAGCGGTATGTGATTCAGCTTGATTCCATGACCGATAAGAAAGCCCAGAAGGACGAAGGCACAGAGTACGACGGTTTTCTGCACGAGATTTATTATGCCTTCCCTAATGGTAAAGATATCGTTGCCGGGCACAAACCCTTCTCACGGTTGGACATCATCAGCAAGAATGGCCAACAATTCTTGAGAATATACGGCAATGATAAAACCATCATGCCTTATATCCCGGCGGAATTATTGGATCCCAATGAACACGATAGCAAGACTGAGGCCGATGATCATTTTGCCCGTCAACGTAATAATTTTAGTAAGGAGTATGACAGTCATCATAAGACAGCTCTGGAAACACTGTCAGCGAAGAAACAGAACGCCTTATTTATCCATTGGCTTGGTCTTCAGAAAGACAGCTTTGATCAATTTGCTTCCAGCAAATTAGCCGGTATTGAAAAGGCCAACAAGCAGATAACTTCTGCTCAAGAATTGAAGCTTTTTGAACCCATGGCCCAGGATTGGTTTATGAGACAGCCTGGAGCGCATGTGACCACCAAGGTTTCTGAGAATATGGCCCGTGGCCAATGGTTGAATGTCACTTTGTTGACGCCTTTAAGCGGTATCATAACTCCTGACCAAGAAAATTTGATTATCAGAAACGCCACAGGATCAGAAACCGATTATGCCGATGTTAAACACGCCATGACAGATAAACGTATTGCTGGGTATGCCTCCATTAGCAAAAGCGGTTGGGTGTATTTTGATAAGGCTGGTCAGGTGAAGTTCTTCCAAGGTATCAATTATGTTAGAGGTGCTACCAACCAGGACAAACAATATATCGATTTGTCGCTCCGCAATGACAACGGCACAAGCAACATTGTGGGCGTACATACCAGACGATTAAAGGAACTCTGGGTTGTTAACAAAGGCAAGCTTGACCTACGCATTGATTTTAGTGGCCCGAAAGCCACCCAACTTTTGGGCAATAGATTAACCGAAGTCTTCACCGGCAAGGACGGAAAGATCCATGAGATAGATCCTCTGATGACATGGATTGACAGCAACGGCAAAAAAATTAAGGGTCCTTCTGGCATAGCACCGTTTATCCTGCTCGATCGCAAAAATTGGAAATATGAATATGTTGCTAAAATGAACGGTTTATTCGACGGCTCTTTGCAGAAAGAAATCAATCCTGCATGGGTTGCGTACCAGAAGGCCAAAGAAGTAGCAGCAGTGATGGGAGTCAAAAGATTAACAGGACATGGCATGTATGATGTTGATAAAAACGGTAACCATATTGTGGCTTTGGCGAAAGATGTTTATGTCAGATCAGATAAACCTATCAAAAATGGTGTTTATACTTTTAAGCGGTTTAATAAAAGCACGCATACCTTGGTTGGAAACTATTGGGGGTATGTTGATGTCAAAAATCATCAATGGGTCATTCATGACATAGCTCCCGCGGTAGAAGGTAAGTCTAAACAAGAGAAGGGCACGCCTAATAAGGAAACCCCCAAGAATCAAAATGTCAAACCAGTGAAAGATGAAAACCATAAGATTGGCGATGCTGTTCCAGTGAACTTAGAAACTGTTGGGCCGGACGGCGAAAAATTCCAGCCAGGGTCCGTCAAATTTGATCTGGACAGTAAGCACGGCTTGTTATATGGCAATTGGGCGAATCTGAATGTGCATTTCAATGCTAATTTGCCAGCAGACCAAAGAGCTGAAAATGATTTGATCAATGATTTTATTCCGCAAGGGAATATGGTCATGCCTTATCTGGAATCAGCTGATGGTAATAGGGTGTTAGCCATGGTTTGGAGGGCAGCAGGCAACAAGAGCTCTATTATAGAAGAAGATAAAAAAGGGGATGTTACAGTAGAAACAGATACTCAGCCGTTCAAAGACAATAAGGGCAATCCTATAGCCACCAGTGATGTCTTTTTCCTTGGAGCTAATCAGTTGCCATACATGGCTATCAAAAAGACAGATTTGGAAAACGCCGGACTTAAGGGGTTGGGTCCAAAGAATATGTGGGTGGATGTGGATGGCACTAACGGGCAGTATGTGGTAGTAAACGCTAAATTATTTAATCCTAAGGAAAATGAGGATCAGGCTGTTCGTCGTTTGATTGGTTTGAATGTAAGCGCCACCTTGGATAGTCTGCATTTAACTGGCAATGATAGAATTGCCATGAAAAAGGCCCTCTCAGCGGCGGCTAATCAAGATTGGCAAGGATGGGGTAGTTCAAAGGATATTAAGGCTGCTTTAAGCAAGGTTACTGGTCTGAGCATGGACCAAGCTATGGCCATTGTAGGAAGCTATGTAACTAAATCCAAGGTTTATGGGGTTTATGCAGAGGCCCCTCATAATTACCGTTTGGCTGATCTTGCCGCCGGTATAGCTGATTATGATGGAGAGGGCAATCAAACCGCCACCTTTACCTTCGAAGGTACTGGCAATAAGAAACCATACACCCTGGAAGGCGCCTTCCTTGAATATGATTTAGGCGGCAGTTATTACAGTGCGGGCTTAAAGACCGGCAATCAAGCCATCAAGCAGGGCAATGCTTATGAATATCTTGATGATTTCTCTGTTTCCGGCGGCCAAATTCATCTTGAGGGACATACGCAAATGACCAACATGGCTATTCCTGGTTGGGATGTTGTCCGGGTTGATGGCGATGCTGCTTCAGATAAGGATGGTGGTAAATCGCAGCCTAAGGAATTAACCATCGGTGCTGTTGATCATGGCAAGCAAATAGGTGTTAAAAATATGAAAGCTGACACCCGCTATGAAGCTGTGAACATGCAAGGCAGTACCCAGTACGATTTATTAAATGCCAATGTATGGGGTGATGGCCAGATCCGTGAAAGCTTTAAGAACATCACCGTCCATGCTGATAAAAGTTTTAGCTCGATTACAAAGGGCACTATTTTGACAACGTATGAAGATGAGTATGGAAATACCATCCATGGCAAAGAAACCATTCTTCTTCCAGGAGAGACCATGCAGTTAGACGGTAGTGGACACGGCACCGTCTTGAATGTCACTGTGGAACAAGCTTCCCAATTGCTCTCTGCTATTCGCAACCATCCTCATGATGAGGTTACAGATAATGGAGGCGTCATTAAGATTTTAGAAATGATGCAAAAAGCAGGGATTGATGTGTCCGGTATTATTGATGAAGCTACGATCAATAAAGAAAAACCTGGCACTGGTTCCTGGATGATGAGACAACTGCGAGATGCTGGCTATATTACTGACTGGGGCCAGCTCGGGCCTAAGGCTTTGGAGTTATTAGCCAAAGGAGATGCTTCTAAGTTGGACCTCTCTGGAGGTCATTATGATTTAAGTATAGATAAAGATAAGAAGGCTGCAGTATTTAAAGCATTAATGGATGTCTATGTTGGTAATTTAGGAAAATTCTGGAATTTGATTAATGGCGATAATTTTGATAGTAAGATTGCTAGAAAGTATGCCCAAGCATACCAAGGTTATTCCGACGATATGGATGCCGTGGCTAAGCAAAATGATCAAGACATTACCGATCATATGAATAATCATGATTATAGCCTTCGAGACAGATCAGCCTATTGGACCTATGGTCTTTTGCATCATCCATTTACAACCATAGGAGCTACATTTGGAGGAACTGATTACGACATGAGTGGAGCAAGTAAATATTCTGCCGCAGATTTGGTGCTTGATTCTGTCAGTGGCGGATTGATGATTTACGGTGCCGGGAAACTTCTCATCAGTGGTGTTCAGGGCCTAAACCTTGCTTATAACGCTGCTAGGATGGTTGCCATTGAGGATGGTTTCACACCTAATGTTGTAAAGACTTTCTTTACCGCAGCTTTTCAAACATATACAGAAGTAGGAGTAGGACGAGGCACTCAACTTCTTGCATCAGCAGGTGAGTGGGGAGGGGGAACAAGGGTCTTAAGTCTTATTCCAGGAGTTGATGCTGAAGCTCTTTCAGCAGCAACTTGGGGTAAAAGAGCCTTGGCCGCGTACACGATTGTTATGCCTGGTCTTGCGGGTGGAGCTATAGATTATGGCTATCATGGTTTCGCCAATCATGATTGGGGTGTACATTCTTTTGGTCAAGGCTTTGTAGTGACCTCAGGTGCTATCGCTGCTCCCTACCTGATGTTTGGTGCTGGAGCAACTCCAGCTGCCCGCAGTTTGGCCTTTGCGACTGGATCAGTTTTTGGTGAAGAAGCATATTCACAAGCAACAACAGGTAAGAATATCACTCTTGAACAAGGAGTTAGAAGTTTTCTGATGAGTTATGGTTTTGATGCAGCCCTCAGAGGCATGGGTGAGTTGAAATTCGCCAATCGTCCTGGATGGCAAACAATTGTAAATCCTTTAAAGGTTGAGAATAGTTTGGGCGCCAAAATACTTTCTAAAGGCCTTCCTGAAGGAGCCAGCATCACTGCAGGCTCAGCTAGATATTACGGAGCCATGGCATTAAATGCTGGTATCAGCACAGGATTTGTGGCAGGGGTTCCAGCGACGCTGGTGGGTGTTGGAAGTTATATCAAGGACCGTGATATCTCAAAGGCCTTAAGCAATGCGGGTACTGTTTTTACAGTCATGGCAGCTCTTAATACTGCAAGAGTTGGAGTGGGCTGGATGGGTGATAGTTTGATGACTGTTTCCAAAGCTTATACTGAAGAAGCTGCTGCCGCAGAAACCAAGGTAGCAGCTAGACAAGCAGAATTAAATAGGCCTTCAATTGAGGAAGAGACTGTTGCGCCGGAAGAAATTGAAGAAAAGCCGCCAGTGCCATCTGCTTCAAAAATCGCAGGATTAAAAGCAGGTGCCGCCCTCAGCAAGTTAGGGGCTTGGAGTTTTGCCCCTGCCCGTTATGGCCTGCAATTTGCTACTGCTGGCGCATTCTATGGAATGGCCACTGATCCGTTATACAACCGTGATACTTCTGAAGGAAATTTGGAACATTATATTAAGGTAATGGATAAAGATGGTTTTGGTAATTTGATGCAATATGCTGGCACGGCAGCTTATATTTATACTCATTCTCGAGGAAGTGCCATGGATGCTCTTTCTTATGCTAATCAGACAGTCAAACCTAATTGGGTCAATCCCATGACCATCGGGATGGTAATGGGCTTAGGTTTTGGAACAGTGGAATATTATGGTAATAGTAAACTTGCTCAAGGACTGAAATTCCTTTATCAACCCAGAATAGCTACTGAGGCTGAATTAAAAGCTGCGGATGATGCAGTGGAGGCCAGGATCCGTTCAGAGATCGGTGGTTCGAGTGGCATGAAGATTAATGTGCTTCCACGCAATGCATTGCCTGGATTTGGAGCAGCTTCCTTACGTGCCAGAGCAATGGTGGTATTAAAAGCAGAATTGCCTAGCTATTTAGCGTGGCCAACCACAGTTGTTGCTGTGAATCGTCTTAATAACATGGCTTCTGGCCGCCCGACCAGTATTCAAGATGATATTAACGTAGCAGCCATGGCGGTATTTACCCGCTATCTGGCGGGCGGTTATGTGGCGGCCAACATGGTCAAAGAAAGCATGTCCAAGGTTGGAATTGAAAAAGCTTCGTATGAAGAAATTATGCAGAGCATGAGAACGGGAAATATATCTGTAGGCGAAGGGGATATTCCCGCTCGACTGCCAGTTAGAAAGACAGGTCTCTTTTATCAAGGTGCTTATAATTTAGTTTCTCCAGAGCTCAACACTTTGGCAGGAAACTTGGGCAAGAATGCCAGATTATTTGGGTTGGGTGCTGGATTAAATATAAGCAAGGATATTGTTGTCGGTTCTTGGGACAGACAGTTTGATCTTCATTTGGCTGATAGGACGATGACCTTAAGAGGCATTCAAGATATTAAAATGTTAGATCAAAATGGAGAACCGCTCTATAAGAGTATGGCCGAACAAAGAGATCATGAGCTTAACGGTGGCCATGCAGGTATTGGTTTTGATGATGAAAATTTTACAGGTGAAATGTTCTCCTCGGGACTCAATGGTGGTTTCTGGGCGGTGATGGCAGGCTTAGGCGTCCGGGATGGTTCTAGAATAGCCGATCACGTCAACGAAAGTTTTGGTGTAGGCAAGAATTCAGAAACGGGATTTACGGGGGATCAACGTCTCTTTACTACAGCTTTTAAAGGTGGTCCGAAATGGGGACCCGTATCTTTCTTCTTCCCTATCGCTGGGGGGATTTCTAACTCAATTGTATACGCCGCTGAAAATCACTGGCGTCTGCCTTCAACAGGCACCTTATTGAATTTGACCGTAGGAACTAAAGGCTTTGTCGATAATGATCCCACCAAGGAAGCAACCGCTCTTATTCCTATCTTTAAGCCAGGAACTTGGGAATTAAGCGATGCGGCAGAATCGGTGTTATGGAATGCCTTGCGTGAGGCTCCTGTCAAGGGTGTGGTGATGAGCCCCATGATCGAAGCAGTGACGGTGGCCAAGGAAGTGGACGGCACCGAAGGCATGATCCGCTATGTCACCAATCCTGTACAGGGCTTTTTAAATCAACAATTGCCCAAGCCACTTTTTGAACAATTGATGTTGGCTAAAACCGCTGCTGTTGTTACCGCTGCTGACGCGGCGCTTGATTGGGCATCAACCTATCGCATCGATCCTGATGAATTAGCCCATGGCACAGGGGGCGGTAAAGGAAACGTTGATTATAACGCATCGGATGTGTGGATTGACCGCAATAGCGACGATGTTTTTGTTGCTCCTCATGGCGAGGATTTCAGCGATACGGCAGACAGATCTAAGATCGAGAATGCGGCGGTCAGTATTCGTGGTCAAATTGCCGGCGGTATGGATCAAAATGCAAAAGGTTTAGGTGGATGGGCTTTCCTACTTTTAGGTGCTCAGTCGCCAGAATTTTATGATTACAGCAAGGATGTTGAGAATTTAGGCAAGAATTATTACAGCGCTCAGGGCGAGTTAAAGACTATGCTGCAAGGCCCACAAGAAGCATTGCCGGGACTTGAAGTCTATGCTCCGGAATATGATTTGGAAAAAGCTCCTGAAATCAAGACTACTCCTAAGGGTGTAGAGACAGCGCCAGTGATAGAAGCTGAAAACCTTGAAGCCATTGCCCCAGAATCACGCATCGAACAGCCCAACTTGCCTGGTATGGAATGGTATGCGCCTCAAGAAACATCAACACCTGCTGCTGAGACGTCAGAACCTGATGCAGCCGCCCAACAGCGAGCTGAGGCCATCGCCCAACAACGGGCTCAGGTGGCTGATTTAAGACAAAAATTAGATACGGCCATAGGCAATTTAAGCCGAAGCATGGGATCAGATTTTACCGTGGCTTTTGCCTTTGACCTTATCAACCATGACAAGAATGATGAAGGCATTGCTGTTTTGAACCGTCTGAATGCGATGGAAAAAACCACAGCCAGTCACTTGAGATTAGCGGAGGGCTTACGTCTTGCTGGACGTTTGGATCAAGCTGCTGCAGAATATTTCAAGATTGGAGAAAAGAGTTTTGAAAGTGGTAATAAGAGAAATTTAGGCATGGCTATCAAAGGCCTGATGCTCACTGGCCGTTTCTATGAGGCAAACAGCCTGATGAATGAAGCATTGGGCGGGGATAATAAATTTAAATTTTCGAATAAGGAATTTACGGGCCTTCTCAAGAGACAAATTCTTTTAGAAATGCTCGATAAAACCAATGCTAGACCGGAAGAGATTGCGGCAGCCATTGATCATTGGACAGCTGGCCGTAAGAGATCACAGACCATGGCTGAAGATTTAGCTAGCATGGCCCATGGTCTGATGAAGGATAAAGATCGTAATCGCCCAGCACGTCTGTTGTTACTGCAACGATCTTTTGATTTGACCAGTGACCCAAGGATGAAAGAGGGTGTTGGTACGGCATTGTTTAAAGGCTATGTCCTAAATCGTAATTGGCAAGAAGCTTTTGAAGTCTTTAAGAAATTATCGGAATTGTCCAAGAGATCAAATGGCCAATTGTTTGAAATGGAAGCGCGCGCACAAGGGGCTCGTACCAACGGTGAAGGTTATCAAAAGGCCAAGGACTTGATTTCGAAGGCCATGAAATCTTATGAAAAAGACAAGGATACCGTTGGTCAAACTTCTGCTGTCAGTTTTGATTATCATCTAAGCCTGGGTGAAGCTGAAAGATTGATTCAATTGATCCAGTCTGGTGAAGCTGTGGATGAAGCAATAATTCAAAAACTGATCGACGGAGGATTTACCACCGAACATGCCAAGCTCTTTCAATTAGGAAGATTTGGGGCAGCCTTTGCAGATCAAGGCGAGCACCAGACAGGTATTGATTTCTTTATGAAGCGCGGCGATCAGGTGGGTATTGACATGGCCCTTGAGACCGCATCCCGCGCCATCGAAAACGGAAATGGACAAAGTGTTAAGGTTGGTGATTTTACCATTAGCAATGAGCAACAATTAGAAGAGGCCAGGGCACAGTTAGGCGGCAGCAAGGAAGTAGAAGTGGCTGCTGCCAATGATGCGCATAAGAGTAAAACGCTGGAAGAACTTTATAAGGTCCGCGAAAATATTGATCGCATTGCAAATGAATCCGGGCTTCAACCAGAACACGTGATGAGCAATGAATTTGAAGAGACCAGGATTTATAGCGTTGCAGATTCCAAACAATTGGCTGATGTTGGAGGCGGTCAGTTCTATACCCATTATGTCCGCGGCGAAGAGGGCAATGGCAAATGGGTCACCATGATTGTTTATGATCGCAATAACCCGGATGTTTTAAATCACGAGCTCGCTGAAAAAGATACAAATACGGATTTACGCAAGATTCGGGCGGTCATCGCCGAACGCGATGGCATTGCCCCAGAGCATGTCGATCTTACCAAGGCCATTGGCAAAGATGCAGACTTACAAGCATTAAGCGATAAGACGGGTATTAGCAAAAGTGATCTGGAGCTGTACCGCGATCATCAATTCTATTCTCATGATATTGCCAATGCCAAGGTGGATGCTGGCTACAGATTTGCAGCCCCTGAAGCATCTCCAGCAGTTGTCGAATCCCGCGGCCCGCCACCTGCTGAGTACCAGGCTCCGATGGAAGGATATATGGAGGCTGGTGCTAAGAGTGCTTTTGTACAACTCCGCAGTCCTGTAGAGTCCGGCGAATTCCAAAGCCGTCCACATGAACTTCAAACCGATGCTGATCTTAAAACTTTAGCAGATAATCTTCTGGCCAATCGCAAGCCTAGTGCGGCCCTTAAAGCTGAAAGCGCTAGGGAAGTACGCAATCTCATTGAACAAAAAGCTTCTTATAAGGAAGTCTTAATTTCTATTCTTAGTGAAGGTGCCCGCAAGGAATTCCGTTATCGGTTTGCAGGTATTAAACCTGGTTCTGTGAATGCGGACGAATTGACAACTGTGAGAGAAAATCTCCTGCACGATTATTTGAAATCTTTAAAGGAAAATCAAGAGGCAAAAACCGCTGATTTTGAGAACATGTACGCATCTAGAATAAATGCGGTACGTGAATATTTAACGGCTTTAAAAAATGGTGGCTCTGCAAATGAAGATTTTGAAAGAGATAATCGTTCTCTTATGGAACTTGCCCAGGAAAAAGATAGCTGGATTGTGACTTCAGATGATGCAGGTGTTCAAAAAGAGACCAAGGACGCTGGCCAATGGTTTGATCGAATCAATCAAAGTTCCTCTAAAGATGAGACCAACCGGATTGATGAACTGAGGGAAATTTACAGAACGCTGTATGAAAAGATTTCCGGGAATAAAGATGCTGGTAAATCCATCGCCCAAATGGAAGGTGAGGATAGAGATAGCAAGGGTAATGCAGCTAAGGACTTGGCTTATTGGAAAGGCCAGCTGGCTGGTTTGAATGAATTAGTTCAATATGGACGTGGGGAAAAAGATTTTAGCAGCAAGGTTGTGGCCCTATTGGTGAACATGGGTGGTGGTAAATCAGCCATGACTGAAAGCCTGTTGGAAATTTTGGCGCCTAAATATACCAAACGTCAATTCATGCTGGTAACTGAAGATGGCGGTGAGAAGAAATTCCTCGACAAGAATTATCAAGACAAGGGTATTTACAAGGTTTTAACTACTGACGATGTTAAGCAGTGGGTGCAGGATCGTATCGATGGCAAACCAGAAGAAAGACTTGTACCGGAAGGCACGGTCATTGTCATGAAACAGACAGATGTACGTTCTGTTTTACTTGATCTTAAGTTGCGCAATCTCTCAGACCTGCAGGAATTTAATCCATTTAAGGGAAGCAAGACTGCCATTCTGATTGACGAAGGCCATAAATTACTGACCGCTGCAGATTTGACCACGGCTGATGCTACCGAAGGTGTCAGAAGATTGCAGAGCATGAGTGCAGAAGATGTAAAAAAAGAAGAGGAATCTGTTCGTATCTATGGGGAATTCATGGATCGGGTGATTCATGAAGTCTTTGGTGAAATCAAGGTGGGTGATAGCACAGGAATAACATCAGATGAGGCTGAAGCTCTATTTAAGAATAACTACCTGATTAAAATCGGCGAAAAATATTATGTTAACCCGAGCCTGCATGCCGATAAATTAGAGGCAGCGCAATCAGAGCTATCGAAAATTATTCATAGTTCAAGAGTGGGTGAAGTTCTTAAAATTATCACGGATTCTTTAAACCGTGCTGATAATCGGTTAACTGCCGATGGTTCTGCCCGGTACATCGTTTCTAAGACAGGCAAGGATGAGCATCAAACCACCTCCACCTTAAGCAAGGAAGTTCAGGAAAGGGTCATGAAAGGCCTTAGCGATGCAGCCAAACGCCATTTGATAGGCAGATATGAAAGGCTATTTGATTCATCAGCGGATTTGATCCAGCAATTGCGTCATGGGGATATTAGATTTTACGTGAAAAATGGCGGCAGGGTGGAATGGCTAATGTTCAAAGAAAAATTGAGAAGTCAGGATATTGATCCTTGGAAAACGTTAAGTGACTTATATTATCGCGGATTGGTCGAATTTAGAAACAGTAATGGTACTACCTTCAAGATTGATTGGAAAAATATATCAGAGAATGAAGAGCTGCTAATAAAGGAAAAGGTAAAAATTGTCTTTGTAGGCAAGGAAGATGATCTAAAGCTTTTGCCTAAGGACACGGAAGGCCGCACGGATATTGTTCAAATGCTTGGAGAATCCAATGGCCGTCCAACCTTGGGTAAAGACCCTTATGAAAAATCGACTGATGGTAAAAAGCAAATGGATCGTCTCTTCCACGATGAAGATGGCTACAATGCCTTCTCCAGATTGTTGTTACCCTTGATGGGCCGCATTGGTGAGATCAATGGTCAGAAACTTGATTTCTTTAGTTTTGATCTGGATGGCCGCATTGGTGAAGTCAAACCCAATGCTTTACAGTCTTGGTCACAGGAAGCCTTGGCCCAGAAATCCGTAAGAGTGACGGGTGCCGAAACTGTTGATTGGCTCACCGGTGGTGGAGCAGGGGTTGCTTTATTAACTGGTTCTCCTGGTGAAACCGAGCCGGTGATGCACATGTTGGGTACCAAAATTTTGCAGGCATTAAAGGCTCCAGAATTGCATAATTTCAAACGCGAGTTTCGCATCTCTGATGCCACCAGCTATCAAGCCGCCATTAAGGAAGCGGTCAAAGAATATGTTCGTTCTTCTGGATCAGCCAACGATGAAAATATGCAGATTATCAACACGCCGCAATTCAGCATGCTGCATGACAGTATCGGTGAGAAAGGGTTACGCGAGCTCATTACTACCGCTATTAGAGAGGTGGCTCATGAAAGAGGCATTAACGAAGAAAATTTATTAAATGAATACAACATCTCTGTGGTGGAAGAAAAACAAAAGAGTTTCTTTGGTGACCTGGCTAAAAATCATGAAGCTGGTGATGAACAAGCCCGCAAAAAACAAATTGTCTTGACTTCCATGGTTGAAGGTGTCGACGTGGCGGTTGGTCCTAAAGGTCAATATAAAGCTCAGCAAGTTTATATCGGTATTCCTGGCGAGGCAGATTTGATGCAGATCATGGCTCGTATCAACTCCTACCAAGAAGGCACCGAGGAACGTTACGCTGAAAATAGCAATCGTACTCAAGGTCGATTTATTCATATGATTTTACCTGAGGCTGAGAAATTGACCACTGAGCAACGCATGAATTTACTGGAGCTCGGTCGTGCTCATGAAAGCATCTCCAGGTCCGTGAATGAAGGCGGATGGACAGCCGAAGAAAAAGCCGTTTTAAGAACATTTTTGGAAGGCAAGAATGATGCCTCTATAAATATTTTTGATTCCGTGAATGAAGGCGGATGGACAGCCGAAGAAAAAGCCGTTTTAAGAACGCTGCTGGAAGGTAGGGATTTTGAGAAGAACGATAACATGGACCAGGAAAGAATTTGGGAAGGCATGAAGGATCGATTGGACCAACAAGGTCTATTAAAGGATGCCGAGAGCTTACGTGATTCTATAGGTCAGTGGAAGATTTGGGAAGGCATGAAGGACAGGTTAGAAAGCCAAGGCTTATTAAAGGATACCGAGAAATTGCGAAATGCCTGGGATGATATCATCTCTATTGCTCAGGCTAAATCTTCAGAATACACCCAGCGTGGTGTGATGCAGATCGTGCGTCAAACCGGTGCCTCATCAGCAGAGTTGCAAGGCAAGGCGGCTGAGTTAGTTGAACAGGTGAATTTAAACCGCGAATACAATTATGCCCGTCAAAATGTCGTGCCGGGCCGTCTGGCAGTTGATACTGTTCAAAATCAAGGCCAGGACCACGGACAGATTGTTCTTCCCCGTTCCGGTGGTGGTTACAAGATTATAAACAGAAATGCTGCCAAACAGATTGTCTACAAATTTGATACCCATAGCAAGCTGATCTATGCTGGTTCAACAGGAATTACCTTGGGGTATCATGATCAGGCAATACATTTGAATCCTGGCGAAGTCTGGGAACAAGCCTCTAACCGTATTTATAACGCCGAAAATTGGCAAGCTTGGCTCGATGGCAAGGAACAACGTGTGCCGATCGCGGCGGTAGCTGAAATGGAAGTGGCCCGTCCCGTGGCGCTCTTTGGTACAGCTCCTACTGAAAAGAAGTTTGTCAGGGTTGAAATTGTCTACAAAGGTGAAGGCGGTAAATATGTAGGCTATTATCAAATGCCGGTTTCTGAGAAAGATGCAGAAGGTAATTATACCCATTCCACCATCAGTGTGCCGTTGACCTACAATAACCCCTATGCTTCAACGGATTCCATTAGTTTGGAAGGTACGGAAAAGGTTAAGCTTCCTATGAATGCACAGCTCGGCATTGATAGTAAAGAAAGTATGACGATCCCCAGCGCCGATGGTAAGAGTACCATGGAAGTCTTTATAGAACAAGCTTCAGTGCGCGGCTTGCAAGACGTGTATTATCGCATGCGCAATGATAAAGGTAACGTAGTGGCCTTTATCATTGACGGTCAGCTCATTTATACCCAGCAGGAAGCTGATAAAAAGCTGAAGAAGCAAGAGAAAGAGACTATCAAGACTACTGCCCGTCGCCAAGTGTTTTTAGGCCCTGAAAGAGGATGGGATTACATTACAACTGAATCCGAATGGACCTTTGATGAAAAAGGGGATTTGGGTTTACTGAATATGAAGGTGGCAAACACTGATTATGATCTGCATGTGCAAGATCCACAAACCGGGATCATGGTGCATTTGCAGGCTGGCGATCAGATTAGCCGTACTAAGAATAATGAGAAGGAAGAGATTTGGGAGATCAGGGATAAGGCAGGAAAGAAGATCAAAGGTATCTTTGTGAACAATGCCTTTACCGCAAGAAACGGCAGAAAGACCATCATGGTGCCTCGCTACCAACAGAACATTACTGCTAGAAAAGGGGGTAAGGCGTTTACCGAAACAGTAATCACAGCCAATCAATATGTTCGTAAGGGTAAAACATGGGAAACCGGCACCAGGACCATTCAGGCTAATAACGGCATGCGGGCTGTGGCCTTTGCCGGCAAGAGAAATGCTTTTAGATTAATGGGTAGTGATCGCATTCTTAAATCAGGTGAGGTCAAACGCAATGGGAAAACCGTAGGCTTTGTGATTGCTGAGGATCTCTTCCAAGTTAAGAGAATGGGTGTAAGCAACATGGTGGTGTTGCCTACTGAATTAAAGGATGGCAAGAAAGATCCCCATTATGATGATGTAAAAACCTACATCCTAGCGGTACAAAACAATTTTGGTGCTGGCGCAGTAATGGTTAGAGATGGCAAGACCTATGTGAACGCCAAGAATTTCGCAGAGATCACAGAGAAAATTGAAGAACATGTGAAGCGTTTAAAAAAGATTGGTGAGGAATTGCGTGAACCGGGTAATGATAACCGTGATTCCCTGCTTAATGAAGCTGTCTTGGTCAAATTACAATTGATTAATTTTATTGGTTCAAAGGATAAAGAAGACGCGGTCACCTTGGTTGTTAAGAATTCTGATGGAACGGAAATGAAGAGGCCCAAGAGAGATCTAGCTTCACTAAACAGATATAGAAAAGAGGGTAAGACCCCGACTTTAAGATATAACAATAAGCCTTTTATGGAAATTCTTACAGGCAACAATAACGCCGAGATCCGGAATCATTTGAAACAAATTCTCCCCACGGATCAGAATTCGGGCGATGATCTTGAGAAAGCCATTCAAATGGTTTTAGATTATATCGAAGAACATCCATTAGATGTGGAAGATGATGCTGGTAGTGAACGCAGCGGTGCTGCGGCTTTGGCGGATAATATCAGGATTGTCATGGGTATCAATGTTTCATTGATTTATTTGGGATTAGGTAAAGGTATTTTGGATAAAGGTGTGGTGCGTCACGAATTAGTGGGTCACTATTTAGATAGAGTCATTGCCATGGTCCGCCTGCCTCAACGCGCCGGTGCCAACCGCACCATTAACTATATCCCTGAGGATGTTTTAGGTCAGGTGGGTATTTATATTGAAAGGCTGGCCAATTCTGAAGCCCACGAAAACGGTGATATTGAAGCCCCGGAAAAATCAGAGGTTGCCAATGCCTTGCTGGGCCAGGATGCACAGACCGAGGCTGAACAACACGCAAAAGAAGCCACCAAAATTGCTGACCGCGGTCGTAACATGGCGGCCAACACCTATCATTTCACGACTCAAATGCTTCCGATCTTAACATCAGGCCGTCTGCAAAGAAGCAAAGATGGAACCTTGATGGTGGAGACCCCTGACGGCAGAGTCATTACCCTGGAGATCAAGCCGGATCAGGAAATGCGCGAGAAGATCATCGAGTTATTTAGCGCTACCGGCTTAAACAAGGCTGCTATTGAAAAGATGATTGAATCCTTCTATGAACAACTTCGAGACAGTGATCACGTAGATGACGTGACTGCCGATGATTTTAAACAATGGCTTTCACCAGGGGACAAGGTGAATGTTGCCAAGGCCGTAGCTGCTATTAATGAAATCATCAATAAAAAATCTCAATTTGGTTTCCAACATTTGATCACCACCAAGGAGTTAAATGTGACCCGCTATGAGAGCACTGATGCTGGTGGCCTCAGAGCCCAGACTGAGACGTACAAACTTCCTAAATTATGGAAGAGTGCAGACGGCAACAAGCAATCAGTGGACGAATTAATAAAAGCTGAGAATAAAGATGAAAATATCCGTCAGATCGCCCTTAAGTTTACGGCCCAGGAAGATGAGAAAGCTCAATTTGAAACGGCTCAATTGGATGTGAATGCCCGCATCATGCAGCGCTATGCTTATGATGAGAATATGAACAAGCTATTAGCCCAAGTCAGAGATCTACCTCCAGATGCAGCGTATACGCCGCTGTTGCGCATGTTGGCCGTGGCCTTACGCATAGGAAAAGAAGATACTACAAGCGTTCCTGGAAAAATTCTATTCACCTTTATGGCCAATGGTAAAACCTTTAAGGTGGCTATTAATGCTAATGGAAATTTTGGTAATCAATGGGAATTAAGCAATGTTCAGGTATTTGATGAAAATAATAATGTTCTTAGCAACGATGAATTGAGACCAATTACAGAGGCAGGCCTTCTCAATGATACCCTCGATCGTAATGAAAGGTCCATGAAAGAAGCTTTTGAACGACGACGTCAAGCTTATCAAGAAAATCTCCAAAATGGAATCCAAGGCGAATTAGATCATCCTGTTATCATTGAAGGTGAACAGTTCTCTCCTCAAGCTTTAGAAACCACGATTGACCAAACTGCCCGCGGCCAGCTAAAAGATAATAAGCCATTGACCGTGCAGATCATCGGCGGCAATATCATCAACGTCATTGCCGAATGGGCTTGGGGTTCACGTGCCTTGGGCCGTGCCATGGCTTGGAGAGAAGGATCAGGGGAGATTACTAAAGGCCGGGTGGTTCCTCATCAGACGGCCAGCCAATTCCGCGGAGTCATGCGTGGGGTGAACCTGGTACTTGAGAAAAAGGGTGAAGGATTTTTGAATTTCATTAATCAAGCCATCCATGAAGGTGGCTTAACAGATGAAGAATTGAGTGTCCTGAACTTTTTACAAAAACGAAAATTGGTTTATTTTAACCAGGACGATGGCCTTTATCATGCCACGCCAGGCCATGAGAATGTCGCTCTTCAAGGTGTCTTTGTTAATTTGAACAGCCGTCCTAATGAGAATCCTGTCCAGGAACAACAACGGATTGAACGGGAAATGGAACAGATCAATGACTGCTTTGACCATGAGTTTGGTCATAGCCAGGAAGAAGTTGATGAGCCATTGGTTGAAGCTAATAACGCTGTCATTAAAAAGACCAGGGAAGATCAACAAGGCCGTGACATTCTGCTTGGGTTTATTACCTATCTTGAAAAAGGCATGGGTTATAATTTAAAACTGTCCCAAAAATTGATCAACATGACCTTGAAACAACAATCCAAATTAACCAAGGTTCAGGTCGAGAATTTGAAGCTTAGAATTTATTTAGATGATCCTCTGGTTAGGCGTGAGGTGGCCCGCTGGCTGGCTCGTCCAGATTTGGTGCTCAAGAGATTACATGGTCATGATGAAAAAGAACAATTGATTAAAGCCTTTGGCCAGGAAGGTGCTGATATTTTGCCTTTGGTTAACATGAAGAATCGTCAGAGATTGGTTGAGTTAGGCATTGCTTTTAGAAAGAATTTCACTGAATCCTATGGTCGTTTGGCCAATCAAGAAGGGCCCGCAGAGCCGCCAGCTCCATCTGAAGAAAAGAGATTTAATGGTTGGGAAGAAAATACTGAAACACCTCTGCCTTCATTTAAACCAAAAGTGGATACCCAACCAGCTACCTTTGCGGTTGGCCGGCCTCCGTTGCCGGATGAACAGCAAACTCAGGGATGGTCTTTACAAACCGGTTTGTATGATGTGCCCAGGCCAATTATCTTTAATCCGTTACCACCATCTTTTCATGGAAATACTACCAATAGCGCCATGATGGCCGCGGCCAAGAGTAGAAATCAGGTTGGTTCCTCTTGCGCTATGTCAGCAGCGATGGTCAGTAGTGATTACAATGTCCAGGATCCTGTAGAGTTAAAATATGATGTTGATAAGGACCACAATATCTTAGATAGGCCTTATAAATTCGTGCATGCCATCAATGGGTATAACTTGTTCATTGCCAAACCCCAAAGCGGCATTCCTCCTGGATATGATCCCGATCGTATTAATATACGTCTGGTCATAGGGATTGAAAAAGGTATCAATGTTGCTGCCCACTTGACCTCACCAGAAAGCATGGAGCAATATTTTATCAGACGCCATGCCAGAGAGGAAATGGCCAAGATCAGGACATTTAGGCGTGATTTATTTGAGTATATTGAAGCGGAGTTAATCACTGTGCCAGGAGATGAAGTCCAGGATGATTATTTGCCTCCCAGGAGCGTCTATAAAGAAGCTAGTACCATCCTTGCTGCCATCGAAGGCAAGGGAGCCACTGAGAAGCCAGCCGTTAAAAAGAGTATTCCTCAGGCCAAGAGGCCTCAGGTGGCTTCTAAGACCAATCATTCAATTTCTGTGTTCCCAACAGCCAGGAATGTTTATACCTGGGCCGTGCATCAATCGGTACCGACCATGCTTTTGATTACACCTGCACCTTTGCAATTAATGGCGCTGCTCTTTAAGAACGCTAGACCAAGAGCTCCGAGTGTAAGGATTAATAAAAAGATTGCTTCGTCGCTGAGAATCGCTCCTCGCAATGACAGGTTCATGCAGCCGAAGAAGACTGCACCACCAGCGGTTGAAAGAAATATTTCGAGAAAGATTTCACCAGCTATTATCAAGCAATTATCTGCCCCTGTTAAACCTCCAGTAGAAGAATTCCAAGCTCCTTCACAAACTATTATCAATCAAATTAATGGCCTTCTCAATAACCAAGATCCAGAAAAAATTGATATTGCTGCCCGCGATGGTATTGGTGGTTATAAGAATACCGTTGTTCGTTATGCTGGACTAAGAAATGCTAAATTATTCCTCGTTTTAACCAAGGCTGATGCTTTGCATGAAAAAGAGAATGACGTTATTAAGATTTCGGCCTTCGCCGGAATGACATATGCAGGTAAAGGAATGACATGGAATGTTAGAAACAGCCATGTGGGTTCATCCACCTTGGTGATGTCCTCACCAGAGCAAAATGCCAATGATGATACCTGGGTCGCCTTTAAGAAGACGGACAAGGCCATGAAGACCACTGAGCAAAAGTTTGGTTGGTATGTGGGCACACGCACCTATGTATTAGTGAAGCCTGATAACGAACTTCAAGTTGCTATGGGTGGTGCTGATCTCTATAGCATGCAAGATTTGAAGGGTGTGCTGGAAGCATCAAGAGCTTTACTGCTGCAATTGGTCAAGGGCATCACTCTCCAGCAGGAGCTTGATGTCTATCGTCAGGTTCCCAAAACATGGCTGCATGATCCGCATCGCCGTCAGGTGTTGTGGCAAATCCTTATTGTGGTCAATAAGTACAGTGTCCAAACAGCTTATGCTGTCTGGCGTGCAGCCTTTAACGGAGGTAAGGCCAATAATATTTCCTTTGCGCCAGCTTTTGCAAGTCCCGCCATGACACCGATGCTGCTTAAGCCAATGATTATGCCTTTGAGCTTGGTGATGGCTGTAGGACAAGGACGTAGTGCAGATTACGCCCAGGCGACGGATATTCCTAATAGGGTGGTAACTGATGGAACAGGGATTGCTTCGTCGCCTTTGGCTCCTCGCAATGACACACCGAAAGAGGTTGCCTCGTCGGCGTCTTCGACTCCTCGCAATGACGTAATGGAGACTAGCGATGCAGCATTAGTCAGCACTCCTTTTGCCATGAGCAATCGTGAATTAGAACAGATATTCACCCGATTGGATGCGATGCTGCCGCAAATCGCTTCCAGCAACGGTAAATTCTTTGATGCCATTAAATGGGATATTCAAAAAGACATGATTCGCCATGCCAATAACGGAGAAAGTATCATCGCTGGCAACGCTGCTGGTAAGACTATCCCAGAGGTGTTCCAAGCCGTGATCCGCTCCCTGAAAGGCCAGAATGCCCTGATGCTTTTTGATAATGAGCCTATCGTTAATCGTGTCTCTGACAGTGATAATAAGCATATCTTTGGAGAAAACTCGCTTGAATTTGCCCGTCAAATCGCAACGGCTCTGGGCAATGATCTGCCTGCTGATTTTGAATTTGTCAATCTTGATGAAGTCTCAAAGAACTTACGCGAATTCTTGGCCAGCGACGCCTCTGACGAGGAAAAGACAGCCCAGATCCAGGATTTTGTGGCCTTGTTACGCAATACCCATAAGATCAAGGTCTCCTCGTATAGCACCCGTGGGTTTATGCCTATCATCTACGATAATCCTGAAATTGCCAAGGCCGTGGCCGAGATGATGGAAGGTTCGATCATCGTCGATGAAATCCATAAGCTGGTGGAGATCTTAAACTTCATTGTTTCCACACCAACCAATATGGTGGAAAACAAACAGCTCAAAGAATTGTTTGGTAAGATCAGCAATTGGCATAGGCAATTAAGAGGTAAGAAGAAATACCAGGTGGTTAGCACTGAAGAAGAGTTCAGGGCCCTAGCAGGGCACACCGCGGTCATTTATTACAATCCTGATATCTCTCTGGATGGCCAACATCTCATAATTTCTGGTAAGGTTTACGAGGCCTATGACATTAAGAAGGATGATGAGGCAGGCAAGAATTATTTCGCCTCGTTGATTAAGTCCTTGCTGGAAAAAGATGGGCTCTCCTTGCAATTGGCCACGGGTGAGGATGGCCGCTTTGGGTATTATCCTGTTGATGCAAACGGCAACGTTGAGGTGGAACGTAACATTTCAGATATTGCCTATCTGTTTGGCAAGATCTTGCAGTACAACGACAGAAATCCGGATAATGAAATTGATCCTGAAACCGTACCGATCTCACTTGATACCACCAGGGAAAATCCGCTGTGGGCACTGGTTTTAGGCCATCATGAAGTTGTTGGTTATACTGCCACGGCCGAAGGCCTGGATACCGTCATTGAATCAGGTCTGATCACTGGTAAATTTGCCAAATCCAATAAATTTGGCCCAAGCCAACTGGATTTAAGCAAACCCATCTTCGATCTTCAAGAAACCATGGAAGATTCCTTGAGTGTGGCTGCCACCAATGTGGCTAATCAAGCGGGCCAGCGCGCGGTCTTGGTGCAAGCTCCTAATGTTATTGTCCAAAATCAGTTTGTGGATGCCTTGCGTGGATTAATACCGCAAGAAGGCGTGTTCTGGGGCACCTCAGACAAGGAATTAACCGTCGATAATCTTAAAGCGCAAGAAGCCATTGATCAAATCCGCATCTTGGTCTTAGACGGCAGCAATAAACATCGCGCCGAATTAATTGCCTATTTGGAAGAAAGTGCTGCGGCGAACAACTGGATTGTGATTGCCTTGCCGTTTATCTCAACCGGTATTTCCATTAATGGCAATGCAGACAATCATGTGTTGGCAGCCCATTTATGGAAGAAGGCGCTTTTGACCCAGGCGCTTAACCGTAACAATCGTAATGTGGGTGATTTGGGCGATAAGTATCTTTATGATGATAAGCAAAGCCTTCAACAGTATCTTGATTATATTAAGGAACAGCTTCCAACAATAGCCCAAAAGCTGCCTAAGGGTAAGAATTACCAAGACATCACTGATTTTGTTGAAGAAGCTGGTCATTATCTTAATAACGGTCTGAATGATCCCAAGGCTTTGATCGAGGTGATTGCAGACTTTAACAGCCTGTTGCATCGTGATCGAGTGGTGCGTCATGCCGTGCTGAATGTGCTGCGCAATCAGCGTCAAGCAGCCCCATTACAGCAATGGATGAGTGTGGCTGAAAGCGAAGGCGATCGTCAATTACTACAGTATATTTTGGCCCAGGTTTTAGGCGGCAGATTTAACAATGACCGTGAAATGCTGCTTGATTACACCATCAGCGGTCCTGAATGGTTCCTGACCGCCTCACAATCCAACTGGCGCGGCACTGTTGATATGCTGAATAGTTTATTGGCACAGGGTGTCAGCCCCTGGTTGGCCAAGCAGGTAAGAAGCTATCTGAGTATTGCCAATGAGCTTAAACACAATGAACAGAATCAAGGCGATATTAATCCCAATGGCAATACCCGTTTGCCAAGCCTGGATTTCCCGAGTAGTCCCAATGAAATTAGAAACAGGTTCACGGCTGTCTTTGAAACCATGCGTGATAAATTTGCCGAAGCAGTATTGCCGACTAACAAGGCCCCGGCCTACGGCGATGATGAAATTCATTCAGCCAATGTGGTGGCCCAAGGCTTGACCAAGAGCGGCAAGACCACTGAGGATGCCCTGCGTGATCGTTTAGGCGATCAGGCAGATCGGTTCTTAGGCAATCCACACTACTTTACCGACGGGGTAATCACTCAGTTAGGCCTGTTATTCCTGGCCCAGATGGATGACATCAAAAAGCAATCGGATGATGTTCGCGCCAAATTGATTTCTCTCACAGGTGCTGCTCCCGCTGCCAGCAATGATCCGCAAGAGCTTAGCCGCGAGGCTTTTGATATCACCGACGTGCTTTTTAGTGCCAATGAAACCAATGCTCAAGAGATCATGCATTTAGCTGCGATGGTTGATTTCTGG
>Ga0206857_1010_pt1 | contig 50384 bp, 39 predicted proteins | sample Alteio_BWOrgCont_49_FD_152865 | JGI IMG/M metagenome (GOLD analysis project Ga0206857, IMG submission 152865) | Enriched cells from forest soil in Barre Woods Harvard Forest LTER site, Petersham, Massachusetts, United States -... | ecosystem: Environmental > Terrestrial > Soil > Temperate forest >...
GAGCATGAGTGGACTTACATCACAAAACGTGGCGGGCGTGTGCCGGTGTTGGTGACGGTTACAGCGTTGCGCGACGAGTTCGGCACGATATTCGGCTATCTCGGCATCGCTGCAGATTTATCTGAGCGGCGCCAGGTTGAGCATTCACTGGAAATGAATAACCGCTTCCTGGATACGCTGACCAATAATATTCCCAGTATGGTGTGTTATTGGGACGGCGATCTGATCTGCCGGTTTGCTAACCGGGCATATCTCAAGTGGATTGGAAAAGCAGAGAATGAGGTAATTGGGTCGACGATGTCGGCGCTGTTACCTGAGGCATTTTTAAAAGAGAGGATGCCACAAATTCAGGCGGTATTGCGTGGCGAAGCGCAGCAGTTTGATCCGATCATACACAATCAGGACGGTAGTCAGAATTACGCTCAGGCTCAATATATTCCCGACAAAATTGGCGACAAGGTGCGCGGCTTCATTGTATTTACCAGCGATATTTCCGATTTAAAAACCGCACAGATGGCGCTGGAACAGGTCAATTTGAAACTACAGGCACGTACCGTTGAAGCGGAAAATGCCAATCAGGCCAAATCAGAATTTCTGGCAAATATGAGCCACGAAATTCGCACACCGATGAATGCCGTGCTGGGTATGCTGCAGTTATTGCAACATACGGGACTCGATGCACGGCAGATCGATTACGCCAGCAAGGCGGAAACCGCGGCCCGGGCCTTGCTCGGCATACTCAACGACATCCTGGATTTTTCGCGTGTCGAAGCAGGCAAGCTCACACTTGATCCCCATCCCTTCAGCGTGAATCAGTTACTACGCGACATCGCTGTGATTTTGTCGTCTAGTGTCGGTAGCAAGAATGTGGAGATTTTGTTTGAAATTGATCCGGCGATACCAGACTGGATTAACGGTGACGCATTGCGGTTGCAACAGGTACTGATCAATCTGGCGGGTAATGCAATCAAATTTACCGCGCGCGGTGAAGTCGTTTTGAAAGCAGCGCTTGTTTCCAAATCGGAACGGCAAGTGACGATTAGTTTTGGCGTGCGCGATACTGGCGTCGGCATCGCCCCCGAGCATTGTCAACGTATCTTCGAAGGATTCTCACAAGCTGAAGCGTCGACGGCGCGGCGCTATGGCGGTTCTGGATTGGGCCTGGCGATTAGTCAGCGACTGGTGAATTTAATGGGCGGAAAAATTGGCCTGGAGAGCGAAGTTGGACGCGGCAGCAATTTTTATTTTTCGGTCGACTTCGAACTCACACAAGTACCCGTTGATGTTGAACAGTTCAGGCTCGCCAAACTGCACAATCTGTACTGTCTGGTGATTGACGACAATGCGTCGTCACGGACCGTGATGAAGCGTATGTTGTTGTCGTTTGGGTGGAAGGCGGACCTGGCCAGTAGCGGACATGAGGCACTGTCTGTACTTGAGCGGCGCGGCGCCGACTTTTCGTATGACGTCATTTTTGTCGATTGGCGTATGCCAGATATGGATGGATGGGAGACGGCTGAACGTATACGTAAAATGCTGAAGCCAGGACAGGCGACCTATATCGTCATGATGACCGCCTATAGTCGTGACCTGTTTGCGCAACGCCAGACTCAGGGTGACGAGGTACTGGATGGCATTATTGTGAAGCCCGTCATGGCGTCGATGTTGTTCAATTGCGTCGCCGACATTATGGCCAATAGCTCAGGCAAAGCAACGTTAGAAAAAGCGGCGGCCACGGCGCAACAACGTCTTCCAGGCATACACATATTGGTTGTGGATGACAACGCCACGAATCAGCAAGTTGTCTTTGAACTGCTCAGCAATGAAGGCGCAAAGGTCCAGGTTGCCGATGGTGGCCGCGCTGCAATCGCCGCGATCCAGCAGGCCAATCCGCAATTTGAAATCATCCTGATGGATATACAAATGCCGGACATGGACGGGTATGCGGCTACATTGGAAATCCGTAATACATTGAAACTAGATAAGTTGCCGATTGTTGCGATCACAGCGAACGTGATGGAATCGGATCGAGCCAGGGCTAAAGAAGTCGGCATGAATGATCATGTCGGCAAGCCGTTCGACTTGAAGCAATTAATTTCAGTCATTCTCACGCAAACCAGACGAAAGTTCAGCGATACAGTTGTCGTGGTCGATGAGGGGGAGATCATTCCTGCACCGATTAAACACAACGAGGATCAACGTGGTGAGGTGATTGAAATTGACAGCGCAGGCGCCTTAAAACGTCTCGGTGGAAATTGGCAATTGTATGAGCGCATATTGCGTAACTTCAATGCCGATCTGCAAGGATTCAGGCAGCGGCTCGATACCGAAATCGGAGAAGGGAACACCGTCAAATTGGCGGTTACCTTGCATAGCCTGAAAGGGCTGGCTGGTACGGCGGGGGCGACAAATTTATCGGAATGGGCAAGTCGTGCAGAGCATCTGTTGCGACTGAACCCGACTATGGACCGTCAGTTGGCGCACGAACTGAAAGGGCTGCTGGATTGCATTGCTCCGACGATTGCAGCGTTGGAGAAATTATTGCTGCGCGCTGAATCTGAAGCGCAACCGGTTGCGAATTCAGTTGTAAATTCGGCGGTAAATTCAGTTGAGTATGACCTACCTACTTTGCACACGCATCTGATTGCATTGCAGGAGCAATTGCAGGCTAAGAATATGGACGCAATCCAGACTTGCGAAAATCTGCAACCGCACATCGGCGCGGCCTGTCTGGAACAATATCAGGGCGTACTGGACGCCGTGCAAAAATTGGATTTCCTGACCGCATTGCAACGCTGCGACGAACTGACGCAACGTCTGGCCGAATTGAATTGAGCTTTCCAGAAATTAGGGTGGGATTGGTGGTTCAGGGTTTAAATTGTTCGGTGCTGGAATCGCCCGAACAAACCTGAATCGAACGCATTTTCCCACGACCGGATTGTTTGGCCACGTACAACTGACCGTCGGCCTGTGCAATCAGACTGGCGTAGCCTTGCCCTTTGACTGGAACCGTCACCGCAACGCCAAGACTGATCGTAACAACGCTGGCGCTGGTTGACTTTTCATGCGGCAGTTTGAGGTCACGCACGACCTGTTCCAACTGACGTGCTTTTTGCTCGGCTCCTGACAATGGTGTGCTGGGCAGGATCACAGCGAATTCTTCGCCGCCGTAACGGGCCAATAAGTCATTGCTGCGTGTGACTTTGGATTTCAGTGCAGCAGCCACGGCGACCAGACATTGATCACCAGCCTGATGACCATAATGGTCGTTATAGAACTTAAAAAAATCCACGTCGATCATTATGACGGCGATCGATTGCTTTGCCCGCATGCAGTGTTGCCACTCGTTCTGAATGACCTGATCGAATTGACGGCGATTTGGAATTCCGGTCAATCCGTCTGTGAGCGAGAGCGTGCGCAGCAGATCGGATTGATATTTCAGGGTCAGGTGCGTGCGTACCCTGGCTTTTACGACATTGGCATGAAACGGTTTGGTGATGAAATCGACGCCCCCCTTTTCGAAACCATATGCTTCCTCTGCCGGTTCGTTTTGTGCAGTGACAAAAATCAGGGGAATGTGCTCAGTCAATGGGTCGGCTTTCAGACGCTCGCACACTTCATAGCCGCCAATTTCTGGCATCACCACATCCAGTAACACCAGGTCGGGTTGGCGGTTCCGGCAGAACTCAATCGCGTCGGCGCCGTTTGTGGCCATACAGACTTCGCATTCGTCCTTGAATATCCCGTACAGAATCTGAATATTGCCAGGCTGATCATCGACGACCAGCAGCAGCGGTTTCTTTTGCGATAAATTGAATGGTGTATTGATCATGTCTTAGTCGCAGGCTGATTTCGACACTGTCACCTTGCATAGGAAAGGGGCTGACGTCCTTAGTCTAGGCGACGAATCCGTTAAGCCAAAGCGGAAGTTTGTCGCGTGGTCCGCCAAATGTTGTCAATACGGCAGCCAATCCGGGTCAGGTAGCCTTAACCTGGCGTGCTCCGATGTCTTGCAATAATCCCGTTCAGCGCTTCACTCGAACGTGCGGTCAGTTCCGTCAATTTTGTAACATCCTGGGCCGGATCGGTCGGAGATTGTTCGTTTCTGAGCGCCATTTCGAGATCGCGCGCGTAGTCGGCCAGTGTGGTTGTGCCTAACGTCCCAGCCAGGCCTTTTAACGTATGCGCAGCCAGCATGGCTTTGTCGGGCTCATGTTGTTCGATGTGCTGCTTGAACTGTTCAATCAGTTGGTCTGCATCCTCTTTAAACCGCGCGACCAGTTTGGCGTATAGGCCAACATTACCGCCCAGTCGTTTTAATGCTTCATCCGATTCAATTTTTAAATCTGTGCCAGGTTGCTCGTTATCGGATTGGGATAAATCATTTGAGACGTGGTGCGACCCATGCGACCCATGCGACCCGTGCGCCACATTGTCGCAGCACCGCAAAATCGCATTGACCAATTCATCGATGTTGATCGGCTTGGAGACATGGTCGTTCATGCCAGCGACGCGACAGGCTTCTTTGTCGCTTGCCATGGCATTGGCTGTGGTGGCGATGATCGGCATAGTCTGAAAGTTGGGCAGTTGACGAATCGCTTTCGTCGCCTCATAGCCATCCATCACCGGCATTTGCAGATCCATCAGAACGGCATCAAAATTTGCCCCATCGGCGATCAACCGATCCACTCCTTCGCGCCCATCGTTGGCGACATCGACGCTGGCGCCTTCACTCCTCAGTAGTTCGCGCGCCACCTCCTGGTTAATCAGATTGTCTTCGACCACTAACAATTTCAAACCTGCCAGACGCTGTTTGCGATACGGTGCCGAACTGCGGTGCGCATCGCGTTTGACATTGGCCACCGCGTCAACCAACATCGATGCCGTGACCGGCTTAACGAGGAAGCCGTCCAGTAGCGTGTCGTCGTGTTTTAACTGTTTCGATAGAACCTCACGGCCATGGGCGGTCACCATGATGATAATAATCGCCTCGCTGCTGCGCCTTCTTAACTGACGAATCCGGGAAGCGGTTTCCAGACCGTCCATGCCCGGCATTTTCCAGTCCATGAAGACCAGGTCATATGGGGTGCCGGCGTCCTCGGCGCGTCGGACTTCCTGCAACGCCGCTTCGCCAGTATCAGCAACGGATCCGTCCCAGCCCAACGGTTCGATCATGGCGTATAAAATTTCCCGGGCCTGGGCGCTGTCGTCCACAATCAGAACGCGCCGTGGTGAATTTTGTGTAGGGTGCACGGCTGAGTCTCCTTCCTGATCTGTTTCTGCGTGCTGCATGGTTATACTAAAATAAAAACGACTGCCTTCGTTGATCACACTGTCCACCTGTATTGTTCCACCCATCAAGGCGACCAGCCGTTGACTGATTGCCAGGCCAAGTCCTGTGCCGCCAAATCGGCGGGTGGTAGAGGCTTCTGCCTGGCTGAAGCCTTCGAATACATAGTTGATTTGCTCCGGTCCGATGCCGATTCCGGAATCTTGAATCGAGAACAGAATGGTTGACTGCGTTGGTTCCTGCTGCACGACGTTGAGCGCGATGACGACCGAGCCGTGCTGGGTAAATTTAATCGCATTACCCGCCAGGTTAATCAGTACCTGACGCAACCGCGTCACGTCACCCACTACACAGGAAGGGCAGGCGGGATCGACTGAAATGAGCACATCGATTTCTTTATCACCGACGCTTGATGATGTAATAACCGACAGATCACGCATCAGAGCATCCAGCCGGAATGGCAGGTGTTCCAATTCCATTTTCCCGGCTTCGACTTTTGAGAAATCCAGGATGTCGTTTAGCAGGCGTAGCAGTGCCTGGGCCGCCGACTGCGACTTAACGGTGTAATCCAGCTGACGCGATGTAAGCAAAGTATGCTGCAGCAATTGCAGCATGCCGAGAATCGCGTTCATCGGTGTGCGGAGTTCGTGACTCATATTGGCAAGGAATTGGCTCTTGGCCTGATTGGCTGACTGCGCTTTGTCGCGTGCGTCGGCCAGTGCTCGCAAAATTTCCTTCTCTTTGCGGATGTCTTTGGCTATGCCCAGATAACCAGTGACGTTGCCCGATTTGTCATGTACTTTGGCGACCGTCAGGTTGACCACCAGGTAGGTTCCGTCTTTGTGTACAAAGGTACAATCGCGCGAACTGGATTCGCTCTGATTCGCCATCTCCACAATACCGTTAAAGCCGATCAGATTCGACCCCGACGGCGCGCTGGAGACAGCTGCCAGGTGGAATTGATCGATATGTCCCTTGCCGACGATTTCGTCTGCCGTAAATCCGAGTAATAGCTCTGCGCCACGACTGAATAGCGTGACGTTGCCGCTTTGGTCGGTTTCGATAATCGCAAATTCGCTGGCCGCATTAATGATGTCCTGTAGCTGCGCCAGTACATTGTCTTTGGCAATCTGAGCCAACTTCAGCGGCGTGACGTCGTTGACAAAACCGTAGTAGCCATTCACCACACCATTTTCCATATCGGGCACGTAGGAAAATACGGCGTGGCGAATTTCACCGCCAGGTAAGTTGACCGAGCGCTCGAACACCACGCTGTTACCCTGCAAAACTGACTGTAAATGCGGTTCCAATATTTGGAATCGTTCCCGGCCAATAATTTCCCACATGGCTTTGCCGCGCATTTGTTCTGGCGTGATGCCGAACCAGTCTATATACGCCTTGTTGCCGAAGCGGTTGCGGAAGTTAAGATCCCATGAGCCAACCAGTGCGGGCATATGATCGATCATGGTCTGTAGTAATTGCTGCATTTGCTTGAGGTCTTTATTGGAGCGCATCAGGTCGTTGGACTTTGTTTCCAGCTCGGCTTCCGCACGTTTTCTTTGCGAGATATCTGTGACCACCATCAGGATATGTTCGCGCTCCTCGATCAAAATATGATTGATACCGATCTCGGTAAACACTTCGGTTCCGTCTTTGCGCCGACATCTGGCAGGTTGTCCGATAAATGAATCGGTGTACCTGGTCAGCTCCTGATTCAATAAATCGTGCGTTAAGCTACGGGCCTGCGTGCCGACAATTTCATCGCGGGTATAGCCAAATAATTTTTCAGCTTCCATATTGATCTGCCGGACATTGCCAGCGGCATCCAGCAACAACATGCCGATTGGCGCAGTTTCGATAATCGACAACAATTCACGCATTCTGGCGTTGACCGCCTGGGACTTCAGAATCAGTATGGTTAATGCCGATGCACTTAATACACCAGACAGCAAGATAAACCACGGCGCGATGGTGTACGACATATCGACCGGCCAGACATCCATTTCCCATTCGACTTCACCGATCCTCCCCTTGGCGCTCTGGACCCACGGCGCTACATCGTTTTTGTTTTTTTTACTTGTGTAAAAAATTTCAGAGCCGTTCTTGATCGTAAAGTCATAGGACGCATCGGAGAGTATCTGCATTTTTTCGAACAGGCGGGCCGGATCGATCACCGCCACCACCAAGCCCTCCAGACCACCTTCATGGAATATCGGTGCGGCGATCAGGAAGATCGAACGCCCGTCGACACTGGTCACCTGGATCAGTCTGACCTGATCCGTTTCTTTTGCCGCGTCAAACAACGCGCTGATATTGTCGTAGGTGATCGGCGCGACAGTAGTGTTGGCCGACGTAACCTTCCATCGAATTTGATAAGAAGGGTCGAGCCATTCGATGGAGTTGTAGATGCCGTTGGCATGTTGAACGTAGCGAGTCGCATCGGATTCCCATTCGATTTTGGTCGGCAGATGCACTTCAGCGCGCTCGGCCATGCGCTCAATGGCCTGCATGTTTAATTCTAATGTGGTGCGCAATTTGTTCGTTTCAGCCCGTGCGATCACGTCCGATTTGCTGCGGAACGCATTTTCCTCGCCGGCCAGCATGGCTTGCGTAGCACCGATAAAAATCGTCAACGTTGCGAGGCCCACCGTGCCGGCACGCCACCATCCCCAGGCAATGCCGGAGCGCAGCTCGTAGTACAACGTTTTGGTAATCAGGCCCCCGCCTGACAATACAAACGCGAGCGCGGTATGCAAGGCCATGCTGCTGAAATTTCCCCAGATATAGGTCACTGGGAGATTGGTGAAATAGCCTAATGCGCCGATGATGCCCAGGCCTGCAACCAGACCACCGATTAACCCAGAGATGGAGAGCGCGCTATTTCTCGTGCCGCGCCAGTTCGCCCAAAACGCAATCGACAACATCGAAAAGCAGAACGCAGCAGTTGGCGCCATGCGACCAGGGAATCTGATATTCACCATGACGTAGGTGCGCATAAAAAGTTGGTCGATGTTCAATTGGGAATCGACTACGTATTCAATCAGCGTGACAAAGCCCAGCAATCCGCTGACGGTTCCAACTAACGCAGCAATCTTGTGTTGACCGCTGACAGCGAGACACAACGCTATGCCACTGGCAACAAACGCCAGCGCGGTGTTGTATTGCATGGGGACATACGCATGATTCAGCTGAAGAATGGTCAGATTATGCAAATACCAGCCGGCCAGGATAATGCCGCCCAAAGCGGCGATCAAACCGCCGGACAGATAAGTGAGCAGCAACATATTTTGCGCAGTGAATATGGTGCTTTTATCGTTCATCGTGTCCCGGGTCCCGATGCTGAAATGCTAATATTTCAGGTTAGTCAGAAATGTGTGAAGTGATCGCCCTTGCACGCGGACACCGCGCGACCCGGCCCGTATGGTTCTGGTTAATCCATATTAGTCGATGAATGACGAATTTACGAAAGGGAAGGTGAGGGAAAGAGGGTGTTTCCGCCTGGCCCACGAAGCATGGTTGTGAGCACGGGTGTTGATTTTAAATTATCGCCATGTGGCGCGTACCCGACTCCTATTCGGCATCCAGACTTTCGATAATTTTATTGACGCGCTTGAGCGATTCGCTGAGATGCGATTCGTTAGCTTTTTTGCTTTGTGCGATTAAGGATTTACCCCTTGTGACGCCGCAAACGGATTGAACGATATTGGCGACTTGACCTTCCCACCAGTCTTTCACTTTCCCATCTTCGTCGCCGCCCGTCTGGCTTTCTATCTTGACGACTTTACGGATCGACCAAAAGTTTGATCCGCCATTCGCTGACCAAAGCATCGCCATATCGCATAATTTTTCATAATACATATCGTGCTTGGCAGTCAGACCTTGTTTAATAATTTGCCGGTAGATTCCAAAGAATGCCAACAGACCGATGATGACGTAACCCCATTGGCGAGCGTCACCAACGAATGTAATCAGGGCTGCCCAGATCACAAAAAGCACAACGCCGAACAGCAAGTCCTTATTCGCGTTGTCCTTTTCCTTTGCAATTTTTTCGTCAACTATTTTGAGTGCACTGATTAAATCAGCGCTTCTGATTTTAATATCGCGACACATGTCGATGCGCCGATTGATTTCAAAACGCTCAAGCTCGGTCGTTGACTCTAATAGATTGTCATCCAATTTCATGGTGTGATCCCGATATCAATTTCTGCTAAGTGGAATGCATAGGCGAATTCTCTTTATAGCTGGATTGTTCCAGGCCAGTCAATACCTATGTAGCAGCATCGATTTGCAGCGGGGATCAGAATGTTGGTTTTTCGTACGGCGGAAGAAAACCATCGCTCGATAGTTGTAATAATGAGATTCTTTATTGAGAACAAAAACTTATTATTGATCTGATTTACTGGCGACTAAGGTTACGCTGATTAGTTGGGTAGGGGGTAATAGCGTAGCGTATTACACCGTATGGTTCTATAACGAAGCTTCGCGCATTGATCATGCAGCGGATTGTGACAGCTACGCCAGAACGAATGATTGGATATTTTTGAGATTCATACGGTGTAATACGCTGCGCTATTACTCCCTACAGATTAAGCTTCCACCGCCTGCGACATATGATGCCGCTCCAGTTCATTTTTGAAAAAATAAAGCGCAATCAAAATAATCGTCAGCGGCACCAGGGTCAGGTAAAACGCGGTTTGCCCGCTCAAGTGCGAAAATGTAAATCCGGTTATCAATGAGCCTGTCGTGCCACCCAATGCCGAAAATATGACGATCAACCCAGTCATGGCGGAATGTTGATACTTGGGAAGCGCGCTCAATATCAGCGAATTGATTACCGGGTAGACCGGTGCCATGAACAATCCGATCAACGGAAAGATAAACGCGGCCCAAGGGGCGTCAACCCAACCGCTGACCTGACCGGCTATCATGCCGCGTGTGGCAGGGAGTGTTAGCAACACCATCGCACCCATCGCGAGTACGCAACCGTTGAGCAAAAAATACCAATTTATTTTTTTCAGCAGTACGCCAAATCCGATGCGACCTATTGCTGTTGAAGCGGCCAGAATACTGGTTACCTGCACGCTCATCGCTAACGGTAGTTTCAGTATTTCGTTATTGAATGTGGGCAGCCACGAGGTGACGCCCTGTTCGATTAACACCGATAAAAAAGCTGAAATTAAAAAAATATACACAGCCGGTTTCGCCATTAAACTCAGCATCAGAAAAAATCCGGGCTGCTGTCCTTCATGTGTTGTCGGCCTGGCTTCCGATTCATCCAGCTCGGCACCGTACAGTAGGCCAAATATCAAGGCGGACAATCCAGCCAGCACCCAGTACACGTTCAGCCAACTGGACGACTTCATGTCTGACGAATCGATGAACGCAGAAAACAGCCAGTAACCGCTGAGTACGCCCACCATAAATATTCCCTCCAGCACGTTCATGAATTGCGCGTGTTCTTTTTTATTGGCAGTGAGCAGGCCGATGGAGGAATACACCGACACCTTAACCAACGCAAACGACATGCCGACGCAAATAAAAAACAATCGAACTGTCAAAAAACCAGGCAGTAACGGCATGGTGACGCAGGCCACAGTCATCACGCCCAGGGCAATCAGCATCGATTTTCGATAACCAATTCCGGGCAGATAGGATGCGGCAATAAACGACACGCCAGCAATACTCAGGTCCTTGCAAGCCTCCAATACACTGGCAGCGGGTTTGCTGAGATCGAAGTTATTGATGATCTGCAAAATGACGGTGCCCACGCTGTTTAGCATGATCGCAAACAGGAAATAGATCAGAAAGATCGAACAGGTAGTTCGCCAGTTTTTCATTTCGATTCAAAGGAATGTAGGTGGTGCAACGAAAATAAATTCAAACCCGTAATGACCTTATCTGCTTCAGTCAGTATCGACGATTTGCCAATACCAAGCGCCGTCATCCCAGCAGATTTGATTGAACGAATTCCTGCAATTGAATCTTCAACACCCAGGCAACGGTCAGGCGCTATGCCGAGATGGGATGCCGCGGTCAGGAAAATTTCTGGGTCGGGTTTGCTTTTGCTGATGGTGGCGGCGTCGACGATATCGTCAAACATCGTGGTAATCTGCAATCGCTCCAGTACCGTGCTGGCGTTCTTGCTGACCGATGCCAGACCGATTTTTAGTTTCGATGCTTTGACCAGATGTAGTGCGCTGAGGGCGCCTGGGAGCAAGTCGTTCGGCGACATCGTGGCAATCAGATATTGATAGTATCGATTTTTTTCTTCCGCCAGAGCACATTTTTGTTCATGCGTATAGCGATGCGCGGTGCTACCCAGGATAAGATCCAACGAACCCATCCGATCGATTCCTTTCAGATCCTCATTGGCGGTTTCATCAAACGCAATGTCCAGCGATTCGGCTAATCGCTTCCATGCAAGGAAATGATAGTGCGCCGTGTCGGTCAGCACGCCGTCCAGATCGAATATCACCGCTTCAAAATTAAATCGCATGATCATCTTTCTGTCCGCTCATCGCGACGCACACACGAGGACAGGCGTTCGTCAGCGTGACTAGTTGTGCGCCATGATTCAACGTCAACCCAGTACCTTCTACCAGCTTGTATTCGGTATCGGTCTCTGTGATTCGAACCTGGAGTAACTGTCCCTGGATGTGCACGCGGAATTGATAGTGACGCCATTTTTCTGGTAATCGTGGCGTAAAGCTCAACTTACTCTGGTACGTGCGCATGCCAGCAAATCCGTAAGCTACGCTCATCCAGGTGCCGGCCATAGCGGCGGTGTGTACGCCATAGCAGGTGTTGCCATGCGTGTCGTCGAGATCGAGACGGGCGGTCTCCATAAAATAATTGTAGGCCTTGTCGTGATAGCCAATTTCTGACGCGATGATGCTGAAGATGCAGCTCGATAGTGAGGAATCGTGCGTAGTGACTTTTTCGTAGTAATCAAAGTCGCGGCGTTTTTCTTCCAGGCTGAACCGATCTCCCTGTAACAACAACGCCAGGACAACGTCAGCCTGTTTGCATACCTGGTGGCGATAAATAACCAGCGGGTGGTAGTGCAGCAGCAAAGGATAATTTTCGGCAGGCGTGCTGGCAAAGTCCCAGATTTTTTTACTGAGAAAACTGTCATCCTGGGGGTGAATGCCCAACTTTTCGTCGTAAGGCAACAGCATGTGCTGTGCGGCGCGACGCCATTGTTGCGGCTCGTCGTTGTCGAGGCCGATTTGCGCGGCAACTTCAGCAAATCGCGCCGGATCAGTTTGTAGCATCAATGCGGCCATATCGGCAGAAAAATGCAAATGCATTTGCGCCATGATGTTGGTGTAATAGTTATTGTTGACCAGCGCGGTGTACTCATCCGGTCCGGTCACTTCATTGATACAAAAGCGATCAGGATCATTCGCAGCAAAGCATCCAATGCCCATCCAGATGCGCGCGGTCTCCATCACAATTTCTGTGCCGGCCCGCATCATAAAGTCGACATCGCCGGTCGCCTCAAAATATTGTTTGATCGAGTACGCAATGTCAGCATTGATATGGTACTGCGCGGTCCCTGCCGGATAGTAGGCCGAACATTCTTCGCCAGCGATGGTGCGCCATGGGTATAGTGCGCCTTTGGCATGCGACATCTGACGCGCCCGTTCACGCGCCTTGGGCAGACTGCTGTAGCGATAGTCCAGTAATTTCCTGGCGATATCGGGTTTGTTATAGAGGAAGAACGGGAAGATATAGATTTCGGTATCCCAGAAATAGTGTCCTTCGTAACCTTCCCCCGTCACGCCTTTTGCTGCGATATTGGTTTTACCGTCGCGCCCGACTGATTGCAGCAGGTGAAACTGGTTGAAGTGGATGCCCTGTTGCAGCGCATTGTCACCGTCGATTTCGACATCGGCATGTTGCCAGAATTGGGTCAGATAATTTTCCTGCTCCGTGCACAATGTATCGAAGCCGAGGCTAACAGCCTGGTTTAATTCTTGTGCTGCCATTTTTTTTAAATCGGACTCAACATAGTCCCGCGAAGAAAAGTAAGCGCCGAATTTGGTCAGGGTTGCGCTTGCTCCCTGCTGCAATGGGAATCGATATTCGATTGCCGCTTTCTGGCCGCCAGATAGCATGACTGTCTTTGCAGGCGCATCGCACTGCAATACGTGATCCATGGCGCTGACCAGGGCGAAGCCGCTGTTCCTGGTGCGATGGGTCAGCACACAACGATTCTGATTTTGTTCGGAACCGATCAGCTCCAGACCTGCACCAGACTGGTTCGAGCCGACCCGCGGATCATCGCCTGCCTCGATATTCCTGACCGCGCCATCCAGGGTTGAGACCAGTTTGATCTGACCAGAGAAATTGATTGCGCTGATATTGTATTGGAGCGCGTAGACATGTTTGTGTTCGAAGCAGACGATACGTTTGCTGTGCACGGTTATCGCGCGTCCACGTGGCGATATCCAGGTAAAGCGTCGACTGAGCACACCTGTACGGAAATCCAGGACGCGCTCGTAATCGCGGATTTCTCCGGTCGAAAAACTGACTTGCTCATCGTCGATCCAACAGGCGATGCCTTTGCCGTTGGGGACATTCAACATAAATTGATTTTGTTTTGCGAGACCGTATGCGGTTTCGGGATAGTGAATCTGCTCGGATTCGTAGAAGCCATTTAAGTAACTGCCCTCTATCGACGGCCCCGATAGTCCGCCTTCTTCATGTGTGCCACGCAACCCTATGTAGCCATTACCAATTGCAAATAGAGTCTCGTTGCGAAATTGCTGGGCCGGATCGATGTGCGTCTCGCGCACCTGCCATCGGTCGTGGTTTGGCGTCTGCATTTGATTACTTTGTTCTGGCACGATTTGCGTCCTTTGGTTGCGCCTGAATGGTTGAAACTCGTCTGAATCTGAAGATGGTAGATAACATGGACCATCTTCAGATCAAACGGATTTGCTGATGAATCAGAACCGGTACATCACAGAAAATTTGATTTCACGTCCGAACAGCGGGCGACCGATCACCAGATTCTGGCCATTTAATGTGCCGGAATTGGAGCCATGCACGTTCCCTTCGGTGATACCCAGTTCGTTAGTCAGGTTCGTACCGGACAAGCGATACTCCCATTTGTCACCGGCTTCATAAATCACACCTGCGTCGACTGTTTTGTAGCTCGGTAATACCTGGGTATTTTCCTGATCTGAATAACGTTGACCGACGAACGTATAGGTACCGTAGAACTTGAGTGAGCTGGCATCAAACGGGATGCGATACGTCGGCGTCAGGCGGAACTGCTCATTCGGTTGACGTACCTCGTCTTTGCCATTCACGCCAGGATAGGCGATTTCGTCGTAACCGGTGTAGGTCGCCTTTTGAACGTCACCACTTAATGCAACCTGCAAATTGGTGATCGGTCGCACTGCCAACTCATAAGTCAATCCGGTTGCATGGGCGTCACCTGTGGTGTTTTCTACCGCACCGGAATTGGCGATCTGGGACAGGAATAAATTACTGAACTGGTTATGGAATAGGGTGACATAAGCGCTATACAACGGCGTCGCAGTTTTTATACCCACTTCGTATTGGTGAACCGTCGTATTCACAGGAGGATTGGCTGGGTTTGTTCCGCGCAATTCGTCAAAATTCGGCGCGGTGCCACCATAGCTTTCACTTGCGAACACGCTGGTATTGGCGGCCAGTTTGTAATTGCCCCCGAAGATAAATGATCCCTGGTGGAAGGAGTCGCTATACGCGGTGGTGACTGTGCCGGGTGTACCAAATGCGGTGTAGTTATCAAATACATTGAGCGGGTCCGGATTGGTGGTCGCGCCGCCTACAGACGTGGTCAGGTCCACGCGTGAGCGCATTTCGCGCACGCCCGCATTCAGATTTAAGGCGTCCGTAATCTTCCAGTCGTCATGTAAAAATAAGGCGACATCGGATGCGTTGCCGTTTTCATTCAACAGATACGCCGCGCCGCCCAGATAGCCACCAGGATTAGTAATAATCGCACCGTTATTCAGCGTTAAATTAATCGGGCGCCCTGAACTGACGTCTTGCAAAATCGGGTTGCCGATATCCCAGTGGTCGGTCGAAGAGTAGCTGTCGGTATACAAACCAAACGTAACGTTATGATCCGGAATGACTTCTTTGCTCAATTGAACCTGATTCGAAAACGATTGAATCTGCTTCTGAATAATCCACAACGAATTGTTGATCACCTGGGTATTCGGATTCACCGCTGCGCCGTTGTCGGCATAGGTTGCGGTACCGGCGGTTGCCATCGGCACCTTACCGTTCAACGTACCTACACTGGTGATCTGACCTGCAATAAAACTCGACATGGTCTGCGGCGTAGCACCACTGAACATCGCGATAGTCGGGATATTCATATTCGTGTAGGCAGCGTTGTCCGAAATCTCCCAACCTTCCACCTTTTGATTGAAGTTCATCCCAAATAGATTGCCATGCAGGCCGCGACCATTTTCCAGATCGGCAGTCGGTCCACCTGGTGGCGCAATCTGACGAATTTCGCCGTTCTGAAATGTGCCGGTCAACGGATTAAAGCCAGGGAAGGCGCTCAGCGAATTGTTGGAAGGATTTTGCAGGAGTGGCACCGAGGTATAGAAAGCGTCATTCTCGCTGGTGCTGCGGGCGTAGAACGTTACCTGGCCGTTGTCCAGTTTATGCATCAACGTGGCGCTGACCTGGCCGCCGTCTACTGCTGGGAACCCGGAATCGCGCACGCCTATATCGTTTTCATAGTAGGCCGCCACCGCGCCATACCAGCCGTCACTGATTTTGCCGCTGTAGTACAAGTCATAGCGTTGCAGACTGCCTGTACCGGTCGTGACCCGGAAACTGCCTTCAGGCGTATCGGTACCGGTTTTCAACTGGAAGTTCATGGTCGCACCGAACTGACCATTTGAGAACAAGGATTGCGGACCACCTACCGTAACCTCAACACGTTCAATCAAATCGTCCATGCGGAACAATGCATCATTGGCCATAAATGACAGCGATGACTGGGGAAATACCGGCGAGCCATTAACGGACAGCGTCACATACGGCGCATCGCCAGCGGAAGGAAAACCGCGGATTTGCATATTCGCACCGCTCTGACCGCCGGTCGATTCGACATAAATACCCGGCACAATTTTAATCAGGTCGGCCGTACTCATCGGATTGGCTTCCTTGATTTGCTCCTCGGTTGCGGTAGTGATCGAGTAGCCCGAATCAAGTTTGCGTTTCGTGCCGCCACCGGCCACACCGGTGACGACTACCTGGCTGACCTCGGATTTAACATCCTCGGCCGACTGATTACTTTCTTGTGTTGCTGGCGCCGCAGCAGGAGCTGGGGTTGGGGCTGGGGCTGGACTGGCGGTTTGCTGGGCGTTCGCCTGGTGCACTAAGGTCAATGTTGCCAGTGCAATAGACGTGAGTAGGTATTTGCGGGTTGGGTTCATTTTGTCTCGTCCTTGTAGTTATGGATAAATCGATGTCTGGGGTCTCGATGCGCCCGGAAGAAATTCTGCGATTTCCCCTCGATTGCACCGCCTCTGGGCATAGCTTCATCTGACGTAATCAAGTTAGAGGATTTGATTATCTTTCGATACGGTCGGGCGGAAATTATTTCTGATAAAGCCGCCAATTCGTTCGAACTTCGATGAGTGATTGATTAAAACAAACCAATGACATGGATGTCAATTGAAATTGGTATCGATAACATTGATTTGGTCAGAAAACTACAAATCAGGCAAAAAATGATTAATTTGATACGTATAAATGCAGAACATGGCGGACTGAGGCAGCGCAAGCGCATCCCACTAACTAAATTCGTTGCCTAAAAACGGCGATCAAACGATAGCTGAGTTATTATTTCCCCTCTGTCAAGATTATTGCCATTTGCAATGAATCTGCCGATAGCCCAGCCCGACCATTTCAATAGCCTGAATTAGCAGATAAAAACCGCATGTCTGAACATAAAAAAACTGGGCAAAAAATCGAATCTGGCATGACGATGGAGGACCTGGCGTCAATCGCGGGTGTCTCAGCCATCACGGTGTCGCGTGCATTGCGCAATAGTCCGTTGGTCACCGAAAAAACCCGTGAAAAAATCCGTGCAATCGCTGAGCAGCAGGGCTATCGCCTGAATATCAGTGCACGCAATTTGCGTTTGCGGCGCAGCTATTCTGTTGCAGTCGTGGTGGAGATGACGCCTGCTGCAAATCGGCCCATGTCGGATCCGTATCCATTGGATCTGTTGGGCGGCATCACGCAGGAATTGACAACGCGGGGCTATAGTGTCCTGCTCACGTCGCAGCAGTTGATCGATACGTCACCAGTGCAAGCAGCGGATGGATTGATCTTGCTCGGCCAGGGCTCGCATGGCGCTGCAGTAGAAACGTTGCGTCGAACGGGATTGCCGCTGGTCGTCTGGGGTGCGCCGGATTCTGAGCATCCGTGTGTGTTAGTCGGTAGCGATAACCGCGCTGGCGGTGCGAGTGTAGCGCAGCATTTCATTGACCACGATCGCAGTAATCTGATTTTTTTGGGTGACACCAGTCATGCCGAAATTATGGAGCGGTATACCGGTTTCGCTGATGAACTCCGTCCCCTCGGAAAAAAAGTGCAATGCATCACACCGCAGGCCTTCACATTTGAAGCGGGTTACGATTGTGTTGCGGCTCTCTGCAAACAAGCAGGCAGTCAATTTGACGGCATCTTCGCTGCCAGCGACCTGCTCGCAATGGGGGCAATTCGTTTGCTGAGCGAAAATGGAATACGCGTGCCGGAGCAGGTCTCCGTAGTGGGATACGACGACACACCAGCCGCAGCGACGTTTGTTCCACCGCTAACGACGGTGCACCAATATTTGCGCGATGGTGGTGTATTGTTGGCGCAGAAAATACTGCAGATTATTGAGGGCCAGGCCGTTGAATCACAGACGTTGCAAACCATGCTGGTGGTGCGGCAAACGTAATGCAATTTGTGCTGGCGCGGATGTCATTGTCGACAGTTATTTGTCCGGATTTTGGATGGCGAATTCGCGTTTGATTTCTTCATACCACTCACACTCTTCCGTACAATGTTCCACCGCTGCAGCATGGGCATTCTGGTGTCCCTTGAGTACCTTTTCAAATAACTCCGTAGCTTCAACCGAGCTCATGCCATGTTGATGGCCGGTCTCGATAAATTTATTCTGATTGAGCGCAAACTGGTCGCGCGCTGCGGATTCGCGGGCGACTTGCGCTCGCGCAGCTTCGCACGCCGCAGCCGATTCCCTGATTTCCTGTTGCGATACCTTGCGCATCGATTTTCCCCGATAGAAAAATTGCAATCGAGAAATACTTACTGAATTTATGTGATTTGTATATGCCCTAAATAGGGCATTTTGAATTAAAGACGGCGTGAGGCGGCTGGGTCGTGGTCAAGCTAATGTGTGGAAGTGATTTGATGGAAGAATCTATTTAAGTGTAAGCAATATAATATTAATTTCACTTAATTAAGACTATGCGGAATTTTATTTTAATAATTTCAGAAAAATCGCTACATATTTCTATTGCAATTTTGCCCACCTAATCAACAAGGAGTAATCAATGAGCGCAGAAATTCGATTCAACAATCTTGGCCTGACCTTACCGCCAGTCAGCGCACCTGTCGGAAACTACACCAGCGCCGTGCAGGTCGGCAATCTGATGTACATCTCCGGCAAAGCGCCATCGCCCGTTGACGGGGTGATGCCGAAAGGGAAACTCGGACAACGATATTCAACTGCAGACGGGGTTGGGTTCGCGCATTCAGCGTGCTTGGAGGTGCTGGCGGTATTGAAAGAAAAGTTGGGCTCGCTCGACAAGGTTGTCCAGGTAGTGGATTTGCATGGGTCGATCAACGCGGTGCCCGAGTTTGAGCAACATGCCGAGGTGCTGGATGGCGCATCCGACTTGCTGAGCGCGGTGTTCGGACCGGCTGGTGCGCATGTGAGGTCGGTGATTGGGGTGAGTTCATTGAGGAACGGGGTGCCGTTGACGATTAAGGTGATTGTTGAAGTGCGGGAGTAATGCGCGGGGATTTTGGGCTTTAACCACCCACATAGGTAACACTGTTTACGCACATAGGTGACAGATTTCCCGTTGCGCGGACATTAAGCCTGGCAAATGGGTTTTGTCGGTAACGTGCCGCGCCAAATAAATGTGTAACCTATGTGACTGGTTCGTTTTCAATTTAATCGGGGAGAAAATCGATGAAGCAATTTCTACTGTTGATCGTACTATTTCTTAGTCTCTCAGCTTGTGGAAGCTTGCCGCCAACAAGCGATGAACAGCTTAAAGATCAGGTAATCAAGACTGAGAGCGCTTTCGCAAAAACGATGGCCGACCGGGATGTGAAAGCGTTCGCCAGTTATATTTCAAACGAGGCGATATTTTTCTCGGACGATAACGCGCTTCGAGGCCGCGCCGCCATCTTGAGTGCGTGGACACCGTTTTTTAAAGGCAGCGCAGCCCCATTTTCGTGGTCGCCGCATCACGTTGAAGTGCTGGAGTCGGGACGGCTCGCGCTAAGCAGTGGGCCGGTGTTGAATGCAAAGGGCGATGTCGTCGCGACGTTTAATTCGATCTGGCGACGTGAAGATTCCGGAGAATGGCGGATCGTATTTGATAAGGGCTGTGATGTCTGCGTTCGATGTGCAGACAAAGCAAACTAAATCAGACCTTGAATACCTCAACCACCGCGGTGAGATTTTTAGATTGCTCATGCATGCTCTCAGCAGCCGCAGCAGCTTCTTCAACCAGTGCAGAATTTTGCTGCGTCATTTCATCCATTTGCGCAATCGCCAGATTAATCTGTTCAATGCCGGAACTCTGCTCCCGGCTTGCAACAGTAATGTCGTTCATGATTTCAGAAACCTGCTTCACGCTGTCCACGATTTCATGCATGGTTTTGCCCGCGTCATCGACTAGTTGGCTACCCCGATCAATTCGATTCACCGAATCATCGATCAACGATTTAATTTCCTTTGAGGCCGTGGCGCTACGCTGTGCCAGATTGCGCACCTCGCTCGCCACCACGGCAAATCCCCGTCCCTGTTCACCTGCGCGCGCCGCTTCTACGGCGGCATTTAACGCCAGGATATTGGTTTGAAATGCGATGCCATCGATCACGCCGATGATGTCGACGATCTTGTGTGAGCTTTCCTTGATTGAGTTCATTGTTTGCACAACTTGCCCAACCATCGCGCTGCCTTTCTCCGCTACCGCAGAAGCAGCGATGACCATTTGATTCGCTTTCTGTGCATTGTCTGCATTCTGTTTTACGGTGCCTGTGATTTCTTCCATCGAACTCGCCGTCTGTTCCAATGTGCTGGCCTGCGATTCGGTGCGACTCGACAAATCGGCATTGCCAGACGCGATTTCCTGGGCTGCAATCGCGATGGTACTGGTGCCCGACCTAACCTCCTTGATGACGCTGCTGAGTTCGTGGCCGATGCCATTCATCGCCACGATCAAATTGCCAATTTCGTCCTCGCGCGTGTTATCCAACGTATCGCGCAGATCACCCCCTGCCACCGTTTCAGCAGACTGGATTACCTGTACTAACGGCGTCACGATCATGCGTTGTACGGTGTAATACAGCAGGACCGCGATGGAGAGCAAAATCACGATACCAGCCAGGCCAAATTTGACCAGCATCGTCGTGCTGTCCCGCGCAATTTCGTCGGTATAGGCCCCGCCTGCAAGGAGCCAATTCATACTTTTTGATTCGCTATAAACGGCCACCTTGTTGCGTGGCGACGTTTCACCCAATTCTTTATTGAGCCAGGGATATTCGATCACACCGTGCTTTTTCTCCAGCATCTCCTTGATAAATTCTCTGCCACTGGCGTCTTTAGATTCGATGATGTTGGTGCCTTCTTTGGAAGGATGAATCATCAACGTACCGGCGGTCGGTCCCGGTTTCATATCGAGCGCAAAGAAGTAACCGGTTTGCCCGATCTTGATTGCCTTCACGCTTTCTTTAAGGTGTTGCAAGTTGTCGGTGATATCGATGCCGATAAATAAAACGGCGATAACATTTCCCTTGTCATCTTTAACCGGATTGTACGAAGTCATAAAGTTTTTGCCGAACAGTTTGGCAAATCCCGTAAACGCATCTCCTTTCATCAGGACCGGATACGCCGGATGCGTGTGGTCCAGCACCGTACCGACAGCACGGTCGCCATTTTCTTTTTTTAATGACGTGGAGATGCGTAAAAAATCATCGCCGGTTTTCAGGAAAACCGTCGCTAGTGCGCCGCTGTTTTCAGTAAATTTATCGACTATGGAATAATTCAGATTGATCACCGTATCGCCGTTTTTTAGCAAAGGTACTTGCTTGCCGCCGACGTCGACTTTTTGCGATTGATCGATAGAGAATGTGGGCTGAAATGCGGACTTGAATACTTTGCTGATGCGGTTGGCGTCGCTAGAGGTTGTTCTCTCAAAAATATCAAACATATCGTTCACGGTGACCAATTGCCGCTGTACGTCGGCGACATTGCCGTTCTGCATAAGCGAGTAGACCGACATGGCCATGGCGATAGAAAACAGGATAAACACCACAGCAATTAATGCAAAGGTCAGTGACGCGAACTTGGAACCAATGCCCCAACTGCGAGGGTTGAATAGTTTGTTATCCATGACGTATAACCCAGGGAAAGTGCGGTAAATTTAACAAGATTTGGCGAGGTGAATTGCAAAATGTGAATCGCCACGCTGCCCTGATAGGTATATACCCCGGGCCAGGATAGTTCAAGGCTGGGCGCCGTGCTGCCATGAGTCAGCTCAGTCAGCTCAGCCAGATTGCTGACGAAGCTGTAAGCTCCGCGCTGTAAAATAACGAAATACAGAAACAAGCCACCACAATTATTCTGGAGCGCCGCATGCCCGACCCAAAACACGATCTCGATAGCGATAACGTAGTTTATAAAACACTATTGGAATCCACTAACGCCATCCCCTGGAAGATAGATTGGCGCAGTATGAAATTCGCCTACATCGGTCCGCAGATTGAAGCCTTGCTGGGCTGGAGTCAGGATAGTTGGCTAAGCGCTGAAGACTGGGCCATGCGTATTCATCCGGAAGATCGCGAAGCTGTCGTGAATTTTTGTATCTCGCAATCGAAAGCAGGCGTGGACCACGAAGCCGACTATCGCGCCCTGACCAAAGATCATGGTTATGTCTGGATACGCGACGTCGTCCATGTCTCACGCGATGCTAACGGTGAAGTGGATTCGTTGATCGGATTTATGTTCGACATCAGCGAACGCAAGAAAGCCGAAGAAAAACTGATCAACCTACAAAGAGAACTTGAAGCGCTTTCGTTCAAAGATAGTCTTACCGGCGTATTCAACCGGCGCAAATTTGAAGCCACGCTAGACATCGAGTGGGCTAGCGCACGACGCAGCGGACAACCGCTATCGCTGATTGTGGTCGATGTGGATCATTTCAAACAGTACAACGATCATTACGGCCATGTCGGCGGAGACGACTGTCTGAAGCGGATTGCGCAGAGCCTGAGCCTTGCAGTCACCCGGCCCCGCGACCTGGTTGCGCGCATAGGTGGTGAGGAGTTTGTCGTATTACTTCCCGAGTCCGATGCGAATGCGGTGCAACGCGTGGCAGAACGCTGCAAGGGTTTGGTGGAGAAATTACAAATTCCGCACGATGCCAACGTGAGTGGTTCGGTTGTGACGATTAGTATCGGGGCAGGAACCATACAACCCGCCGCGATGCTGGAGTCGAAAACGTTTATCGACGCGGTAGATAAATTGTTATACAAGGCCAAGCAAGGTGGGCGAAACAGAATTGAAATTGCGGAAGTGTAATTCGTAGGGGGTAATAGCCAAAGGCGTATTACACCGCATGGTTCTATGATGAGGTCCCGCGCGTTGATAAGCCGGCGTAATCTCAAGTTCTATAATGAGGTTCCGCGCGTTGATAAGCCGGCGTAATCTCAACGCAGCAACTGCGTAACACCACTATTAATCAACGCTCCCCCGCAAATCAACCAGCCGAACAGGATTGCCGCCAACAGCAATGGCCGAACGCCCGCTTTGCGTATCGCTGAAACATGCGTCGTTAAACCCAAAGCTGCCATCGCCATAGCCAACAATAACGTATCCAGATCGATTGCCGCATCAACGACAATTTGCGGCAATATCGACAGCGAATTCAACAACACCACGCCGATAAAGACGAATGCAAACCATGGCACGGCGATGCTGGTTTTTCCGTTTGGGCTGGCGTCGACTGAAGCGTTCCGATTTTGACGGCTCATCCACGCGGATAAAATAATCAGGAACGGCGCAAGCATCATCACACGAACCATCTTGGCGATGACGGCGGTATTTGCGGCATCAGCATCCACTGAACGCGCTGCGGCAACAACCTGGGCCACTTCATGAATGGTGGACCCAGCGTAGATGCCGAAAGCATGCGCACCCTGGGGTAAAAATTTCCAATGCTGATTCAATTCGAATAATGCGGGATACAGGAATATGGCCAGCGTGCCGAATACCAAAACGGTGGACACTGCGACGGTCACTTTTTCTGCATGCGCTTTCACTACTGGCTCGGTTGCCATCACCGCAGCTGCACCACAAATAGAGCTGCCTGCGCCGATTAGAATCGCTGTCGTGCGATCCAGCTTAAACAAGCGCGTTCCCAAAATATAGGCCAGACCAAACGTGCTGGTCAGCACAACGGCGTCGATCGCCACGCCGGTGATGCCAACGTGACCAATGTCTTGCAGCGTGAGGCGCAAACCATATAAGACCACACCGGCACGCAATAACATCTGTTTGGAAAACATCACGCCAGGCGCACACTGAATAGCGATCTTTGAGTAAGCACTGTTGCCGACAGCAATCCCCAGAACAATCGCGACCGTCAATGCACTCAGGCCGTGATGCGATAACCAGTCGAGACGTCCGAGCAAAATTGCCGCTACTGCCAACAATGCGCACAGCGCAATGCCCGCAACAAGTTGGCTGGTGTTTATTGGGCTGCGGCTGCCGGATTCTGCAGGACTTTTTTTGATTAGGGTCTGTGCGCTCATGGCGATCTCCATTTGGAATGGATGAACTATAGGCGCGTTCAATCAATAAATAAAACGAGTAATTTATCTAATATTAAGTAATAAAATTACTTGATTAAGCGTGAGTTGAATTTGTCAGGCGATTAACGCGCAACGTAATTTTGTAGGCAATCTCTCCTGGGAAATCGGGCATTTATTGCGTATGCTGGTTTCTGGCTGGCGTAGCCGGGTTTCGCGGTTGGTTGATTGACTATTGAAATTTAGATAATTGGAATCAATCAGTCGATTGATTGGAAGCGCTCACGCAGTAAATCGTTTTTCATCGGGGATTGTTATGAATTTAAATAGCTACCGAATCGGCACCAGGCTGGGTATCGGTTTTGCGTTGGTGCTGGTGCTGATGGCTATGATGACGGTAGTCGGCATCTGGCGTCTTAAAAACGTAGGCGATGCTACCAACGTTTTGGTCCAACGTGATCTGGCTACCGAACGCGTTGCGACGGAATGGATAGGCATCATCGAAAGCAGTGGCGTTCGTGCTGACGCGTTGATTAAAAGTCCCGATCTGGCGATACAAAAATATTTTAAAAATCAGATTTCATCGTTTTCGGCTCGGGCGTCGGAAATTCAAAAATACCTGGAAGCCAACGTAACAGAACCTGATGGACGCAAGGTGTTGGACGCGTTACTGGCGCAACGCGAAGAATACACATCGATACGCAACGCGATTTTCAAACAAAAGGAACTCGGCGATGAGAGCGGCGCAGCGGCAGCGTTCGACAGCAAACTTCTACCGGCCATGAATCGATATTCGGAACGCGTAAGGGACATGGTCAAGTACGAGCAGGGTGTGATCAATAAATCCGCCGAACTGATCAATGACAACTACCGCTCCGGTTCATTTTTGCTGATCGTGTTAGGCGTAATTGCGCTACTGCTTGGTGCACTGATTTCATGGCTGATGGGGCAGAGTATTACCAAGCCGCTTAACCACGCAGTTGGTGCGGCCAAACTGGTCGCGGCCGGCGACCTGACCGGTAGCATCACGATCGACCGCAAGGATGAAATTGGCGAATTGCTGGCGTCCTTACAGGCTATGACCGATAGCCTGCTTGTGACAGTGCGTGAAGTGCGCAATGGTGCGGACACGATCGCCACCGGGTCCTCTGAAATCGCCAGCGGGAACCTGGATTTATCTGCACGGACCGAAGATCAGGCGTCATCATTGGAAGAAACGGCCGCTGCTGTTGAGCAACTGACGTCGGCGGTCAATCAAAATGCCGACAGTGCGCGCCAGGCCAGGGATCTGGCGAATTCGGCATCTGAAGTTGCCGTAGAAGGCGGGGCAGTAGTTGAAAAAATTGTGACGATGATGGGAGCCGTGAACGCGTCGTCGAACCGGATTGTTGACATCATCGGCGTCATTGACGGTATCGCTTTTCAGACAAATATCCTGGCGTTGAACGCAGCAGTCGAAGCGGCGCGCGCCGGTGAGCAGGGGCGTGGTTTTGCGGTCGTCGCATCTGAAGTGCGCAATCTCGCGCAACGTAGTGCTGCAGCGGCAAAAGAAATTAAAGAGCTAATCAACGCCTCTGTTGAAACCGTCAGCTCCGGCACCAGGTTGGTCGAAGATGCCGGGCGCACGATGGAAAATGTCGTCTCCAGCGTGCAGCGCGTCACCAGCATAGTCGGCGAAATCAGCTCGGCTACCCAGGAGCAAAGTTCCGGCATCGCGGAGGTAAACACCGCCATCATTCAGATGGATCATGTCACCCAACAAAATGCGGCGTTGGTGGAAGAGGCTGCTGCGGCCGCGGCCAACCTGCAAGACCAGGCAGCACATTTGGCTGAGGTGGTCAGTAAGTTCAGATTGGGGGATAGAGATAAGGTTGGACAGGGCAGGGTTATACAGAGGGCGCCAGCGATGATAGGCAGCAGGTAGCGGGATCGGGGGCGAGCACCTGACGCTATCTGGTTCGCGATTGTTTATCAAAACAGTTGTTTTTTAGTGGATTTAGTGTCCAAGACAAACAAAATAAACGCCGCTATCTTCTTTGATGGATTGTGGAGAGGGCCACGCCGCCACGCCGTCGCATTGGGAAGTCCTGGCTACATATTCAACGTCCCAGTTTCTTCCTGTGGCCCCCAGGAACAAATATTTGATGGCCCATGGCACCGTTAACGCAGATACATTGATATCGCCAAATTCGGTCGCTACAGGGTAGCGATGGGTCCTGCCAACAACGACCACTTTTTGATCTGATCGCATGCCCTTAACTTCCAGGTCATTGGCTATTTGGCTTGCAACCTGATTGTCCCATCGATTTAAGCGCAACTGATCATATAGGATGGTACTGCTATGTAGTGAGAGGCCAAACGCGCCTAGTGGCTTTGATAAAATTTTCGAAGTTCTGTTATCTCAAGGTCGGCCAGCACCGAGATTATTCGAACTTCATGATCGTGTACAGGTCACGGTGTTTCGTCGCATTCTGAAGCCTGAAGTTATCGATTTTATTGCTAAGGCTGATCAAATTTACCAGCTCACTCAGCGAGAACGTATTGTCCTTGGTCTGCTTGCACAACAGGATGCGCTGACTGCTCGGGAGCTTGCCTCAATATTGGAATTGTCGTCGGCGGATTCACTACAACCCTGGCTCAAACGCGTGCTTGACTGGGGGTTGGTGCGAGGCTCCGGGCGAACACAGGCCATGCGTTACTTCGTTGCGCCAGATCTTTTGCGCAATCTTAACTTTAATGGCGAGACCACGCTCAAACTTATCGAGCCGCATCGATTGAGTGCATTGGTGCTCGAAGATCTACGTCGCTATCCCAACTCTGCAATCAGCGATATTCACCAACGGATCGGCGGCGAAATTCATCCCAAGCAAGTTAAGCGTGCACTGGACGAGCTAATTGAGAAAAATGCTGTCAGTTTTGAAGGTAGTAACCGTTGGCGGCGATATAAGGCCGTGACATGAAAATTCTATCGAACAATTTGCGCCTAATCGACGATAGTTGGGCGATAGAAGCTGGCCAATACGTCAGCTTTACACTTGTAAATCAAAGACTTATATCGACCAAGAACGATCAAGTATGGTCGATAGAACGAACGGCGCACCAAGCCCAGTTAATAGGGAAGGCGGTAACACATGTCGAAAACTGAAGCGCAAACTCGTTCAGACCTGATCGATAAGCAGCTTGCCCAATCGGGGTGGAATGTTGCCGATCCGACTCAAGTTGTCGAGGAATTCGACATCCTCACGGTCCTACCAGACGGGGCACCGCGTTGCTGATCGCATCGAACGAACTAAAGTTTTGGCACATCGCTGGCAAAACAAAAAGAACAACAGTCCGGGACAAAAAACAATTTCCTTGGCACATTTTTGGCACACTGGCACACTAAAATCGCCGAAATTTAGGTGTCGTCAGGAAATTATTTTTGTGGCGTGCTGAAAAAGAAAAAACCCGTAAAGCCTTAAGCCATGCGGGTTTTATAGGGTTCTTGGCGGAGAAACGGGGATTCGAACCCCGGGTAGGCTATGAACCTACACACGCTTTCCAGGCGTGCGACTTAAACCACTCATCCATCTCTCCTGATTCGTCGCGCAGCGAAAAAATGCCTGCTCTGCGAAGCCAGCGATTATAGCAAAAAAACGTTTGTTGACTACGTTTATTTTATTGTCTTTTACTAAACTTTCGTCTGATTCGAGGCCGTCCAATTAAAGTTTTTCTGGCATCGACCGTTAACAGCAAACGATCGTGTGGGAGAGCCATCATGGATGCTGCAGCAATTGCAAGTGGGTCACAAAATAATATTTCGGACGCTGGCGTTAGCCAGGCGGTTTCGGTGGATGTGTTGAAGAAGGCGATTGATATTGATCAGACCAATGCTACTGCTTTGATTCAGGCAATTCCGCAGACGCCGACCACACCTAATCTGCCGTCGAATCTAGGTAACAATGTTAATACCACTGCTTAGTGTTAATCCATCGAAATAATTTCGCGGGACCTTGCCGGGCTCCGTGCTTGTGCGGGTAGTTTCGTTTTTTCCGGATTGGTTTCATCGCGCCTGAACGTTCACCTGAAAAAAATAGCGCCATAACTTCTCAGTTATGGCGCTAATTGTTTGTAGGGCGTCGCGGTTTTATTGGTTGCGCGGTGAAATCTGGCCGTTATTTATCTGAACCAGATCGCCACTGCGCCAGCGTTGCACAGTCAGCACAAAACGTTGACGGGAGCCATCGTTCATTAGCACGATGACTTCATAACCTGTGCTGCTTTTGGCATTTTTCTCAACCGCATTTCCAGCCAGACCTCCGCCGACCGCACCAGCGATCGTCGCCAATGTTTTACCATTACCGCCACCTACCTGATGGCCTAATACGCCGCCCAGCACAGCTCCGGCTGCTGCGCCCAAACCACTTGCGGGCGCTTGCTGTTGAATCGCGCGTGCTGATTCAACTACGCCACAATTGATGCACGGTGGTGGCGGTGGAGGAGGCGGTGGAGCTACCTCAGCGGGTGGTGCGACTTCTGCTGGTGCTGGTGGTGCTGAGCTAGCCACTACCACAGGTTTTTTTGGCGCTGATTTTTTGGTTGGCGCTGCGGCTGGCGCGGGTGCTACTGGTGATGAGGCAGTAGCCTGATTCGCTAATGATTGCGCTTCGTTGACTGGCGCAGTGCTGTCAGTTTGCGCTGTCGCGGCAACAGGATCCGACGTTTTATTGAAGCTGGGAAGGATGCCTGTCATGGCTGCTATGCCGGTGACGCTAACCAGAATTACCGCGACGGCAGCAGTCGCAGCAAGCGGATGTATCTTCAATTTTTTAGGTTCGTTGTCCATGTTTGTTAAATCCCGTTGAAAAATGGAGTGGGGTTGTTGTCGATGTAAAGCGCCAGATAATAAGGCGTAAGGCTGTAAGATAGTGTAATTAATTGTTAGAGCTCAAAAGTAAATATGAATCCGCCCGAAACAAATAGTTCCACGAAAACGAAGATTGTGCGCTATCCCACAGCCCATTTGATTAGGGAAATTGGGCGCGGCGTGAAGGGCGCGCGCAGCTTGTCCGCTTCTGATGCTCACGACTTATTCCAGGCGATTATCGATGGCAGGGTGAGCGACCTTGAACTTGGTGCAATCGTGATTGCGCTGAGGATTAAAGGCGAATCGATAGACGAAATCGATGGATTTTTGCGGGCTGCGGAAGCATCGTTCGCGCCGTTAACTGCGCCGCAAGCTTCGTTTGCGCCGATTGTCATTCCTAGCTATAACGGTGCGCGCCGCCTGGCAAATTTGACGCCACTGCTTGCGATGTTACTGGCGCGTGAAGGAGTGCCAGTGTTGGTGCATGGCGTGGAGCAGGATTCAGGGCGCGTAACTAGTGCTGAGATATTTCGCGTCTTGGGGATTAATCCAACCGTCAACACGCAGAACGTTGTGCAAAACTGGCAAAACAAATTGCCAGTATGGATGCCGATTGATGTTCTGGCGCCGCGCCTGGCGCAGTTATTAGCGCTACGCAAAATGCTGGGTTTGCGCAATTCCACACACACGCTGGTAAAAATCATTCAACCGTTTTCTCAACCGGCACTGCGGCTAACTTCCTATACCCACCCGGAATACGCTACTATGCTGGCGCAATTTTTTGGTGAGGTCGCCGATCCTTCGCGTGGTGATGTGCTGTTAATGCGTGGCACGGAAGGAGAGACGGTTGCCCATACTAATAGAGTTCGGCAGATCGACTGGTTCCACGGTCGCGTCAAAACGACGCTGGTGGAAGATCAGCCTGGCGGCGACGTTGCGCTGGCGGTTCCAGTTGATGCTGAGGGAACGGCTGAGTGGATTAATAGCGTGCTGGCAGGGCGGGAGCCTGTGCCGGAAAATATCGCGCAACAGGTCAATCATTGTCTGATGGTGGCGCGCAAGATGAAAAATAATTTGCAAGGTGAATCTGAGTGAGTAACAAAATAGATGTGGTCGTAATCGGCGCAGGTGCCGCAGGTTTGATGTGTGCGGCGGTGGCAGGGCAGCGCGGAAAGCGCGTTGTACTGATCGACCATGCCGACGTGCTGGCAGAAAAAATCCGTATCTCGGGTGGTGGTCGCTGCAACTTCACCAATCTGCATGCAGGGCCGCAGAATTTTTTATCGGACAACCCGCATTTTTGCAAGAGCGCTTTGGCTCGCTACACGCCGCAGGATTTTTTGGCGCTGATCAAAAGCTATGGCATTGCCTATCACGAAAAGCACAAAGGCCAATTATTTTGCGACGGCTCGGCGGAGCAGATTATTCAGATGCTAAAAGCTGAATGCGAAAAAGGCGGTGTGATCATCCAGATGAATTGCAAAGTGCAAAAATTGAATAAGACTGGTGAACAATTTCAATTGCACACCGACCAGGGTGAGTTGAATGCCGACAGCGTGGTGATCGCAACGGGTGGTCTGTCGATACCCAAAATCGGTGCGACAGATTTCGCTTATCGCATTGCCAGACAATTTGAAATTCCCGTGATAGCGCCCACGCCTGCGCTGGTACCGTTGACGTTTGATTCCTCTCTATGGCAGCCATTTGTGCCGCTGGCAGGTATGTCGCTGGAGGTGGATATCGAAACCGGCACGAAAAAGCAGCGTGGATATTTTCGTGAAGATTTACTGTTCACGCATCGCGGTTTGTCGGGTCCGGCGGTGCTGCAGATATCAAGTTACTGGCAGCCGGGCACCGAAATTCGCATCAACTTATTGCCCGAAGTTGATCTGACCGAACAACTGATTCACGATAAATCGACCAGTCGAAAAAATCTCGGTAATGTATTCACTGCCTATTTGCCGCATCGCCTCGCGGAAGGTTGGCTGCAAGTGGGTGGTTACAACCCGGATCAACGTATCGCCGATATGCAGGATAAAACGTTGCGCGCATTAGGAGAATCGATCAATCACTGGAAAATTATTCCAAATGGGTCGGAAGGATATAAGAAGGCCGAAGTGACGCGCGGCGGTATTGATACCAGGGCGTTGTCCCAGCAAAGCATGATGGTGAACAAGGTTCCGGGCCTGTATTTTATTGGAGAGGCGGTGGACGTGACCGGCTGGCTGGGCGGATTTAACTTTCAATGGGCGTGGGCGAGTGGTGTAGCGGCCGGGCAATCGATCTAATTTGGTTCGAAAATGATTGTTATGGCAACTTTTCTGCACTTTCACACAAATCCGGCTAAAGTTCTTCCATTGAAACTCCAGGTCTGCTACAATCGCTGTCTTCTATAAATTTTTGGTTTGAGCTTACATGACCACCATCCGCCTAAAAGAAAACGAACCGTTCGAAGTCGCAATGCGTCGCTTCAAGCGCACCATTGAAAAAACTGGTCTTCTGACAGAGCTGCGCGCACGCGAGTTTTACGAGAAACCAACTGCTGAACGTAAGCGTAAACTGGCTGCTGCTGTTAAGCGTCATTACAAACGTATTCGTAGCATGCAATTGCCTAAGAAGCTCTATTAATTCCAGTAGTAAGTTTCTGTGCACCTGAGGGTGCAGCAACAAAAGTGTGTATGCAGCAAGTGTTCGCTAACACGCCCGCTCCGGTCTGACCGCGGCGGGTTTTGTCATTTATTCTAATCAACATCTCGATCACAACGGAGTCACTCATGGGTCTGAAAGAGCAAATTACCGAAGACATGAAAAACGCAATGCGTGCCAAAGAAACTGAAAAGCTGGGCACGATACGCTTACTGACTGCAGCGATGAAGCAGAAAGAAGTTGATGAGCGCGTTGAGTTGACCGATACGTTGGTGCTGGCCATTATCGAAAAAATGATTAAGCAACGTAAAGATTCCATCACCCAGTTTGAAGCAGGTGGTCGTCAGGATCTGGTTGCGATCGAAAAAGCTGAACTGGCAGTATTGTCCGCCTATATGCCAGCCGCTATGTCAGAAGCAGAAATTGCTGCTGAAGTGGCTGCTGCAGTCGCGCAAGTCAACCCAGCTGGCCCCCAGGATATGGGTAAGGTTATGGCGATCGTGAAAGCGAAATTGGCCGGACGTGCCGATATGACCGCCGTCTCTGGTTTGGTTAAAGCCGCACTGACTAAGTAACTGCCTGTCGGATAAAACCCCTCAGTGATTCCTCAATCTTTTATTGCTGATCTAATCGCACGCGTCGATATTGTCGACGTGGTGGGTCGCTATGTGCAGCTTAAAAAAGGTGGGGCGAATTACATGGGTTTGTGCCCGTTTCATAACGAAAAATCCCCTAGCTTCACGGTGAGTCCCACCAAGCAGTTTTATCACTGCTTCGGTTGCGGCGCGCACGGCACGGCGATCGGATTCTTGATGGAATACTCAGGCGTCGGATTCGTCGACGCCGTAAAAGACCTGGCGCAAAGCAATGGCATGGTGGTGCCGGACGAAGATACGATGCCGCCGATGCAGCGCGCGCAAATGCAGGCGAAAAGCATGGCGTTATCGGAAGCGATGACGCGCGCCAGCGAGTTCTATCGCCGTCAGCTGAAAGGCGCGCAACCCGCCATTGACTATTTGCGCGGACGTGGTCTGAGCGGTGAAATCGCCGCCCGATTTGGCTTGGGTTATGCGCCCGACGGTTGGGATAATCTGCGCACAGAATTTCCTGATTACGCCGATGTCGCGCTGACCGAATCTGGTCTGGTTATCGATAAAGAGGGCGAAGAGGGTGGCAAGCATAAACGCTATGACCGCTTCCGTGATCGCGTGATGTTTCCGATTAAAAATACCAAAGGCCAGGTGATTGGATTTGGTGGCCGCGTGATGGGTGCCGGCGAACCAAAATATCTGAATTCGCCTGAGACACCGCTGTTCCAAAAGGGACATGAATTGTACGGCCTGTTCGAGGCACGCCAGGCGATACGCGACGCCGGGTATGCGCTGGTTACTGAAGGCTACATGGACGTGGTGGCACTGGCGCAAATGGGATTCCCGCAATCCGTAGCGACCTTGGGCACCGCCTGCACACCCATGCACGTGCAAAAATTATTGCGTCAAACCGACCAGGTGATTTTCAGTTTCGATGGCGACGGTGCGGGACGCCGCGCTGCGCGCCGGGCATTGGATGCCTGCATGCCGATAGTGAACGACAGCAAAATCATCAAGTTTTTATTTTTGCCCGCCGAACATGATCCGGATAGCTATGTGCGCGAATTCGGTGCCGATGGTTTTCAGCAAGCAATTGACGACGCGATGCCGCTGTCGCAATTCCTGCTTAACCTGGTGATGCAGGATCACGATCTGACAACACCGGAAGGTCGCGCGCAAACCCAGTTCGAAGCGAAGCCAGCGTTGCAGGCGATGGAGCCATCCAGTCTGCGTCTGCAGATTGTGCGTAGTCTCGCGCAAATCACTCACACGACGCCGATGGAAATCGAAACCATGTTTGAGTTGCAGCAGCCTGCCGCACGGGTCAGAGCGGCGCCGGCCAAAGCCAGACGTAGCGCGCCGATTGGGCTGGAGCGTCAAATGATGCGCTTGATATTGGGGCATCCGCCTCTATCTGAAAGCATGGACGAAAGTGCTCTGGCGGCTGCGGCATCATTGGCACCTGACGGCGCGCAAATGTTAAAAAACCTGGTTGAAGCTGCCCGCCTGTTAGGACAGCAAGCTCAATTTGCCTCGCTGGCCCAGCATTTACGTAGCGTGAACTCGGACTTTGATGAGTTGATTGTTGAAATTGCAGCGCAAAGCGAAACCGACATCGAATTGCAGCAGATCGAATTAAATGGCGCGATTCGCAGTATCAAAATCCAGCAAATCAAGGCCGAACAAACCCGGCTGGCCAATTCCGGTCTGCAAACGGAAGTCGATAAGTTGCGTTATTACGAGCTAAAAAGGCAACTTGATGAGCTAAATCGTCAAAATAATGACGAAATCGCCTTGCGATAACAACGATTGTGGACTAGGGAAATACCTCCATCGATGCTATAATATTGGGCTAATGTTTTGGGACGTAAGTCCTGACTAACCTGTGGTTTTAAGGTGGTTGGGACCGGATTAAGTAGGTAAGAAGTGGCAGCATCGTGGTAGAAAAATACAAGAACGGTTGTGTAACGAGTGTTGCAGTTCGGTGACCGAATTATTCTATTCGGCTCGATTCGATTAACCCTTGATTTTGATTCAACGGCTAAACATGAAGAAACCCGCAAAACCATCTGGCGCGTCCAAACCTAAGCAAAAATCCACTGCAACAGAAAAAAAAGCTGCTAATCTGAAATTAGGATCTGCCTCGAAAATGACCACTAAAAGCACAAGCAAGCCTGTAACCAAAAGTACAGCAAAGGCTGCAACCAAGCCCGCAGCAAAATCTAAGGTAGCACCAAAGTCTGCTGCAAAAGTTGCAGCTAAGGTGCCTGCAAAAGCGGTTGTTTCCAAGGTGGCAGCATCGAAGAGTAAAGTCATGGCCGTCAAAAAAACGGCACCGAAAACAGTGGCCCGGCCAACAGCAGTAAAATCAACAAAGCCTGAGCCTAAGAAAACGGCAGCGGTTCCTGCCAAAGGCAGCGCTGCAAGTAAGCAACCAGTAAAAAGCGCAGGTAAACCTGTCGCAGCAAAGCCAGTTGCGAAGCCTGCAGCCAAGGCAGCACCGGTCAGTAAAGGTCAAACTGAAGTAAAAAAAGTGGAAGCTAAGATTACTAAGCCCGTTGCAACACCTGGTGCTTTACCTGCTTCCAAACAGCACATCCCAGCAGCTTCTGGTGCGGCAGCAACTGCGCCAAACAAGACAGCAGCAGCATTAAAAAGTGATTCAAAGACAGTGACTAAGACTCCAATTAAATCTTCGGCCAAGGCTGAAAAAGAGCAAGAAGCAATCGATGCGCGTTCGGGTAGTACAGCGGCACCGGCTGTTAATCAAACGACAGACGCAGCCGTGTTAGCGGCGATCGATACGTCGGGCTATATTTTGCCTGGCGTTAAAGTCCCAGGTCGTCGTGGACGCAAACCAAAAGAATATCAACCCGAAAACGAAGAAATGGCAGCATTGAATGCCGTTGAACGTGCCGAGTTGAAAGCGATCGATAAAGCAAAAGCCAAAGATCGTAAAGCAAAAGAAAAAGCCTTTTTGAAAGACGCGTTTTCTGCTGATACTGAAGCGACCGAAGAAGAATTGGAACGTCGTCGCCTGAAGTTAAAAGCGTTGATCAAAATGGGTAAAGATCGCGGCTATTTAACTTACGCCGAGATCAACGATCACCTCCCAGAAAACATCGTCGACCCTGAAGCCATCGAAGGCATCATCGGTACGTTTAACGACATGGGTATTGCTGTGTACGAGCAAGCTCCTGACGCTGAAACACTGCTGTTGTCCGACAACGTTGTCCAGGTCACCAGTGACGATGATGATGCTGAAGCTGCTGCAGAAGCAGCGCTGTCCACCGTTGATTCAGATTTTGGTCGCACCACCGATCCAGTCCGCATGTATATGCGCGAAATGGGTTCGGTTGAGTTGCTGACGCGCGAAGGCGAAATCGTTATCGCGAAAAAAATCGAAGAAGGTCTGAAGGACATGATCCAGGCGATCTCCGCCTGCCCAACTACCATTGCAGAAATTTTGTTGGCAGCCGATCGTATCGCGAACGACGAAATCAAAATCGACGAAATCGTTGATGGCCTGGTCGATCTCAATGCCGATGATTCCGCGCCGGTAATCGTGGTTGCTGCCGCTGAAGAAGACGAAGAAGAAGACGAAGACGAGGAAGAAGACGAAGAAGAAGACGAAGCCGCAAGTGCTGCTGGCGCTGCTGGCTACTCAGCAGAACAGTTGGAGCAATTGAAGCGTGATGCGCTGGCCAAGTTTGAAACCATCGCTACTCAATTCGACAAAATGCGCAAGTCGTTTGAAAAAGAAGGCTTCAATTCCAAGCCGTATATCAAAGCGCAAGAAATTATTTCGCACGAATTGTTGGGTATGCGTTTTACCGCCAAAGTCGTTGAAAAATTATGCGACACATTGCGCGGCCAGGTGGATGAAGTGCGTCACGTCGAGAAGCAGATCATGGATGTCGTGGTCAATCGCTGCGGTATGCCACGCGCTCATTTCATCAAGGTATTTCCTGGCAATGAAGTGAATCTGGGTTGGGTAGAGCACGAAGTTAATTCTGGTCATGCTTACAGCGCTATCCTGGGAAGAAATATTCCGACGGTACAGCAGCTGCAGCAAAAGTTAATCGACCTGCAATCGCGCGTCGTTCTGCCACTGGCCGATCTGCGTGGCATCAATAAAAAGATGTCTGCCGGCGAAATGAAAGCACGTCGTGCGAAACGTGAAATGACCGAAGCGAACTTGCGCCTGGTTATTTCCATCGCCAAAAAATATACCAATCGTGGTTTGCAATTCCTGGATCTGATCCAGGAAGGCAATATCGGTTTGATGAAGGCAGTAGATAAATTCGAATATCGCCGTGGTTATAAATTCTCGACCTACGCGACATGGTGGATACGTCAAGCTATTACCCGTTCAATCGCCGATCAGGCTCGCACAATTCGTATCCCTGTGCACATGATCGAAACGATCAATAAAATGAATCGTATCTCGCGTCAGATTTTGCAGGAAACTGGCGTAGAACCTGATCCAGCGACGTTGGCAATCAAAATGGAAATGCCGGAAGATAAAATCCGCAAAATCATGAAGATTGCCAAAGAGCCGATCTCGATGGAAACACCTATCGGCGACGACGATGATTCTCACCTCGGTGACTTTATCGAAGACAACAACACGTTGGCCCCGTCCGACGCGGCATTGCATGCATCGATGCGCAACGTAGTGAAAGACGTTTTGGATTCGCTGACACCACGCGAAGCAAAAGTGTTGCGCATGCGTTTCGGCGTTGAAATGTCGACCGACCACACGTTGGAAGAGGTCGGTAAACAGTTCGACGTAACGCGTGAACGCATTCGTCAGATCGAAGCCAAGGCGTTAAGAAAACTGCGCCACCCATCACGTTCCGACAAGCTCAAGAGCTTCCTGGAAGGGAATTAATCGGCTACAATGGCTGCCTCATTTTTGAGGCGGTCATTGGTGTAGTTGAGTAATTCAAGTCAATCGATTTGCACTAAAAAGTAAATAGAAAAATCGGGCCCATAGCTCAGTTGGTTAGAGCAGCGGACTCATAATCCGTTGGTCGCTGGTTCAAATCCAGCTGGGCCCACCAATCAAATCAAAAGGATTCGAGTCATCGAATCCTTTTTTCATTTGTGCCAATGATTTTGCCCAGCACATTGCGTCGAACAGTAGGTAAAATCCGCGATAAAGAATCGCATTGACGGATTCCGTTCGGCGGAATATACTCAAGTCATGATTCGAACATTCTCCTGTACCGACACTGAGAACCTTTTTAAAAGCGTTGCCGTAAAGCGTTTTAAGAACATCGAACGAGTGGCCCGCAGGAAATTGTTGATGATTAATGCCGCGACGTCGCTCGATTCATTACGAGTCCCGCCGGGAAACCGTCTGGAAGCGCTTGCTGGAATTCGCAAAGGGCAATTCAGCATTCGAATCAATGATCAATGGAGAATCTGTTTTCGATGGTCAGATAATGGCGCTCAAGACGTCGAAATTGTCGACTATCACTAGGGGAATAAAATGAAAAAATTAGATGAAATTCATCCTGGCGAAATTCTTACCGAGGAATTTCTGAAGCCAATGGGGTTGACCGGTGCTCGCCTTGCGTCGGATATAGATGTTCCTACATCGCGAATCAGTGAAATTATTAATCGTAAGCGCCCAATTACCGTTGATACTGCTATGCGGCTCGGTGTCTATTTCAAAATGGAGCCGCGTTTCTGGCTGAATCTGCAGTCTGAATATGATGTGCGGATGGCTGAGCGTGAGTTGATTCCAGAAATTAAATCCAGAATTCGACCATTGGTACTCGTTCCCGCCTAACCACTTGGATATCCTGCTTACACACTTTGCTGCACACCAAAATTATCGCGATGTAACGTATTGAATTGCAAGCGATTATATTTTTACGATCTACTCATAATCTGTTGGTCGCGTGTTCGAGTCACGCTGGGCCCACCAACTACCATTACCGGGATTACCTTTCCAACCAGTTCTCGATTTTCAGCCCATCGACTCGGCTGAATTCGCGCGTATTGTCGGTGACCAGCGTCAGATCGAGCGAGTGCGCGTGCGCGGCTATCAGCAGATCGTTCATGCCTATCGGTTGACCATCGGCTTCCAGTTTTGTGCGGAACTTTGCGTATTTTGCGTCAGCTCGTACGTCGAGCGGCAATACTGGAATTGTCTCCAGAATGCCCTCCACTCTGGCCGTCAGTTTGGCTGAACCCTTCTTTGCGCAGCCGTATCGCAATTCCGATGCGACGACAATGCTGGTAAATATTTCTTTAGGACCGATATGCTCAATCTGGCGCGCCACAGGGCCATCCGGGTTGCGAATGATATGGCTGATGATATTCGTGTCGACCATATAGCCATTCACAATATATCCTCCGGTTGCGAGGGCATATCTTCAATGTCCGGAAATTGATCCTCCGGTGCAAGCGGCGCTTCGCTTCGCCACTCGCTGAGCAATTCAATGATGTTGGTCGGTCGCGCCACAGGTTCGATGATGAGTTTGCTGCCTTCGCGGTGTATCAGCACCCGGTCGCCAGGTAATTCGAACTCCACAGGGATTCTGACCGCTTGGCTGCGATTGTTGCGAAACAGCTTGGCTTCTTTGGGTCTTGACGGAATTGAAATAGGGGACATGGCACCTCCTTGGCTGTATATGCCAGAATGTATATGTCAATTGAGTGGCTGTCAAGCGTATTGAAACGTGCGGACCAAGCGAAACATCACGCTGGGCCCACCAGAATATCCTTAAAAAAAGGGATTACATTTATATGTAGTCCCTTTTTTCATTTTGTTTACTGTTTATGCCGGGGTTGAATCAACTACCTATGAATGGCAGATGAAGCAAGTCTAAGTCTGTTGCTGGTAAATTAGGTTTGAACTGCCAATTGATTCACCTTAATTTCGAAATCAGGCTGCCAGTAAATCAAAATTTGCGCGATGGACTTTCGGTGCTCCAGCTTTACGAGCCTTCCATAAATCATACGCCGCTTGTTGCGCAAGCCACAGATCAGCTCGTCCACCGTTCTTTACTCCGAGCCAACCTTCAATGCGAAGTGCCATTTCAGGAGATATCGCAGCGCGGCCATTTAATACGCGAGAAAGTGCAGCGCGAGTTACGCCAAGTTGTTCTGAAGCCTGTGTAACGTTTAAACCCAATGCTGGTAAGACGTCTTCTTTTAGGGTCTCCCCAGGATGGGGTGGTTTGTGCATTCGAGTCATAAATTTTCCCTTCAATGGTAGTCCTGATAGTCGACCAAAACAGCATCACCATTTTCAAACTTGAAAGTCATTCGCCAGTTGCCATTGACGGTTACTGAAAAATGTTCTTTTAGATTTCCTTCCAATTCATGAAAACGCCAGCCGGGCACATTCATGTCTTCAGGTAATTTCGCTAAATCCAGGCGAGCCAGTTGTCTTGACAGTTTCACCGAGTGATGCGGTTGAATTCCCTTCTTACTGCCAGTTTCAAAATAGACTTGAAGACCTTTATGCTTGAATGTCTTGATCATAAAATAGAGTGTATAGCGTGGCGTATCACGTTGCAAGACACCCTACACTATTTGTTTGCAACTTTACATCGAAGATTTACGCATTTGGGAGGGCTTGCGGGCTAAATCTTGAGTTTGTCCCTGAAAATCGGATCTCTTACGACATCAGCATAAGGTGACGGAAAACACGTGGGATAAGGTAGACGCTGTGCGGCGCGAAAATTCCGTTTGAAGTAATTCCCAACATTCGGCGATCGCCTTAATTTGGGTACAGTAGCGGTACACTCACCAACTGTCGTTCTTTCCGTAAAAGCCATTTGGCCTGTCGTAAAATGTGCGTTGCTACTGCTTGCCATTAATTTTAGAATGTTGATCCAGAAGGGAATTGATAGTGGACCAGCTATCCCTGCTACGGACATGTTCAATGAATTGAGTGATCGTTATTCAGACATTGTCAGCAAAAAGACTGCCAACACAAAACGTAAACGTTCTGCCTGACGCCATTGATCACTTTTTCCCCAGCGTCAAGGCGGATTATTCTTGATATCGGCAGCTAAAGGAACCCAATTGAAAAAATCGATCAACGAAGATGAGCACGCGTCCTCCGACGAGTTCGGCAAATTTTTATTCGATCTTTATTCAATCTCCAGTCGGGTGAGAGTCAACGAATTTCGCCCTAAAGTATTTGCGCTTCTGGATCGCCTGCTTCGAATTGATTCAGCATGGTGGGGAACCGGACTGATAAAAAATCAAAAATTCGTTGTGGCGCAATCATCTTTGTATAAACTCGAATCCGATTTCCTCAGCGAATATGTCAAGGTGCTTGATCAAGATCCGCTGGTTAAAACCGTCAATGAAAAGGATGGTATAGCGATTGAATGGACGGGCGGGAGAGACGGTCCGCCGGTAGTGAATGAATTCGACATGCGCTACGGTCTGTACTACGGCATTACGTGTACTCAAAAGGACCCCAGTAGCGGAGCGGGGATGTTTATATCTGTGTACCGTAACCAGCGCGGACCTAAATTTAATGAAGCCGAGCGATTGATTATGCAGTCTGCACTTGGACACCTGGTGCAGGCTTGGGCCATCAATCTGCGTCTGGGTCTGGCCAGCGAATCTTCGGCACAAATTCCTGAAACCTGTCTGATCGATGCACATGGCCGCATAGTCGAAATCAGCCACGCGTTTGTCGATAAATTACATGCTGAATTTCCTGATTGGGACGGTGATGTCCTTCCCGATAAACTGCGGAATTTATTCGTGGATGAGCAAGGCGATTTTTTTCGCGGCAAGAGTATCAATGTCTGGAGCGCGAAAGGTCCAGGTAATCAAATCTTGTTGCAATGCGGTCCGTTACGCAGATCGGTACTGACACCACGAGAAGAGTCGGTCGCGCTGGCATTTGCGAAGGGCAGCTCATATAAGGAAATTGCGACCTCGCTGAATCTGTCGCCGGGTACGGTTCGATCTTATCTGACGCAATGTTATTCAAAACTCGATGTGAAAAATAAAATCGAATTGGGCAATGCGCTCGCCACAAAGTAGCTAGGTCTCACTGAAATTTCCAATCCCCCATACAGTGTTGTTACCCCTGGCATCTGCTGGGTATGAAGCAATTTCCTGCGTTGCTAAGATTAGTTCGATTCAAAACAATCGATAAAAATCTCAGGGGGATTCAGGATAATGAAGATCAAAAAAAAGATCGGACCGGCCTGCGCCGTCGGCTTGATCGCATCGCTGGCATGCTATCCGATGGTGGCGATGTCGGACCAGCAAAGCGTAACTACGCCGCAGGAACTGGACGCCGCCAAAGCGCCGGTCGCGGACCAACCGGCTAAAAAACCAAACGAAGAACCATCCAAAGAAATCCAGCAAGTAACGATTACTGCGCAGCGGCGCGCCACGCTGCTGCAAGATACGCCGATCAGTGTGCAGGCGATTTCGGCACAACAACTGGACAACGAAGGCATACGCAGCATTGATGATCTGACTCGCGTCATGCCGGGTGTGACGTTTACGCGTAGCGCAACCAGCGCGACTGGTAATTATAACGACGAGGATTCCGAATTCACCGTGCGCGGCATCTATTCCAGCGCCGGTGCTTCCACAACTGGCGTCTATATCGACGATACGCCGATCCAGACGCGTCATCTCTCCTTCGGCTCAGTGGCACCGTTTCCTGCTCTGTTTGATCTGGACCGCGTAGAGATGCTGCGAGGTCCGCAGGGGACGCTGTTTGGAGCCGGTTCGGAGGGGGGCGCAATTCGTTTTATTCAACCCGAACCCAGCCTGAATGACGATTCCTTATATGTGCATACCGAGGTCGCATCTACAAAAAATGGAGCGCCCAGCTACGAAGCAGGTGCCGCGGCAGGAATACCGCTGGTGACTGATGTGGTGGGATTGCGGCTCTCGGTATCCGACCGCAGGGATGGCGGCTATGTTGATCGCGTCAGCGTCGATCCGGTCACCAATGCGGTGATCGGTACGACGGAAACCAATGCGAATTGGGAAGATACCTTCACGATGCGCGCCGCGCTGAAAATAGCGACCAGCAAAGACACCAGCGTTATCGCTTCGGTTTACCATCAGGAGTTAAAGCTCAACGACACCAGTGCTTATTGGGAGGGGATTTCCGATCCGGCCAATGGTCAGTTTTTGAACGGTAATGCGCAGCCAGATACCAGTCATGACCCGTTTACTCTGTGGACAGTCAAGGTTAACTCCGATTTCGGCTGGTCAAAACTCACCTCCAGTACGTCGTACTTCACGCGTGATCAATCAGGGTTTAGCGACTATACCCAATTCATGGGCACGGTCTATCTGGACAATCCCTATCCATCCGGACCAAACAGCGCGGGCGGTGTCGGATCAGCGTATTTTACTGACACGCAGCGCAATGTAATTGAAGAACTCAAATTGCAGTCGACCGACCCGAAAGCGAAACTGAACTGGGTGGCAGGACTGTTCCTGTCGCGCCAGGATGAAAATTCCAACGAGCTGATCACTGATCCCGGCGTAATGAACGCGCTTGGTATTCCGACCTTTCCCGGCCTGGCGCCAGGGGTAATGCTGTACCAGAATCCATTTCGCGCTATCGATAAACAAGTTGCTCTCTTTGGACAAACGGATTTGAGTCTGACCGATACAGTGAAATTGACTACCGGTTTGCGTGTCGCAAACATCCGTTCTACCGGTGAGGAATATTTCTCCGGACCGATGGTCGGGCCGACGCCGTCGAGTATTACATCCACCTTGAGCGAAACGCCAGTCACGCCAAAATTCGGTCTGTCATGGCAACCAGACGCAGAGGATATGTACTACGTCTCCGCTGCCAAGGGTTATCGGGTGGGCGGTATTAATCCGAATCTCGGCGTAGTGTGCGCAGCTGATCTGCAAAATCTTGGCCTGAGTAGTGCGCCAGAAACCTACAAATCCGATTCGCTGTGGAGCTACGAAGTCGGTTCCAAAAATTCCTATCTGAATCGCAGTCTGCAAATCGACAGCAGCGCATTTTACGTTGATTGGAAAAATATTCAGCAAAGCGTTTATCTGCCTGACTGCGGCGACAATTTTGCTGCCAATCTGGGTTCTGCAATCAGCAAGGGCGCGGATACGTCGATACGTTACAAACCGGTGGCCAGCTTGTTGTTGACCCTCGATGCGGCCTACACCAATGCGCGTTACACCCAGACTGTTATCGCCGGTAGCAACGGAACGGGTTCTCCTATCGTAACCAAAGGCGATTTTCTGACGACTACGCCGTGGAATTTTACGCTGGCGGCGGATTACAAAGTACCCGGCTATGACGATATGAAGCCGTATCTGCACGCTGATTATCAGTTCAACACACGCCAACAGGGGCAGACACCTGGGCAAGATCCGAATAATGGTGGCTACGATCCCAATGCAATCGACGCGCCGGAAACCAAGATCATGGCGGTGCGTGTCGGTGCGCGTTGGAATGGCTGGGACGGGTCGCTGTTCATCAATAACCTGTTCAATTCTGAGCCGGAGATAGTGCACCAACACGATACGACCGCATCGCCGCTTTATTTTGATCGTAGTTGGAGACCACGCACCATTGGTCTGACCGTCAATTACCGATATTGAAATCAATAACTAAACCAGCGCAGATTGTGGCGATTTGCGCTGACGATTTTAAACATAATTAGGATAACCAATGCGTAAACATATTTTTGAACATTGCAACGTCTCCGGCCTGATTCGCAACTCGCTGACCGGATTAATGTCATTATCGATTTCGCTTGCTGCAGCAGCACAAGGAAATTCAGACCAGCAAACGACACTGTATTTCAATGCCCATGTTTTTACCGCCGAGTACGAAGCGCCCTATGCCGAAGCGGTGGCAATTCGCGGTGACCGGATACTCGCTGTAGGTAGTCAGCATGAAGTGGAAAAGATCGCCGGTAAAGCCGCCCGTAAAGTGGATTTGCACGGAAAATTTTTGATGCCGGGAATGATCGATGCGCATGCCCACCCCATTTTTGGAGGCATGACCCTGGTCATGGCCAACTATCCGGACACAAACGATTCGATTCCGGATCTGATCAAATTCATCGATACGCAAATCGATGGAAAGAAAAGCTTCATCGACGATACCTTGATGATTCATGATATCGATCTGGGTTTCTGGTCCCATTCGGCCGAACTGGACGCGGTGTTAAGTCATGGTCGTTACGCAGCTATACCAATCGTGTTGAATGGGATGGACGGACACACCGGTTGGGCAAATAAAGCAGCGCGCGACCGTGCCGGAATAACAGCGGATTTTATTCGCGCACTCCCGGCTGAAAAACAAAAATTCATCGGCTTCGATTCCGGTTTCGTTCCCAACGGTTTTGTTGTCGATTCTGGTAAAACCATCATCGATCAGAGTTTGCCCAAACCATCACCTGAAATGGCCTACGCCGCTGGCCTTGCTGGTGTTCAGTACATGAACAGCGTGGGTATTACAGGGTGGCTGGATGCGGCGGCGGTAGGGGATGCAAGCGGTGCACCGCTATCAAAAACGGATTCCGGATTTCTGCCGGTCTATCGTGAATTAGCGAAGCGCGGAATGTTGACAGCGCACGTTGCTGCCTACCCGGTAGTTTCACCTGACGCCGGAACAGCGCAGATCGACACCGTGCTGAAATTGAAAAAACAGTATAGCGACGTGCCCAATCTCACCATCCCCGGTCTGAAAATTTTTGCCGATGGTGTCGTTGAATATCCATCCCAAACCGCAGCGATGGTCGCACCGTATGTCAACACCAACAAGATTGTTCCACCGTTGTTTAAGCAGGAAGCGATGAATGCCATGGTGGCACAAGCAGACAAACGTGGTTTGCAGGTGCATGTCCATGCCATTGGCGATGCGGCGGCCAAGGGTGCGCTGGATGCATTTGAGTTGGCGCGCAAAGCGAATCCGGACAGCAAATTAAAATTTGTCATCACCCACGCGCAGTTTGTCGACAAAGAAGATCAACAACGCTTTGCCGAGTACAACGTCATTGCGGCATTGCAGTTGTTGTGGGCAGTGGCTGATCCGAGTACTAATGAAATTGTGAAGCCGTATATTGATCCGGTTGCGTACCAAACGATGTATCCGGCCAGAAGCCTGCTGGAAAAAGGAACCGAAATTGCCGGTGCCAGCGACTGGCCGGTTTCGAGCGCCTTGCCGTTTGACGCGATCTATCAGTCTGAAACACGGGGCGGCCCACAGGGTGTGTTATTTCCCGATCAGAGAATGCCACGTCTGGCGATGTTGTATGCCTACACCAGAAATGCGGCAGATGTCTTGAATCAATTGAAGACGATAGGTACATTGGCTCCTGGTAAGCGCGCCGACCTGGTGCTGGTTGACCGGGACGTACTGACGGTGAGCGATGACGAACTGAAGGACACAAAAATCTTGTCTACGATGTTCGCAGGAAAACAAATTTACGGTGACGGGCTGTAAGCTCATTCCGCTGGGTGCGTGGAATTTTTTGGAGACGATAGCTTCATGCAGGATAAGCAAGCAGGCATAGCCAGACCATTGATAGAAATCCGGTCAATCGACTACATCCCCGAATCAGAACGCCATGGAACATTGCTCAGCCAATTTAGCTTGTGGCTGGGCACCAATCTGCAAATAACTGCCATTATTACCGGCGCGTTAGTGATTGTGTTGGGCGGGGATGTATTCTGGTCGCTGATCGGATTGATGATAGGACAGTTACTGGGCGGCGCAGTCATGGCGCTACACGCCGCGCAGGGGCCGCAGCTCGGTTTGCCGCAAATGATTTCCAGTCGCGTGCAGTTTGGCGTCTACGGCGCGGTGATTCCTATTGTGCTGGTTTGTTTTTTGTATGTTGGATTTTCCGCAACCGGCACCGTACTGGCCGGGCAATCGATGGCGCAGTTATTTGATATCAGCGGCAACGCAGGCATTCTGATTTTCGGTACGTTGATTGCGACGTTAGCGATGTTCGGCTACAGACTGATTCATATGTTGGGACGTGCCGCCAGTGTTATTGGCATTGCTGCGTTTGTGTATTTATTCAGCGCCTTAATGCTGCACAACGATTTACTGGCGGTATGGCTCAACAATCGTCAATTTACGGTCGCCCATTTTTTATTGGCCATTTCCTTGTCGGCCTCGTGGCAAATTGCCTACGGCCCTTATGTGGCGGACTATTCCCGTTATTTGCCGACAGCGATCTCGCCATGGAAAACGTTTATGGCGGTGGGAGGTGGATCAGTATTGGGAACGCAGATTTCGATGACGCTTGGCGTGTTTGCTGCGGCGTTGGCAGCCGGATCGACCGATAGACATTTCGCAGGTAACGAAGTCAATTATATCGTTGGCCTGGGCGGCACAGGCATTGTTGCAAGCTGTCTGTATTTCAGTATTATTTTTGGAAAAATAATTGCTACCACGCTCAATGCATACGGCAGCTTTATGTCGGTCGCGACGATCGTGAGTGGATTCAATGGCCATCAGAAAATCTCTCGGCGCATGCGTTTTGCGTACATTGTGGCGATGGTCGGACTGGCTACCGTTCTGGCACTGTTGGCGCAGCATTCTTTCCTGACGCTATTCAAATCATTCATCCTGTTTTTGCTCGCCTTCTTTACTCCCTGGAGCGCAATTAATTTGGTGGATTATTATTGGGTGAACCAGGGACGCTACGATGTAGCCGCATTATCTGATCCGGATGGTCGCTACGGGCGTTGGAACAAAATCGGCATCAGCGTATATATCATCGGCATTTTTATCCAGATGCCGTTCCTGGCTACCGGTTTCTATACCGGGCCTATGGTGGCACTGCTGGGCGATATCGATATTTCCTGGATTATCGGTCTGCTTGTCCCGGGTGCGCTGTATTTTTGCGCCATGAGAATTTGGCCGCGACTTTCGGCAGATGCATAAGTAAGATTGAAATAATTCGTTCCCAAATTGTGGTTGATTGACTACGCTGCACGTTTCTCGTCAGGCAGAACTATTTCATTCAACCATGATCACGAATCGTTTCTTGTATTTGGGCTTTGCGCTGTCCGCCCTGTTCGTGCAGGGTATCAGTGCGGCACATAATCCGGACATTGACTCAGCAGAGGACGCGCCCGACGCGACGGTAAGCGTTATTGCCCAGCATTACAACAATGCAATCGGGACTTCGGATGCTGCTTCGGAAGGAACAGTCGAGGGCGAACTGTTACAGGATCGCCCGCTGCTGCGTCCGGGCGAAGTGCTGGAGACCGTGCCAGGTATGGTCGTCACCCAGCACTCTGGCGATGGCAAGGCCAATCAGTATTTCCTGCGCGGCTACAACCTGGATCACGGTACCGATTTCGCGAGCAGCGTCGATGGCGTGCCGGTCAACATGCCGACCAATGCTCACGGCCAGGGGTACAGCGATCTGAATTTCATGATCCCGGAACTGGTTGACCATATCGACTACCGCAAGGGTACCTACTATGCTGAGAACGGCGACTTCTCAGCGGCGGGTTCGGCCAATATTCAGTATCGAAATTCACTGGACCATGACATTGCCGATCTCACCGTCGGTGGCGATGGCTATCGGCGTGGCCTGCTGGCGGGTTCGACGCCAACCGATGGCGGGCCGGTGCTGCTCGGCGCTATGGAATTGCTGGAAGAAAACGGACCGTGGACGCCACCCGAAAACGTACGCAAAATTAATCTGCTCGGCAAAATCAGCGATGGCAATCGGCAGAACGGCTGGTCTGTGGACACGGTGATGTATGACGCGCACTGGCATGCAGTAGACCAGGTACCGCTGCAACTGATCGAATCAGGTGAGTTGGGGCGTTATCAGGCGGTTGATCCTTACGATGGTGGCGATACCGGACGCTATATTTTGTCGGGCGAATGGCATGAGCGCGATCAAAACGGTTACAGCACAGTCTCCGCCTGGGTCGAACATTATCGTTTGCAGCTATGGTCCGACTTCACTTTCTACGAATTGCGACCGGCCACCGGCGACCAGTTCGAACAAGTTGAGAGCCGCAATATCGTCGGCAGTAAGCTGGCGCGAGGTTGGAACCACAATTTCTTCGGTACAGACACCACAACCGAAGTCGGCCTGCAGATCAGGAACGATCAGATTCATGTCGGGTTGCTGGATACCGAAGCCCGGGTGCCATTTCATACCGTCAGCGATGATCTGGTCGGCGAAACTGAAGCCGGTGTGTACCTGCAGACCAGTACCGATTGGAGCAGTTGGGCACGCAGTGTGGTCGGTGTGCGTGCAGATTCGATTTGGATGAATCTGAACTCCAATGTTCTTCCCGTGAACGACGGTTCGGTATCAGCCAGTAAGGTGATGCCCAAACTTGCGCTGGTACTTGGCCCATGGGTGCGCACTGAATTTTTTATCGACTATGGCGAGGGTTTTCATAGCAACGATGCGCGCGGCGCGATTGACAAGGTGGACCCTACAACGCTCGGGCCCGCCGCTACGGTTCCTGCGTTGGCCAGTGCAACCGGTAAAGAAATTGGTCTGCGCAGCGAATCGCTGCCGGGTTTGCAGACCTCCGTTGCGCTGTGGAGTCTGAACAGCGCCTCAGAATTGGTGTACGACCAGGACTCCGATATCGGTAGCACCACGCCGAACGGTGCCAGCCGTCGGGTTGGTCTGGAATGGAATAATCACCTGATACTGAACAACTGGCTGTTGGTCGACGCGGACCTGGCCTGGACTCATGCCCGTTTCGCGACGATGAATGATAACGGTCAGACCGGTGACCAGATTCCGAACGCGGTCGGGCGGGTGGCATCGTTTGGCGTGACCGCCAACCATCTGGGTCCCTGGTCCGGCGAAATAAATACCCGCTATATTGGTCCGTATCCCCTTTCCCAGGACGGTGTATTGCGCGCACCGTCGGCGATCGTCACCAATTTGCGCATTCAACGTCAGCTGACTTCAGCCTTCAGCGTGTCTCTGAACGTGCTGAATATATTTAATCGCCAGTATTACGACATTGCTTACGAGCAGAGCTATCAGGTGGCGCCTGATGTGCCGCCGGTATTGAATGGCGTTACGGTGCATCCCGGAGAGCCGCGTGAACTGCGCGCGACGCTGGCCTGCAGGTTCTGATCAGATCGCGCCCGCTTTTTTAAGATAAGTGCGCAATACATTGCGCGTAATTTGCAGAACCCGGGCGGTCTGTAGTTGGTTGCGTTCCTGATTTTGCCAGGCGGCCAGCGCCAGTTCCTGAACCAGTGCCTCAAAATCCACTGACCCATGGCGTGCCAGCAAGCCGTGCCATGCGCGTAGCAAGACTGCGCGTGGTTCATTGCTGCCGTCATCTTTTGCGACTGGCGCTACAACTGGATCAGGGTCGCGTAACGGGTCGCTCGCGCCGCTGGTACTGGCGATGGACCAGCCAGGCAGATGCAGATCACGCCCGCGCAATTGGCTACCTCCGGCAACCAGCAACGCGCGATGAATGATATTTTCTAATTCACGAATATTGCCGGGCCACGGGTAGTGCAACAGGGCTTGCTCTGCATCGGGTGCAAGCGTAACCGTTTCGAGATGGAGCCGTTTGGCGTAAATTTTCAGGAAATGCTGAGCCAGCGGAAGAATATCGCCAGGGCGTTCGCGCAAGGACAGCAAGGGTAACGCGATGACTTGCAGGCGATAGTACAAATCCTCGCGGAACCGACCTGCCTGTACCGCCTCAGTCAGATCAACATTGGTCGCGACGATCAGACGCACGTTGATCGGCACAGGCTGGCGGCCGCCCAGGCGGATTACCTCGCGTTCCTGCAATACGCGTAATAGCTTGACCTGCATTGTCAGCGGAAGATCGCCGATTTCATCCAGAAACAAGGTGCCGCCGCTTGCCGTTTCAAACCAACCGGCTTTGCCTTGCGTAGCGCCGGTGTATGCACCTTTTTCATAGCCGAACAGTTCGGACTCGATCAGCGATT
>Ga0206857_1011_pt1 | contig 49380 bp, 47 predicted proteins | sample Alteio_BWOrgCont_49_FD_152865 | JGI IMG/M metagenome (GOLD analysis project Ga0206857, IMG submission 152865) | Enriched cells from forest soil in Barre Woods Harvard Forest LTER site, Petersham, Massachusetts, United States -... | ecosystem: Environmental > Terrestrial > Soil > Temperate forest >...
TGCTGGGTCTACCTTTATGTACCCAGCCTTGACCAAGTGGTTTGAAGTTTATTCAAGCATTGATTCTAGTGTACAATTTAATTATCAAGCCATTGGTTCAGGTGCAGGGATCAAGCAGATTACAGCCAAAACAGTTGATTTTGGCGGTACTGACGGCCCTATGACCGAAGATCAAATGACTCAGGCCCCGGGACGTATTTATCATATCCCTATGGTCATGGGTGCAGAAGCCATTGCCTATAATATTCCTGGCGTGAGCAACGGGTTAAAATTGACCCCTGATATTATTGCCGGTATCTATTTAGGCAAGATCACCCAGTGGAATGATCCTAAGATCACTGAACAAAACCCTGGAGTTAATCTTCCTAATCAATCAATCGTTGTGGCCCATCGTTCTGATGGTAGTGGCACCACCTACATCTTTACTGATTACTTAAGCTCAGTCAGCCCTGAGTGGAAGGGTAGGGTTGGCAAAGGTACTTCAGTCAATTGGCCGATTGGTTTAGGCGGCAAGGGAAATCAGGGTGTTTCCGGGATCCTCCGGCAAAGCCCTGGCAGCATTGGTTATGTTGAATTGGCCTATGCTCTTGAAAACAATCTGACCTATGCTGTTGTTCAAAATAGCAGCGGAAATTTTGTTGAACCTACTGTTGACACTACATCTCAAGCTGCAAGTGGTGTTAAAATCCCGGATGATTTCCGTGTTTCGATTGTTAACAGTTCAAATGCGCAAGCCTACCCAATCTGTGGTTTTAGCTGGATGCTCATTTATAAAGACATGAGCGGTGACCCAGTCAAAGGTAAAGCCATTGTGAGTTTTGCCAAATGGGCTGTGACCGAAGGCCAGAAATATTCTGCTCAATTGAATTATGCTCCACTACCTTCAGATTTGGTGGACAAGATTCAAGAAAAGCTTGCCAAGGTCAGCTATTAAGGTAAATTATTATCATGAGTCGCTTTGATACCAGCGATTTCATCTTCAGACGGATATTGGCGATTTTCCCAATATCCGTTCTGTTGTTGGTCGCTGGTATTTTTATTGAACTCGTCATTTCTTCATCCCAGTCCTTAGGGAAATTTGGGCTGGGATTCTTTTTTCACAGCACTTGGGACCCAGTTGCTGAGAATTTTGGCGCCTTGCCATTTATTTTTGGCACCCTGGTGACCTCTTTCGTGGCATTATTACTGGCTGTTCCTATAGGTGTTGGTGCTGCCATTTATTTGGCTGAATATGCGCCGCCTCAGGTGGCTAAGGCTATATCCATCTTGGTTGATCTGCTGGCAGCTATCCCAAGTGTCATTTATGGTCTTTGGGGTATTTTTGTTTTAGTGCCCTGCATGCGGGATGTTATTCAACCATTTTTGGGCAAATATCTGGGCTTTCTGCCTTTTTTTCAAGGCCCTAATTACGGGGTAGGCATGTTGGCTGCCAGTATTTTACTGGCCATTATCATTATTCCTTTTATTATTTCAGTTTCCCGTGAAGTCATTCTTGCGGTCCCCAATGTTTATAAAGAAAGTGCGTATGCTTTAGGTACGACTAAGTGGGAGGCCATTTTTGACATTGTTTTGAGTTATGGCAGGGTGGGTATCTTGGGGGCTGTGATCTTGGCCTTAGGCCGTGCGATTGGAGAGACCATGGCTGTGACCATGATCATTGGTAATAATGTTGTTATTACGCCTTCTTTGTTCTCTCCAGGATACACCTTGGCCTCTGTGTTGGCCAATGAATTTGCTGAAGCGGATTCATCGATGTATTTATCAGCGCTGATTGAAATAGGATTGGTATTGTTTGTAATCTCAATTATTGTTAATATATTGGCTAGAGTATTGATTTGGTCCGTGACCAAGGGCCCTGCGGAAGTCATCAAATGAAAGAAATCATTTACGCATCTTTTGAACGCACGCGCCGTCAGAGGGCCATTTGGGACAAGGCTATGGTTTATATACTGTCCTTATGTGCTATCGGCATTCTTTTTATTCTTTTTAATATTTTAATCCATTTATTTATCCAAGGGATTTCTTCTGTTAATTTAGATTTCTTTACCCATCTGCCCAAAGCTGTGGGTGAAAAAGGTGGCGGGATGGCCAATGCCATTGTTGGGACCTTCACTTTATTGGTCCTGGCTGTATGCGTCGGTGTTCCTATTGGTTTGGGCACAGGCGTGTATTTAAGTGAATATGCGGACCTCAAATTTGCTCAAATTATCCGTTTTATGTCTGATGTGATGAATGGCATTCCTTCTATAGTATATGGTATCTTTGCTTATACGGTCTGTGTTTTGCCTATGAAATCATTTTCTGCTCTTTCTGGAGGGTTTGCTTTGGGGATCATGATGATCCCCATGATCGCGCGCACCAGTGAGCAGTTTGTGCGCATGGTGCCAGCTACTTTAAGAGAAGCAGGTCTGGCATTGGGCGTGCCTAAATGGCGGGTTACCCTTGATATTGTGATACCAGCGGCTTTAGCAGGTATTACCACTGGTGTTATGGTGGCCTTGGCGCGTGTGGCTGGAGAAACTGCACCGCTTTTGTTTACGGCCTTTGGCAACAGCTATTGGCAGCATTCCTTGACCCAGCCGATTGCCGCCTTGCCATTGCAGGTTTTTACCTATGCGATTTCTCCGTTTGATGATTGGCATCGCCAGGCATGGGCAGGTGCGATTGTACTTATTTTAATGGTATTTTTGATCAATGGTTGGGCCCAATTTTATGTGATGAGCCGCAGCCGATGGTCTTCTGGAAAATAATATGAGTTTTATTTCAGATATAAAACAGAAAGTTAATCCGCCAAAAGAGCAGAACCTTAGCGAGGATCTTTATATGGGTCTTAAAGGGAGTATTAAAATCAAGGATTTAAATTTTTACTACGGGTCGCATCTTGCGCTTAAAAATATCACGATGACCGTTCAACCACATGAAATTGTGGCCATGATCGGGCCTTCCGGCTGTGGTAAATCAACCCTGATCCGCATTTTTAACCGCATGAATGATCTGATCCCTTCTTCTAGAGTGGAGGGTGAGGTTTTAGTAGATGGCGTTAATATTTATGATAAAAATACCGATGTGGTGAGCCTCAGACGCAAGGTAGGCATGGTTTTTCAAAAATCTACTCCCTTTCCTAAGTCAATTTATGATAATATTGCTTATGGCTTGAAAATTGTGGGTATCAAAGACCATAAGATTCTTAATGAATCGGTAGAAAAAAGCTTAAAGCGCGCTGCCTTGTGGGAAGAGGTGAAGGACCGTTTGGGCAAAAGCGCTATGTCGCTTTCCGGTGGCCAGCAGCAAAGGCTTTGCATTGCCCGTGCCATTGCCATTGATCCGGAGATCATCTTGATGGATGAGCCTTGTTCAGCCCTGGACCCTATTGCCACCGCCCGTATTGAAGAGCTGATGAATGCTTTAAAGGATGAATACACCATTGTGATCGTCACCCATAATATGCAACAGGCTGCTCGGGTGTCGGATAAAACCGCCTTTTTAATGCATGGCCAGCTGATTGAATTCAATAAAACCACGGATTTCTTTACAAAACCATCTAATAAGATCACGGAAGATTACATTACAGGACGTTTTGGTTAAGGAGAATTATGCTCAGAGAAAAGATATTGGAATTAAAACACCTCTTGATTCAAGATGCTGGTTTAGTCGAAGATATGATCAGCCGTAGCATGCGGGGGCTTTTGGAGAAAAACGCTGACATGCTTTATCAGGTAGTCAAAAATCAGGAGCCAAGGGTCAATGCCTATGACCGTTCCATTGATGAGCTTTGCGTGCAGACCATGGCCCAGTTTGAGCCGGTGGCCCGTGATTTACGTATGGTGATCATGATTATTAAGATGAATAAAGACTTGGAACGTATGGCTGACCATGCGGTCAATATCTCTGAAAGCGGTCTGTACCTGATTGCTAATCCCTTTTTGGGCTCCTATGATGATCTGCGCAGCATGGGCGAAAGCACCGTGAATATGATGAAGGACAGTATTAATGCCTTTGTGAACGAAGATATTAACCTGGCCCAGGGTGTTTGTGACCGGGATGATGTGGTGGATGAGGCGGGTGACAAGATCCTCAAGGACCTGACTGATATTATGAAAGGCAAAAAGGACGTAATCCCGAGGGCTTTGGCCTTGATGCGGATTGCTCATAACCTGGAACGTATTGCTGATCTTTCCACTAATATTGCCGAAGAAGTGGTCTATATTGTCGAAGGCAGGGATATTAAGCACCATAGTGGGGAATATAGGCCGTAAAGCCGCTTAAATCATTGGGTTTACGCCTTGCTAGTGAAATTTTAACTGTTTTATTCTCGTCTGTTTGCTGCAGTTTGTCGTTCCTTCATTAAAATTTTCTTAAAAAACCTTGACACTCTTTTTTTCTCATGGCAAAATAGCACAAAATTTGGTAGGAAGCGTTTTCCTGTCAAAGCCTTTACTCCTGTAAGGGAATAAAGGTATTCACCCTGATGATTCAGTTATAACCGAGAAAGGAGGGATGTGATGGAACGGTTGGTAATCATCATCATGGGGTCTATATTGTCAATTCCTAGGCCATAGACACCTAGATATATACATATAAACGTTTTCTCGATGTTAACTCTTGGGAGAATTAAATGAAAAAACTACTAGCAGCAGCTTTAATGTTAGTGCTTGCCTCTCCTGCTTTCGCGGCTATTCAAGACGTGAAGGTCAGCGGCAGCATTACTTCCTACTTTGTAGGTCGTGATGATTTTGATTTTGACGTACCTGGTCAAACTAACAAGTTTAGCCAGGATTTCTTTTATACTTCAACCCATGTGCTCATTTCTTCAGACCTGAGCGATAATGTTTCCGCTCAAGTGGGCATAGCTAATGAAGTGGCTTGGGGTGATTTAAATAATGCAGATTCCGCTTCAGGTGGTACTTCTGAAACTACCACAGGTCAAGATCAGAACGTTGATCTGGAATTAGCTAACTTAACCTTAAAGTCATTCCTCTATTCACCGCTGACCTTGACCATTGGTCGTCAATCATTGTCATACGGCAATGATTTCATCATTGGTGCTGGCGGTAATGCTTCTGTTGGGACCATGGCTAACGTTGCCAATGATCTCTCCAGAACCCAGAATTATGATGGTGTCCGCGCTGTGTTGGATTATAAACCATTGACTGTTGATTTGGTTTATGTGAAGACCAATTCTAACAATCTGACAGGTGGCGAAACCTTAGCTTCTGGTACCAGCAAAGATGATGATGATCTTTATGGTGCTGTGGCTAATTATCAATTGAATGATCCTATGAGCACCGTTGTAGAGGGTTCATTCTGGTCACAAATTAGCAACGGTAACCGCTCTGGTGGTACTGCCGGTGCTAATGGTGATAAGGCCAATGAAGTGTTTGTTCCTGATTTACGTGTGAGCACCAATCCTATCAAGGATTTGACTTTAGGCTTGGAAGGTGCTACACAATTCGGGCATATTTACAATGCTAGTATTTCGAATCCACCGAACGATCAAAATGCGAAGCTCTCCAGGGTTTGGGGTCTTCAAGGTAAGGCTAGCTATAATCTGCCTATCTTAGAGAAATACAAACCAGTTATTGCTGAGACTGTTTCCTACTATAGTGGGGACAATCTTAAGAGCAAAGACAAGAACAATGCATGGCAACCTCTGTATAACGATCAAGATTTGGGGACCCGTATCTGGAGATCGCTGTTTGCTCCAACCAATCTTGAAACTTCAGAATTGTCCCTGCAAGCAAATCCATTAGAAGATGTCACAACCCAGCTTGTCTGGACTGATTTGTTCCTGGCTGATGGCCTTGGATCAGGTTCAGCGTCATATGGCAGCATCTATACTGCTAATGGCGGGCTTCTTCCAGATGGAGATGTTCCAACTACCAACTTACAAATTAAAGATAAGCGTAACCTCGGTAATGAACTTGATGGGATCATCACCTATCAATATACCGAAGATGTTACCTTTGGTTTGAACCTGGGAGTATTTGCTCCAGGCAGCCTCTTTACCAGCAAGAACAATGGTGATGCAACCGAAGCCATTGCTTCAGTCGGAGTGAATTTCTAATTTAGAAATCACAACGAAGAACCGCCTCAACACCCGGTGATGACGAAAGTCGACACCGGGTGTTTTTTTATCCCCGTCGAGAAATTAATTTTGTAATCCCTTTTAAAAAATAGTTAAAAATTTTTTACATTATTATTTTCATTTATATTTTCTTTGTTATGATAAATATCAAGATTCAAAATTTAATTAAATTTTTACCCCATACGATTTTTACGATCGGGAAATTTAGGCATGACCCGTGATGAAATATATGATCACCTTGCCAAGGTGTATTTAGGCAAGCGTGAGGGTGTTTCGCCCAAAAAGTCGAAGTCAAAGGCAATGAATCGTCCGCTGCTGGTGATTAATATTGTGATCACCGCGGTCATTACGATATCGACGGTGTATGGATTTACCGCGTTCTTGACCCGTCGAGCAGGGCTTAAATCTCAGGTTTTTTATGCCCTGAACAATAATCCGATCCGGATTGCCTATGATTTAAACGACCCGTACCCGGCGACGAAGACATTTTCAATCACCATCCCAATCAAGGATGTATCGAAATACAGGGCTTTGAATGTCTCTTTGCGCGGCATGGATGAAGCGTATCCGGGGATTGTAAAGGTGGTTGTGTCAAACCAAAAGGATGAACAAGCTATTTATTATATCCAGAACGTTGGACCGTCGTGGCAGAAGGCCAGCATTCCTTTTGAGAAGTTGAATTTAACGGACTGGACGACGATCACCAATGTTTCATTTGTGCTGGAAGCCTGGAATGTTGATTTCCGTCGAGGAACAGTATTAATTGACGGTGTAAGTTTTTCTAATTGATTACATCCAACAACGAGGAAAATAGTTCTATGAAGATCATCTCCATCGCAAACCAAAAGGGCGGGTGCGGTAAAACCACAACAGCCATCAATCTGGCTTCAACGCTCGGATTCAACGGACGCAAAACCCTGTTGATTGATTTGGACCCGCAAGCGCATGCCACCTTGGGGCTCAATGTGGATGATCAAAACAGCTTATACAACTGCATCTCAAAATTGACTCCTCATAAATTAAAGATCAAGGAAATTATTCAAAAGGTAAGCAAAGATTTTGATATTGTCCCATCTAATGTGCTGGTGGGAACGCTGGAACAGGAACTTGCTGATGAGATCGGCCGCGAGTTGAAACTCATGGAAGTGATCAATGAAATTAAAAACAACTATGACTATATTTTAATTGACTGCCCGCCAAGCCTGGGGTTTCTGACTGTCAATTCCCTGCGTGCCAGCGACGAGATCATTATCCCTGTTGAGACCAGCCGTTTTTCCATGCAGGGAGTGGACCATTTGATGGACATTGTGCATTTGATCCGTGAGAGGCTCAATCATCCGGTTAAGGCCAAGGTATTGATCACCATGTTTGATTCACGCCTGCGCCATTCATTTACCATGTTGGGCAAAATGAAGGAGAAATTTAGCGGCATGCTTTTTGATACCATTGTGCATATTAACGTGAAGCTCAAAGAAGCCGCTGTCATGGGTGAGGCGGTGATCAAATATGATAAATACTGCCGCGGTTCCAAGGATTATTTGAGCCTGGCAAGGGAAATATTGACCCTTGACCGTGTTCCGAATTTGCCTGAAGTCAAAATTACAGTACCGTCCAGGCCTTCAATTGAGCCTGCAACAGCACCCGTTGACCTAGAACAGAAGGAAGCTATGGTAGAGGATGCTATCAATGCAAAAGCCCCATATGAGCCATCTGAGCGCATGCAGGAGCTAGTTGAGAAAGAAGCACAAGAATTTGTAGGCAACACTGCCTTTGTGTTAAGGGCGCCGGAGGCCAAATCAGTCTATGTCACAGGGTCATTCAACGATTGGTCCTTGGATGAGACCTGCCGCATGGTCAACAATGACGGTGTGTGGACGCTCAAGGTCAATTTAAAGCCAGGCACGTATAAATATCAGTTTATCGTCGATGGCAAGTGGCAGGAAGACCCGTCCAATACCAGCATTGAGCGCAATTCTTTCGGGGACATCAATTCCTTGATTGAGGTCAAAGACTAATGCCCACAGAGGCAGATTTCTCGAAGTCCGATGTGCTTGATGGTAAAATGTATGCAGTGCTGGCCTATCTTTCCATTCTTTGCATTGTCCCGTTGATCCTCAAGAAGAACAATCCTTTTGTCTTAAGCCATGGCCGCCAGGGTTTGGTCATTTTTGTTGCCGAAGTTGGCACCCTGGTTTTAAGCATCGTTTTCCCATGGATCTTTAGGCCATTTCTTTTTATTCTCTTCGGTTTTTCGTTATGGGGCATGGTCATGGCCATCCGCGGCCAGGCTGTTGAGATGCCGGTTGTCTCTTCCATCGCCGAAAAAATAACGATCTAAACATATGTTCAACAAACTGGTTGATCTTCTAAAAGAAGTCTTTTGGATCAAGACTTCACGAACAAAGCGCAAGGCTGCGCCACGAAAGACGGCTAAAAAAAAGGCGCCAAAGAAGATTCATAAGAAGACGATCAAGAAAACTCCCAAGAAAGCTCCTAAGAAAGCAGCGAAGGCAGCGCCAAAGGTTAAACAGCTTGCAATTGATCCCTCCTTAACCCAAGTTGGTGAAATCACCCATTATTTTGACCGTATCAAGGTCTGTGTGGTCAAGGTAAGCACAGGGACCGTCTTGATAGGCGATAAATTGACCATTCAAGGTGTAAAGACGAAATTCGTACAGAAGGTATGGTCTATGCAAGTGGAGAGCGTAGACGTCAAGGTTGCCAAAAAGGGGCAGCTGATAGGCCTTAAGGTGGATAAGCTTGTCGCTGTAGGGGATAAGGTGTACAAGTGAGTGCGGTTTGTGGCTGTCCCTATTTATTATTTTATGCTATAGTTGATATATGAAGAAAATTAAAGGCCAGAATGTAATTGAGTATATCTTGCTCTGTGTAGCGGTGCTGATTGTGTGCATTTTCTTTTTTGCCAAGCAGGGGCCAATGGGCAATGTGCTCAATTCTGCTCTTGGTAGCGTGGTCACTGAAATCAATAATGTAAATTCCCAAATTCAATTTAATGGAAATTAAACGCTTATCCAGCACACACAAGAATTTGGTCCGTCGCTATTTGCTTTGGGCCTATAAATCCACCAAGGAAGATTTTGAGCGCATTGAGCGCAAAACCACACAGTTGGCGGTAGACCAATATGTTTTTGGGCATTTTTCCAAGAAGAAATACCATGTGCCTGATGCCTTCAAGCAGTACATTGGTGATAAAATAAAAGATGAGATTAAATTAAAATTTGCGGACACAACAAAGAAAAAATTTAATCCTCAGTACCTTTATTTGAAACATCGGCTGGAGGCCATTGAAGAAGCTATCAAATTTTTTTTAGGGAAAAAGGAATTAAAGAATTTCGAAGTGCTATTTGAAAAAGAATTTACCCAACGCATCCTTGGAAGCCGCGAGCACTAAGGGTGCTGCATGTCCTGCATCTTGTCCTTCATGTCTTGTTCAAATTCTTTTTGTTTTTCTTGAGTGTCTTCAATAGTGTTTTGCTGCTGCTCTTTAATATCAGAGGAGTCGATGGTGGTTTGGCTATGATTAAAGGCTTTGGAAAAGCCGCCAATGACGCCAAAGAATACACTTAAGGCCCACAGGCCCAGGACCGCAATAACGATGATAATTCCCAAGTTCATGAAAAATAGTATATAATAAAACCGTCAAAAAGAATTATAAAAAAAGCATTTTAAAAAACCTAACGAGATCAAAGGAACAGGGAATATTGAAAAGAATAATATTTTTACTATTATCAGGCATTTTTATGCTGCATCTCAATGCTTTTGCCCTTGAGATTTATGTCAATGGACAAAAATTTGACTCTTTTGAGGCGTATAAAGCATCCAAGAATGCCCAATTAAAGAAAATCCTGCTTAATCATCACGATTTGCCACCAGGCAGCCATCAATTGGCAGTGATTGGGGTGGAAGATGGAGTGGTGGGTGCTTTAAAGAATTTTTATGTTCCTCAAAATCAAATTGGAGAAGCGATCAACCGTACGATTAGACCTGCAGACTTAGAAGATGTGTTGGCCCAAGCGGTGGGTGGTTCTGATATTCCAAAATTATTGATCGCAAGCCCAGGTAAATTACGGATTTTGGCCTTCACCACAAGCGATAAATCCTTAAATAGCAAGCAATAAATTACATTGACTAAATCCAGGTGTAAATGTATAATTTCCCATTCTTGATAGGACAAGATACAAAAGCGCATGTGCGCTTCTCTGCCACGTGGCAGAGGTAAATTCTAAGGAGGGTTTCAAGTTGGCTATCGTTAAAGAAAAGAAAACAGATGTCATTAACCGTTTTAAAACCCACGCGAAAGACACTGGTTCCGCACCTGTGCAAATCGCGGTGTTGACTGAACAAATTAATCAACTCAACGAACATTTTAAAAGCCACAAGAAGGATCACCACTCCCGTCGCGGCATGCTCATGCTTATTGGCCGCCGCCGCCGTATTTTGGATTACCTCCAAAAACAAGATCCCAAAAAGTACGAAGAAACTATTAACAAGCTCGATTTACGAAAGTAAATCACTTCTCCCACAAGAGCAAACTGAAAGGGTCTTAATATGGCACAAACGAGTGTGGAAATCCCCTTTGGATCTTCCAATCTAATTATAGAATCAGGTAAAATGGCCAAGCAGGCTAATGGCGCGGTGACTGTCACCGTCGGTGGCACTGTTGTTTTAGTGACTGTGTGTATGGCCAAAAAACCAAGGGAAGGTATTGATTTCTTTCCTTTGACTGTTGAATACCAAGAAAAAACTTATGCTGCAGGGAAAATTCCTGGCGGCTTTTTTAAGCGTGAAGGACGTTCGACCGAGCGTGAAATTTTAGTTTCCCGTTTGATTGACCGTTCCATCCGTCCGCTGTTCCCAGCTGGCTGTTTGAATGAGGTGCAGGTGATTGCCTCAGTCTTAAGCCATGACGGTGAGAATGATTCGGACATCTTAGCCATGATCGGTGCGTCAGCGGCCTTGATGGTTTCTGATATCCCTTATGATGGGCCTATCGGTGCATCACGGGTATGTTTGATTAATGACGAACTCGTCGCTAATCCTTCTTTGATCGATCGTAAAACAAACAACATCATGGACCTAGTCGTTGCAGGCTGGGGAGATGGTATTGTCATGATCGAAGGCGAGGCCAAGGAAGTTCCTGAACCTAAGGTTTTAGAAGGTTTGAAATTGGCTTTAAGTGCTTTGCAAGGTGCTAAGGAAGCTCAGATTAAATTGGCCAAGCAAGTGGGCAAGCCTAAGACCCAAATTCCTTTAAAAGAACCTAATGCAGCTTTTGTGGCCCACGTGCGTCAATTAGCGTTGGGTCCTTTAAATGAAGCCTACACAACCATTGCTGATAAACAAAAGCGTGAAGACGCAGTCAATGCGATCCATGCAAAATTGACCGCTGATTTAAGCGCTTATGCTCAATTTAATACAGCTGAACATGAAATTAGCGCTTCAGATGTAGGTGCCCAATTCGAATCCCTGCAATATGAGGTGATCCGTAATAATGTATTTAACAAGGGTATCCGTGCTGATGGACGAGGCCTCAAGGATATCCGCGCTCTTGACGGAGAAGTTGGAATCTTGCCACGCACCCATGGTTCAGCCTTGTTTACCCGTGGCCAAACCCAAAGTTTAGGGATTGTCACGCTTGGAACCAAGGATGACGAGCAGATGATGGAAGGTTTAGAAGAAACAAGCTACAGGACCTTTATGCTGCATTATAATTTCCCTTCATTCAGCGTTGGGGAAACCAAACCCATGCGGGGTCCTGGCCGTCGTGAAATCGGCCATGGTGAACTTGCTTCTAAATCCATCCGCGCCGTACTTCCTAGCAAAGATGAGTTTCCTTATACCATCCGTGTTGTTTCAGAAATTTTAGAATCCAATGGTTCTTCATCCATGGCCTCAGTTTGCGCTGGATGTTTGGCCCTCATGGATGCAGGTGTTCCCATCAAAGCACCGGTGGCAGGTATTTCAATCGGTCTTATTTCCGACGAAAAAAGGACTGTCCTCATCACCGATATCATGGGCTTGGAAGATCATTTTGGCGATATGGACTTTAAAGTGGCTGGTTCACGTACCGGTGTTAACGCTATCCAGCTCGACCTTAAGATCAAGCAGTTGTCCATGGACCTGATTGAAAAGGCCGTGGCCCAGTCTAGGGACGCGCGCATGATTATTTTAGACAAAATGCAATCGGTGATGCCAGCTGCCCGCACGGAGTTGTCGCCTTTCGCACCGCGCATCGTCACCATCCAGATCCCACAGGAGAAAATTGGCGAAGTGATCGGACCCGGCGGCAAGACTATCCGCAAGATGATCGAAGAAAGCGGTGTTACCTCCATCGATATCGAAGAAGATGGTAAGGTGATTGTGGCATCTCCAGACAAAGATGCTTTGGACATTGCTGTTGGTATGATAAAATCTTTGACCGAAGAGCCTGAGATTGGTAAAATTTATGAAGCGACCGTTAAACGCATCATGAATTTCGGGGCTTTCGTTGAGTTTATACCTGGACGAGAAGGTTTAGTCCATGTTTCAGAACTTGCCAATAAATTCGTTAAAGATGTCAATGAGGTCATTAAGGTCGGCGATAAGTTTAAAGTCAAGCTCATGGAAAAAGACGAGATGGGCCGTTTTAACCTGAGCAAGAAACAAGCCGAAGCCGCGTCTTAGTGTCTTTATTCAAGGACATTGATGAAGCTTGAACATCTCAATGAGATCAAGGGCATTGTAATCTTGGCCTTAAGCCTGATTCTATTGGCAAGCCTGGTTTCTTTTACGCCCACGGATCTTAGCTGGTTTACTTCCAAACCAAATATCCATACTCAAAATTGGATCGGTATTGCCGGTGCTTATTGCGCCGGCATGCTTTTTTTTCTGGTGGGAGTAAGCGCTTACTTTTTAGTTGGTATTGGGGTATTTTTTAGCTGGAATAAATTTACCTCGCGCGATCTGCCTTTTAATTTTTTTAAGTTTTTAAGCATTTTGATTTTATTCGCTGTGATGGCGGGCCTTTTTAGTTTTTGTGCTGGAGAAAACAATGAGGCCAGATTCATCAATGGCGGAATTATAGGGGTTATTTTTAGCAGTTTTCTTGTCAGCTATTTCCAACCTCTTGGCGCCTTTATTATTTTGTTCACCTTGGGGGCTTTGACACTGGTTGTGGCCTGTGAATTTTTGGTCTCGCCTTTTTTTGTGTGGCTGGGAAAAGGGATATTGGAGGCCTTTGGACGTGTGGTCAAAGGTGTGCCGGTACCGAAGATGCCCAATATCCGTCATTCTGAAGGAGTGCTAAGCACGACTGAAGAATCTAAAAGCGCTGATAAAAAGAATGAGAAGTTCAGGACAACGGTATTGCCGACTAAATTTGAAAAAACCTTGTCAACACCGGGTGTTGACAAGGTTTCAAAGACCCCCACACCCTCGGGAGGTGAGGAGGTAAAGCCTAATATTCATATTGTGGCGCCACCCAAGACTGAAATTCCTGCCGCGCCGCAGGCCCCTAAGATTATCGGAGAGTACCATCTTCCTAGCAGGGATTTACTCAAAGATGCACCGATCGTTTCCGACAGTAGAATCCAGGAAAAACTCATGAGTGGTGCCAAGATTCTGGAAGAGACTTTGGCAGATTTTGGGGTTAACGTTAAGGTTGTGGATATTGAGCGTGGGCCTGTCATTACACGCTATGAATTGCAGCCTGCACCTGGCGTTAAAATCCAGAGCATTTCAAGTTTAGCTGATGATTTGGCCTTGGCCTTAAGCGCATCTGCCGTTCGAATCCTCGCACCCATTCCTGGAAAAAACAGGGTGGGGATTGAAGTGCCAAACGGTTCATCTGCTGCTGTATTTTTGAAGGATGTGTTGTCGTTAAAACGCAGTGATTCGAAATTGGATTTGGCCATTGGTAAGGATGCCTCGGGCAAACCTATTGTGGTTGACCTCTCAGAAATGCCCCACCTTTTGGTTGCAGGAACGACCGGCTCTGGTAAGACCGTTTGCTTAAATAGTTTGATTATATCAATTTTATTCAGCGCTTCTCCGTCGGAAGTTAAGTTTATCATGATTGATCCTAAGATGGTGGAGTTGGTGCCTTATAATGATTTGCCACACTTGCTTTGTCCTGTGGTCACTGATGCTAAAAAAGCGACCCCGGCTTTAAACTGGTTGGTCATGGAGATGGAATCACGTTATAAACAATTTAATAAAGAGTCGGTGCGCAACATCAAGGGTTATAATGCCAAGGGTCTGTTAATGCCTTATATCGTGGTTGTGGTTGATGAGTTGGCAGATTTAATGCAGGTCTCAGCCAAGACTGTTGAAGGCGCCATTGCCCGTTTGGCACAATTGGCCCGTGCAGCAGGTATCCATTTGATTTTAGCCACCCAGCGTCCGTCCGTTGATGTCATTACCGGTGTGATTAAAGCCAATTTTTCTTCTCGTATTTCTTTTAAAGTAGCTTCCAAGGTCGATTCACGTACTGTCTTGGATACCAACGGGGCAGAAACACTTTTAGGTAAGGGCGATTTTTTATTTATGAAGACTGGGGACCCTAAACCAACCCGCGGTCAATGCTGTTATGTCTCTGATGAGGAGATCAATGGTGTCATCGATTTTATTAAAAAACAGGGACAACCTGAGTATAATGAAACTGTTTTAAAACCTCAGCCAGTGGCTGGGGGTGGTGGGAGTGATGAAAAAGATGAAATGTATGATGAAGCAGTAAAAGTGGTGATTGAAACCAATCAGGCGTCCGTCACTATTTTGCAGCGCCGCCTGCGCCTGGGATATGGTCGGGCTGCCCGTTTGATTGATATGATGGAACAGCAGGGTATTGTAGGTCCATATGCAGGAAGTAAAGCCCGTGATATACTGGTTGACCGGGAAAAATGGCTAATCGAAAATATGGGAGGCCGCCTTTCTAATACAGAAATTTGAGGAAACGGCACATGTCTAGAATCAATTTTAGAAATAGTAATTTTGTGGGAGAGGCGAAAGCGAATGCCAACGACGGACAACAGCAGTAAGCCAGCGACACTCAAAACCACACGCGAATCTAAGGGCCTTACCTTGGAGATCGTGCATGAGGCCACCAAGATTCCCATGGATGCCCTTCGTGCGATTGAAGAAGGTTATTCGGTGCGGATTCTCTCACCATTTTATTATCGTGGTTTTATTAAGATCTATTCGGAATTTTTAGGGTTGAATACAGAGGAAATGTACAAGGAGTACAGCCTTGATCAAGCGCCAAAGCCTGCATCGAGCTTGCCGCCGAGCATTAAAACTAAAAAGCCGGTAGAGGTGAAACCCAATGTATTTGTAGAAAATCTGCAAGAAGGGGTTTCTTCAGTATTTACGCCTAATAATTTTGCGTTGGTGGCCAAGATTGCTGGATTTTTAATCCTATTCTTGTTGCTCTTTAAAATCGGCGGTTGTGTGGCCTCACATTTGGGGAAAAAGGGCCCAGTCATAAAGAAGCATAATTCTGTTTTTGTCGAACACAGCCTTGTGGCCCCACCGGTCGCAGCAGCTGTTAATCGCGGCTCTGTTAATGCTCAAAGCGAGAATGATATGGTTGAAGTAGCAGTCCGTGCTTCCAAGGACACCTGGCTCCGGGTCAAAACAGATGATAAGGTGGTATTTGAAACAACTTTAAGCAAAGGTTCGATGGAAACATGGACGGCCAATGATCGCATTGAACTTTCAGGCCGTGACATTGAACAGTTGGATATGGAAGTTAACCAAAAGCATATTGGATTTCTCGGTGGTGGTGAGCGGCGCATTAGGCGCGTATTGATTACACAAGAAGGATTGACGGTGAAAAAATGAAGACCACCCAGGATTTTCAGAAGGAGCGCTTAAGCGCCGGCCAAAAGGTCGGCGTTATTAATTTGGGTTGCGCTCGTAACTTGGTCGATGCTCAGATGTTACTGGGACGTTTGAAGAAAAATGGTCACCGCATTGTCCAGGCTGAAGAAGCCCAAACCGTGATTGTCAATACATGCTCCTTTATTGAAGATGCTCGCAAAGAATCCATCGATACCATTTTGGACCTGGTTGAACTTAAAAAGCAAGGCAAGATCAAAAAGGTAATTGTGGCAGGCTGTTTGGCCCAACGTTATGGCAAAGATTTGGCCAAGGAGTTTCCCGAGGTGGATGCTTTTATGGGAACCCCGACGCTCAATCGCGAGAACATGCCGCAACAAATGCAACTGACACCAAAACATTTTGCCTATGTGAAGATTTGTGAGAGCTGTTTTAATGCCTGTTCTTTTTGTGCCATCCCCAAAATCAAGGGCAAATTCATTTCGCGCACCATTGAATCTGTTGTCAAAGAAGTCAAAGACCTGGATGCAAAAGGTGTTAAAGAAATTAATATCATCGGCCAAGACATCACGGCTTATGGTATGGATGTTTATCGTGAGAAGTCTCTTGCCCGGCTGCTTAAAGAGCTGGTCAAGGTTTGCAAGAACATCGAATGGATCCGTTTGCTTTATGCTTTTCCTTCGCATGTGACTGATGAACTCATTGAGGTGATGGCCACAGAACCAAAAATTTGTAAATATATCGATATGCCCCTGCAGCATATCAGTGATCACATCTTAAAGGAACAAAATCGCAATATTACGACCAAGGGCACCATTGATTTGATTAAGAAAATGCGTCGGGCCATGCCTCAAAGTTTTCTACGCACGACTTTTATTACCGGTCTTCCTGGAGAAACCCAAGAGGATTTTGAAGAAATGAATACTTTTATTAAGGACTCTCGGTTCGAGAGGGTGGGTGTTTTTGTTTATTCAAAAGAAGAGGGTACCCTTGCTGCCAAAATGGAGGGTCAAGTCCCTGAAAAGACCAAGAAGGCCCGTCTGGATGTTTTGATGAAGGAACAACAAGCCATCTCTACACAGATCCAACAGTCCTTTGTTGGACGACGCCTTAAGGTTTTGATCGAAGAAAAAGAGAAAGATTCTACCAATACCTACATCGGACGCAGCGAATATGACGCGCCGGATGTGGATGGGGTGGTTTATGTGCGTTCAGATAAAGAACTCAAAATTGGTGATTTTGTACATGTGACCATTTCTGACGCTTACGAATATGATTTAGCTGGTGTGCTCGCATGAATTTGCCCAATGTATTGACCCTTTCACGGATTTTCTTTGCCGCCATTCTCGTCATTCTGCTCGAAGCAAATACAATCATGGGGAATATCGGGGCCATTGTGATTTTTACCATCGCTTCATTAACTGATTTTTATGACGGTTATTTGGCCAAAACCTATGGGCTCATCAGTAATTTTGGCAAGATCATGGATCCCATTGCAGATAAGGTTTTGCTTTTGTCAGTCTTTGGTGTTTTTGCTCATCTTCATCTGATTGCTTGGTGGATGTTTGCAGTGATTGCAATCAGGGAAATTGTAGTTACGGTTTCTCGACTGATGGCCATGCGTCAAGGTATGGTCTTGGCAGCTGAGAGGGCAGGGAAGATCAAGACCGTGGTGCAGATGATGGCTGTTTCCTTCATTTTGATTTACCTGGTGGCCCAACAAAGCATTGCATGGTTTGGACAGGTGCAAACGGCATGGTGGATTTTTAATCAAGGCCTTATGTGGGCTGCGGTTATCCTGACAGTTTATTCTGGTATCGAATATTTTAGAGGTCTCAATAAGTGAAGAATTTGTTGATAAAGGGCTTTGCCACAGTTTTAGGTGTGGGTTTTATGCCAGCTGCTCCTGGAAGTTGGGCCACGGCTCTTGGTATTGCCCTGGCCTATTTTCTAGCACCTAATTTGGCTATTTACAGCCTGGTTTTGTTGGTTTTATTGGTCCTGGGGATTATGACCAGTGGTATCGTTGAAAAACAGCTTAATCAAAGGGACCCTGGCATTGTGGTGATTGATGAAGTGGTAGGCGTGATGATTGCTTTATGGGGCCTGCCCATGATTTGGTCCATTATGATCAGCGGATTTTTCTTATTTCGTGCTTTTGATATGTTTAAAATATACCCTATCAATAAGTTAGAAGCCTTAAATGGCGGCTATGGGATTATGCTTGATGACTGCATGGCCGGGGTGTATACTAATATCATTCTGCGCATTGCCCTGCGATGCGCAGGTTTGTTTTAGAGAAAAAATTAAAAAGGAGAAGTAAGATGGAAAGCAGTAATCCAACACTCAATGAAAGAACATTTGACGCCGCCCGTGTAGGGATGGGTGAGCCAGCCATGACCATTCAGGGCACGGTTAATAAAACCTTTATCCTCTTGGCGCTTTTAGTGGCGGGTGCCATGTGGAGCTGGAGTAAGGTTTCAAGCCCAACCGTAACTGGCATGCTTGGCATTGTCTTTTTTGCATCCATGATCGGCGGTCTTATTTTGGCCATAGCTACTTCTTTTAAGCCAACCTGGTCACCGATTACAGCACCTTTATATGCCGCTTGTGAAGGCGTGTTATTAGGCATTGTTTCTGCCTATTTTGAAATGCGCTATCCTGGCATTGTCCTGCAGGCCGTTGGTTTGACCTTTGCGGTCACTTTGTCGATGCTTTTAGGCTATAAGTCAGGATGGTTGCAGGCAACTCCAGCACTCCGCAAGGGATTAATGATCGCCATGGGAGGGATCTTTATATTTTATATGGTGGTGATGGTTGCTGGCTTCTTTGGCATCCATCCTCCGGGCTTTATCAATGGCGGCGGTCCTTTGGGCATTGCCTTTAGCCTTTTTGTAGTTGGTATTGCGGCCATGTCCTTGATTTTGGACTTTGATCTCATTGAGTCAGCTGCCCGTCAAGGATTAGGCAAATATATGGAATGGTACGGTGCATTTGCCTTGATGGTGACCTTGGTTTGGCTCTATATGGAAATTTTACGTTTGTTGTCGAAGATCAATCGTCGTAATTAAACTCGTGACAGGCACGACTTTTTTTAAGAAAAGGGGACACTTTAAAGTGTCTCCTTTCTTTTTTTAGAAAGTCGTGCCTGTCACGAATTTAATATTGTGCGATGGTGGGATCGATTTCTTGGGACCAGGCTTGGATACCGCCGCGGACATTGACTGCATAAGGCCAGCCATTGGTCCGAAGGTATTGGACAACCCGGGCTGAGCGGCCGCCCAGATGGCAAAAACAATAGACGGGCTTATCTTTGGGGATATCATTTAGATTTTCTTCCAAGCTGCTCATGGGCATCAGATGCGCGCCTTCAATATGGGCCATGTCCCATTCATCCTGTTCACGTACATCCAGTAAATAAATATCAGGCTGTTTGTCTTTGAGTTCTTTTAATTCTCGGACGGTGATTTCTTGCGGGATACTTTCCATGTTTTTATCCTTGTCTTTACATTTCCAAGTATAGTCTTCCAATTGATGAATGGTGGGGTTTGTCCCGCATAGCGAGCAGGTTGAGTCCTTTTTAATATTGACTTCTCGAAAATGGGTCGTAAGCGCGTCCATGATCAGCAAACGGCCCAAGAGCGGTTCACCGAATTGGCAGATCAATTTGATCGCTTCGTTCGCTTGTAAAAGTCCAATGATCCCAGGCACCACACCCAGCACACCTGCCTCAACACAGGAAGGCATATCTTCTGGGGCCGGCGGTTCGCGGAAAAAACAACGGTAGCAAGGCCCTTTGGGGCCAAAGACACAGCATTGTCCCTCAAATTGAAACACCCCGCCAAAGACAAAAGGCTTCTTTGTAAAAAAAGCTGCGTCATTAATTAGATACCGGGAGGGCAGATTGTCTGTTCCGTCGATGATTAAGTCAAAGTCTTTAAAAATAGAAAGGGCATTGGACGCAGTTAGCCTTTCCTGATAGGTCACGACATTCACATGAGGATTGATTTTTTTCAGCTTTTCTGCCGCGGAGATTACCTTGGGCCGGTCAATGTCCGAGGTGTGATGAAGCACCTGACGATGCAGATTGGAAAGAGAAACGACATCTGAATCAATGAGGCCAATGGTGCCAACCCCGGCTGCAGCCAGATAAATAGCAGGGGAAGAGCCCAGACCACCAGCGCCAACCAGCAAGATCTTTGATTCTTTAAGCTTCTGTTGGCCAGCTAAGCCTACCATGGGCAGAATGGTCTGGCGGCTGTAACGGATTTTCTCGTCTTGGGAAAAATTTTGTTCCATAGTGGATAAAAATCTTACAACTTCTTCTTATTAAATTCGTAAGCGATGTCGAGCAGGATGAGAAAGACAGCAATGGTAATAAGATTCCAGGAGCTGTCGGTCAGTGGCTTGTGTTCAATGAAAAGACGGGTTTTAAGGTAGAAAACAACCAAAAGGATATAAATCCAAAATACGGTTTTATGTTCCTTGCTTTTAAGGAGCCGTTGGAGATTAAATGGCCATTTCTCTCCACGCATATAAGGCACCAAGCAGGGGATAATGGCAGGGACATTTTTGGAATAGTCGCTATACGCCTCTTTGAATTTGGCCAAGAGCATGCCTTGTTCACCTTTAATGGTGCCGTAATACATGAAAATCAATCCGAATAAGAATGCGGCGCCCGCCACGCGTTCAAGCCAGGCTGGATCGCTTTGCAAGGCAATGACAAAGCCAATGGCAATGAGAAAGGTCCCAAAATACAGCGGATTACGTACAAAGGCATAAGGGCCGGAGGTGGTTAATTTATCGTTTTTAATGGCATAGCCATTGGACCACAGTCTCACTAGAAGCCCTGCGATGATAAATCCAATCCCGGCGCGAAGGGAAACATCGTATATGGAACAGAAAAAGAGCACAAAGAATCCAAAGGGATAAATCACCGCAAAGCGGGGTTTAAAAGAACGTTCCAAGCGATGGATGAGGGCATTTTGTTTCGTCATAAGGGGGTATTATACCTAAATGGACCTACTTGGCTAGTAATTTTAAGGCTTCTTGGGCAGCTTGGTTTTTGATGCTTAAACGAGTGCCTTTGAAGATAAATTTTTTAATCACGGTTTTGGGGCCGTGAGACACAGCGATAAAGACCAAGCCCACAGGTTTGGCAGTGCTACCACCTCCTGGACCTGCGATGCCTGTGATTCCAAGGCCTACATCAGTTTTAAGGATTTTTTTCACACCCTGCGCCATGGCGCTGGCCACAGCTTGGCTCACAGCCCCATGTTTTTTGATGAGTGACAAGGGGATCTTCAAAAGTTTTGCTTTGGCGGCATTGTCATAGGCAATGATGCCTAAGAGAAAATAGGCAGAAGAACCAGCCACATTGGTCAGGAGATTACCCACTAAACCACCCGTGCATGACTCCGCAATGCTTAAAGTGAGGCCTTGTTGGGCAAATTTTTTGAGTACTTTTTCTTCGGGTTGCATATTATTTAGATTAATAGAGTTACGAAATAGGTGCTTATTATAGGCAGGGGGAATTCAATTGACAAGGCCTATTTTCTGGCATATACTTTGCGGATAATTAGTCATCCTGAGCCTGCGAAGGATCTAAAAGTTTGTTATGATTCTTCGGCTTCGCCTCAGAATGACTATAATTTTTTGGAGAATAATCTATGTTTAATACAATTGCAGAAGTTTTGGAAGACCTTAAAAAAGGTAACATGGTCATTGTCATGGATGACGAAGGCCGTGAAAATGAAGGCGATGTGCTTATTGCTGCCCAGTTTATTACCTCTGAGACGATTAATTTTATGGCCAGAGAAGCCCGCGGGCTTATTTGTGTCCCCATGGAAGATGCTCGTTTAAATGATTTGGACCTGCACCCGATGAAGGAAGATTTCAATTCTTCCAAACATCAACGCTGCAATACTGCTTGGACTGTTTCTGTTGATGCTGCTTATGGTGTGACTACTGGTATTTCAGCCGCTGATCGCGCCAAAACCGTGCAGGTATTAATTGATCCTAAATCAGGGCCCAGTGATCTAGTGACCCCTGGGCATTTATTCCCTTTGCGTGCCCGTCGGGGTGGAGTGCTTGTCCGCGCCGGTCACACGGAAGCTTCGGTTGACCTTATGAATTTGGCCGGGCTTTATCCTGCAGGTGTGATCTGCGAGATCATGAATGATGATGGGACCATGGCCCGCACCCAGGATTTGATCAAATTTGCCCAAAAACATAAATTGAAAATTTGCACCATTGACAGCTTGATTGAACATCGTCGCAAAACCGAGAAATTGGTCCAGCGTGTCGAAGAGGCCACCCTTCCTACTGATTGCGGTGAATTTAAAATGATGGCTTATGAGTCACTGGTTGATGGTGTCATTCATGTGGCCTTGGTCAAGGGCAAGGTTGATGAGGGCAAGCCTGTGCTGGTACGCGCTCAATCAGAATGTTTAACCGGTGATGTCTTTGGTTCCTTGCGTTGTGATTGCAATGGCCAGCTGAAAGCCGCCATGAAAGCCATCAATGATAACGGCCAAGGTGTCTTGCTTTATATCCGTCAGCATGAAGGCCGTGGCATTGGCCTGGTCAATAAACTCAAAGCGTATAATTTGCAGGATGATGGGATGGACACCGTCGAGGCCAATCAAGCCCTGGGCTTTGCCGCTGATCTGCGGGATTACGGCATTGGTGCCCAGATCCTGGTTGATTTAGGTATCAAACAGATCCGGTTGCTCACTAATAATCCGCGTAAAATTGTTGGGTTAGAAGGTTATGGCTTGTCAGTGACCGAGAGGGTGCCTATTCAAATCCCGCATAACACCACCAATGCCAGTTACCTGAAGACAAAGAAGGACAAATTAGGCCATATCCTTTAAGAGGCGTATGAAGAAACCTTGCATTGCCATTGTTGCCTCGCGTTTTAATGATTTTATCACCAAGCGTTTGCTGGATGCGTGTCTAAAGGAATTGAAGAAAAGCGAAGTTGGTGAAGCTTCGATCACCACTGTTTGGGTGCCAGGTGCTTACGAGATTCCTGTGATGGCCTTAAGCCTTGCCAAACGAAAAAATATTGATGCCGTGATTTGTTTAGGTGCTGTGATTCGTGGTGACACCTATCATTTTGAAGTGGTGGCCAATGAATGCAGCCGTGGGATCATGGATGTAGCATTGATGACGGGTAAGCCCATTATCATGGGTGTTTTGACGACGGATACGGTGGCCCAAGCACAAGATAGGGCCCAAGAAAAAGGCCATAATAAAGGCCAGGATGCAGCCCAGGCTGCTTTGGAGATGGTTGCTCTTTTGAAAAAAATATGAGACGTCGGACGCTGGCGCGTGAACACGCCCTCAAGATTTTATACCAATTTGATATTACCAAGCGTCCCATTGATGCCGTGGTCGAATCCTACTGGAAATCCGAGGAGACCAAGGATAGTGAGATCATCACCTATGCCAATTTATTGGCCCAGGGTGTTGGTGGGCATTTAAGCGACATTGATCATAAAATTTCTGATTATGCCACCAACTGGCAGATCAAACGCATGGCCATCATTGACCGTAACGTGATGCGCATTGGCCTTTATGAATTGCAACACGCCTCTGATATTCCACCAAAGGTGGCCATCAATGAGGCCGTAGAACTTGCTAAAAAATACGGGGACCTGGAATCAAGCAAATTTGTCAACGGTATCCTCGATAAGATCCACAAAAAAGAAATCATCGAGCCTCAAAATTAATCATGCCCCAAGGTGCTGATTTACACATCCACACCTACTTTTCCGACAGTACATCATCCCCCCAAGAAGTTGTAGAAGATGCGCTGAAAGCAGAACTTTCCTGTATTGCCATTACTGATCATGATATTGTTGAAGGCGTTGGGCCTACCATCGAGGTTGCAAAGCCGCATGGTCTTGAAGTGGTGCCCGGCATTGAACTCTCCTCTGAATTTGAAAATTGCGATATCCATATTTTGGGTTATTTTATTGATTTTGAAAAAGGCCCACTTTTGGAGAAAATCAATACGTTCTTGGATGCCCGCGTTGAGCGCATGAAGCAGATGATCCTGAAATTGAAAAATTTAGGGATCAATAATATCGAATATGAAGAAGTCGCGGCCATGACGAAATCCAGGGCGGTTGGACGGGCACATCTGGCCCAACAGCTGCAACAAAAAGGGTGGGTGCCCAATATCAAAAGCGCCTTTGAGAAATATTTAGGGCCTGATTGTCCGGGATATGCGCCAAAATATAAGCAAACACCTTTTGAAGCCATTGAATTGATCCGTCAGTCGGGCGGTGTTGCTGTCATGGCCCATCCGATGTTGACCCAAAAAGATGAATTGATCCCGCGTTTTGTGGCAGCAGGGATGAAGGGCCTTGAGGTTTATTATCCTAATTGCATGGAGATGGTCACTCAATTTTACGAACGCATCGCCCAGAAGAATGGGCTGATTATGACCGGCGGCTCTGATGCCCATGGTAAGGCCAAGTCGTATACCTATGTTGGTAAACGCAGCGTGCCGATGGATGTGGTTGAAGCGCTTCGCCAAGCTAAACCCTAATATGAATAAAGATTTTATTTACATGAACCGCGCCTGGGAATTGGCCTTGCAAGGCTTTGGGCAAACATCACCTAATCCGATGGTGGGTGCGGTTTTGGTCAAGTCAGGTAAAATTATTGCCGAAGGTTATCATCATTATTGCGGCGGTGACCATGCTGAAATCGATGCGTTAAAAAAAGCAGGCGCCAAGGCCCGGGGCTCAACGCTTTATGTCACCCTTGAACCCTGCGGGCACATCGGGCGAACTCCGCCGTGCACGGAAGCAATCCTTAAGGCTGGGATCAAAAAAGTTGTGATCGGCGCACAGGACCCCAACAAGCTCAACAACGGCAAATCCATTAAATTTTTAAAGAAGCATGGGCTAGAAGTCGAGCAGGGATTGTTGGCGGAAGAATTGTCCCAGATGAATGAGGCCTTTAATTGCTGGATCACCACAGCCAAGCCCTTTGTCATCGCCAAGATTGCCCAGACTATAGACGGGAAGATCGCCACCCCAAGCGGTGAATCCAAATGGATCACCTCGAACTTTGCCCGTGATTATGCGCATCGGCTACGGTTTGGTTTTGATGCCATCTTGGTTGGAATCAATACCGTGCTTAAAGATAATCCAAAATTGAAGACCTTGCCCAACAAAGCGATTAAGAAGATTATCTTGGATACCAAGGGCCAGATTTCACCACGGGCCAAATTATTTGAAGGCACAAAGCCTGAAGATGTTTTGGTGTTTACTGCGAAGAAGGAAATAAAGAATCTTAAAGCTCAGGTCGTCACAGCGCCGCTAAAACATGGTAAGATTGATTTTGCGTGGGTGTTGGAATATTTAGGGCAAAAGCAGATTACCAGTCTCTTGATTGAGGGTGGCGGTTCGGTGATCGGAGATGCGCTTAAAAATAATGCCGTCGATAAATTAATGATTTATGTAGCCCCTAAAATCATGGGTGAGGGAATCTCAAGCGTGCGCGGGCTTGTATCTGATCAACTTAAAAATATTATTTCGCTTAAAAGCATGAGCATGGATAAAATTGGTGAAGATATATTGATCCAAGGATACCTTTAATATGTTTACTGGAATTATTGAGCATTTGGGCGTTATTAAGAAAATTGAAGCTAAAAAGAATCTCTTAGTCTTTAGCATTGATTTGGGGCCTTTGGCTAAAAAGACTAAACTAGGCGACAGTGTGGCCATCAGCGGGGTATGCCTGACCGTGATTGCCAAAAAAGGTACGGTTGCGGTCTTTGATTTGATGAAGGAAACCATTGAGAAAACATCGCTGCGTGGCTTAAAGGCAGGCGATAATGTCAATTTAGAATTGGCCTTGCTGCCCAGCAGCCGTATGGGTGGGCATTTTGTCACCGGCCATGTGGATGAAGTGGCCACCATCAAAAACATCGTTCAAGAAAAAAACTGGGTGGCCTTGCGCTTAGACGTAAGCCCAGCTAACCGTAAATATTTGGTCCCTAAAGGTTCAGTGACCTTGGATGGGATAAGCCTCACTGTTGGTAAGGTGGGCCGTGATTATTTTGAGGTGTATTTGATTCCCTATACCCTTAAATTCACCACCTTAGGGCTTAAAAAGAAAGGCGATTGCCTTAATATCGAGACCGATATTCTAGCCAAGTATATTTTCTCTAGCCGCAGTAAATAATTCTTCAAGCAAGCGTTTTCCCAAAATAGCCCTCCAGGCCTTGTAATACGTACATCTATAGTGCATATTTATATTATGAGAGCCCCATATCTCCATATAGCTGTTTTATTCAGCTTTTTAGTCAATGGTCTTGGGCCCGTGCCTATGGCCCAAGCTGATTTCCTTTTGCCGCAGCCTGGAGTGATGGTGCATTTAAGCCCTCCGATGAATCCACCCATGCTCAAAGGGCTTAAGGTGCATCCCAATGACCCGCTAACTTTTGATTTTATTTTGGACCGGGGTGATGGTCCATTTTCCAAGACAGAATCCAGCCAATTGATTAAATATTTCCTTTCTGGTTTAACCATTCCTGAAAATGATCTGTGGGTTAATTTATCACCTTATGAAAAGAACCGCATTATCCCCAAAAGTTTTGGCCTGACTGGAATGGGACGGGACCTTTTGGCTGAAGACTATATTTTAAAACAGATCACCGCTTCACTGATCTACCCCGAAGACCCCATTGGAAAGAAATTCTGGAATCGCGTTTATCAGGAAGCGGCAAGAAAATTTGGCACTACCAATCTTCCTGTAAGCACCTTTAACAAGGTTTGGATTGTTCCTGATAAAGCCATTGTGTATGAGAACGATAAAACTGCAACCGCATACATCATTGAAAGCAAATTGAAGGTGATGCTGGAGCAGGATTATTTGTCTTTAGCCAATCATTTGAAGGGAACAGGGCCCCTGAAAGGCGGGGACCTGTCCCCTATTATCCGTGAGATTGTGATTCCCGAATTAACCAAGGAAGTCAATGAAGGAGAAAATTTTGCCAAGCTACGCCAAGTGTATAACAGTTTGATTTTGGCTGACTGGTATAAGAAGAAGATTAAGGACAGTATTTTGGAAGAGGTCTATGCCAATAAAGCCAAACTTGGCGGTATTTCCATTGATGACCCCAAAGAAACTCAAAGAATCTATACGCGTTATTTGCGAGCTTTTAAAAAAGGCGTTTATAACTACATCAAAGAAGAAGTGGACCCTGCCACACAGCAGATGGTCCCTAGAAAATATTTCTCAGGTGGAACTTCTTTTAATGAAGAAGAGATATCAGAGGCTGAAAGCTATACCACGGATGCAGCAGCCGTCGCCCCAAACCCGCGCTTGGAGATTGAAAAAGTTCAATTAAAGACTATTGCCTCAGATTTTGCCATGATTGATGGCGCGAATATCAGGATTTTGTCCAAGATGAAGGGTGAACTGATTGATGTGGCTATAAGGCAAATAGAAAGCATAATTAGTCGTATAGATAGCGATTTTTATAACCCTAAACCCAAGGATATAGATCTAATGCGAAGGTCTTTAGAAGGAGAGAATCCTTCTGAGAAATTCGCTTTAGCAGTATATAACAAGAGAATTATTGGTTATGTATTTTTTAATACATCTGAATTGCATGCTGATACTTTTTATGTCTCTAATTTGGCTGTGGACCCTCGGGTTGGTGGTATGGGAGTTGGCAGATTATTAATGGATTCAGTCTTTGAATATGCCGCGGATAATGGCTTTGAGTATATAAGCTTGGATACTTCTTCTCATCCAGAAAATCGTGCAACTCAATTTTATGAAGAACTTGAGATAAATAGCGAGTATCCTATCTCTATTATTGATCGCTATAGGCATGGTGGATTGACCCTGATAACCTATAAATTGTTGGATTTCGCTCAAACTGCAAAAAAGAAGTTAGACAATAACGTAAATGCAGCCATGAACGGGAATGAAGACATCGTTAAAAAAGGATTATCCGGGCTCTTGCAGCAACCGTCATTTTTATCTGACCTAGAGAGGGTAAACTTTGCAGGGGATGATGGAACATCTTTGGATGAAAGATTATCCTGGCTCGCCTTAACAGATCATATTGAGGTGGCCTTTACAAAGCAAGAGAGCGAAAAGCAGAGAATACGTGAAAATGACCGGTATCTTGATTTCTATCAAATAGGCACAGGTTTAGATGCCATTTACCGATTTCTTTTGCCAGATGATATTACCATTGAAGAAACTTTCAAATTTATACGAGAAATACGAAATTTGCCTTTGGGGGATAAGGAAAAAATGCTGTCCTGGCATGGAGAAAAATTCAAACAGGCAGCGATCCTGATGGCCCAGAGATATAGAGATCAAATGTCCACTCATTTAGAAAACATCATTCGAATATATTTTGCTTTGGGGATGGCTTGGGGGGGAGAAGGAGCAACTGATTTGGAAATACCAGAACTATCAGAAATTGCCCATCAAAGATTTGATGAATCCAGAAGGACAGAATTAATTCAATGGTTGGGAGTAGATGGGGAAGTCAGTACGACGATGCTGTTGCAAAAAGCCATTGAATTGGCGGTGAGGGGAACGCGGTTAGAATTAGACCGTAGCACTTATTGGCGAGGCATGGCGTTATTTAAAGAAGGTTTGGATGCTCAACATAGAAGAAGCGGATTAGAAAAACTCCTTGGGCGTTTTGGTTTGAAGGTAACGAACCCAAAGGTCAGGCGCGTATTGAGTTTTTTAGAGAAAAAGTCAAATGCAGAGATGTTAAGACATAAAATAATTCAGGCCCAAGAACGCGACAGGCGTCTGGGAGGTGCCTATGCTAATCAAGCTGAAGCTGAAATAGAAGCTATTAGAGCTATCTTAGAACCTATTTTGCGACTCCCGGGATGGGTTGAAGGAAGAAGGGCTACTGATGAATCCTCCCCAACTCAAGCCAGGCTAACTAATACCATCAATTGCGTGGCACGCAGTGCTTTGACCGCCATGTATTTGGAAGAATTAGGGATCAAGGTATGGAGTGTAGAGGAAATGGACCATATTTTATTATTGGTCCGTTTATCCGATGGGAGTTATTATTGGGTCGAGCCTTCAGCACCGGTAATAATTACGAAGGAGCAAATTGAGAATAAACAGGTTGGACTTAAATGGATGGATGTTTCAGAGAAATTGATTAACAATGGTTGGGCTACTGTAACAGGTACAGGAACCGATAGAGTGATTCTAACCGCGGATTTAACCAGGGAAAAAACTCGAATGATCACTGTCTTTGGAGAGGAGGTCTATAAGCAAAAACTAGAACCTCTTTTTACAAAACTACAAGCCCAATCGAGAGAAAAGTCCGTAAGGCGTGTGATACATCCAATGCCGAATGATTCGAGATTTGATAGGGGCTATGGTTTGGATTTACGAGGGGAATTAGATCAAGATTTTGTCTATATTAATAATTGGCATCGGGGAGCGTTAGGTTGCTTTTTATCGAATTTTGGTAACGATTTAGCAGATCAAGGATATATTCAGGATGCCGAAGAAGCAATAAGAAAAGCCATAGAGGTTAATCCAACAGATCCTGTTTATAGGTTCAATTTGGGGCTTATTCTGGCAAAAGAAGAAAAATATCTGGATGCAGAAAGGGAAATTAGGAATGCCCTTACAGTCATTTCTAATAATTCAAACATCCATAGCAGTTTGGGGGATGTATTAAGCCTTCAGGGAGTAGGAAGATATGAGGAAGCAGAAGCAGAATATAGGCAAGCCATTGCTTTGGATAGAAGAAATTTAACAGTTTATTTTGGTTTAGCGCGTATTTTAAAGTCCCAACGCAGATTCCAAGAGGCTGTTGAGGTCTATCAAAGAGCGATAACTTTGGAGCCTGAAAAAGTAGAATTTTACAATAATTTAGCAGATACTTTGGCACAAATGGAGCGTTATCAAGAGGCTAGGCAAACAGTTATCAAAGCCCTGGAGTTAAATCCGACCTATGCAACAGCCTATTTTACGTATGCGACTATTTTATGGCAAGAAGGCCGTCAAGCTCAAGCCAGGGAAATGTTTAATAAGGCTGTTCAATACAGGCCGGAATTAGCCTCAAATGTGGAGCAGTTTTTAAGGGACCATGCGATGATTCAACGAAGCCCTGAAGAAATGGAAAGTTATTTGAGGGAACAAGGTTTAAGTATAGTTCCAATCGATTTTCAACGTTTTTTTGTTAGTGAAATCGAAAGGGAAAAGGTCATGAGGGCCGTTAGAGATCATCAGGTTATTAAAATATCTAATTTCTCATTTCCGGATGGGAAATCTGAATCACTAGGCTATTTTACTGATCCTATCTTCAAGAGCTTCTCAACAATTTTTCCTGAAGATTGGGAAACGGCATATGCCGTTAGAGAACAGTTAAAGAATGCCTATTATTACGGAAATAAAATGCATAATGATATTCCTATTTATCTTTTAGTTGATACAGATACTCAAGAGGTGAGTACTTATAATTTGCAAATGGGAGACGGAACTGCACAATATAAACGACTGATCAGTGCGGGTGTGGGAAATGAATTCGGTGGATTTGGGAGAGGTTCAAACAGGATCGTTGCGGATGGTTGGCAAAGGCCGGAATTAAATTTCTTTGCAGATCATTCTGGGACCCCTTTAGGGGTAAGAACAGTATTGCGGCGTGATAGGGCCATGACTGTTCGTGGAGGTGTTTTGGTATTTGTCGCATCATTGATGCTTTCAAATCTGTCGTTCGGGCGGCAAGATCATCCCATACCGCAATCAAACGTTACCTGGCAAACCAAGCTTGTCTCTATCAATGGGTTGATTGATAGGATGTTTTCACCATCCACGGCGCAAGTGCTTAAGCACGACCAAGTTCTTCAAGAGCATATTTCACAGGCAGGCGTTCAACACTCTCAGATTATTTTTGAGTCTATGATTAAATTATTTGGCCGGGAAAATCTTGAAAAAGGCCTAAAAAATAGTTTAGAAGATCGTTCACATGGAGGGGCAGATCTAGTTGAGAATATTTCACAATATGCTTATTCATATGATGATGATAACAAGTTCTTTCGGAAGAAAGTTAAGGAGATTTTTGATTTATTAGCGACCCTTTATGGACAGGATACGATTAAGGCCGCAATCGTAAAGCATTCATCTGCATTAGCAGAAATGATCCAATACGATGCTGAGCATAATCCAGAACTAATGGATAGAATCAAGGTATTTTTCCCAGCTCCATTTATTGAAGAGTGGAAGAAAACAAATCTGGGATCATTTTCTTTTTTCTTATTAGATTACGATAAACACCCTGGGGAAGTCCAATATGGACAACATATTGAAAATGTGATTACAGCATTATCGTCTTTGATCGGCAAAGATACTGTCATGTATGCTCTTTTGCATGAGACAAGGGATGTAACCGATTTCTCTTCTTTTGGAAATATAGAAGAACAGTGGCGTTGTATGAGGGTCGTCGTATCCCGCTTTGGAAAAGAAAAAGTAACCGCGTGGGCCAGAAAAGATTTAGGGCGTGTTCAAAAAATTTTTAATTCCTATGTCTATGACGAGCAGCATCAGCTTTTAGCGCAGCATTTTTATCAAATTGATGAATTATTCGGAAGGGAGTTTCTCGATCGGTTTAGTCCGCAAGAGATGGACGATTTTCTGACAACTTGGAGATCTGATAAGTCTTATGAAATAATGCAAAGGGTTCAGCATCTTCTGGGTCAAAAGCACTTTGATGACATAGCACAGCATCATCTGGATTTGTTAATGAGCTATTTCGATTTTGTCCGTAGGAGTGGGGATTCTCAGAGCCCTATTGAAAAGGAACCCTTTCTTGTAGATGTGAATGGAATTCAGGCTGGGAAATATATTGGGCTGGCAAGGGCTGCTTTGGAGCAGCCTTATCATTTTTCGGATGCAAAACAGGATGAGAAAATGGACTTCGGGCCCAATGCCATGGAAATCAGCAGGCGTATTCTTCTGGTCATGATTGTTCTTCATAACGAGTATCCGAAATGGTCATTGTCAGAATATAGAGATTTGATCATGGCTGCCCAACAGGCCTATTTTGAGAAAGGATTGGATGCTGATGCTCTCTTTAGTTTTGGGCCGGAATACCTTGGCCACAAGTCTTATCAGGCAGTTATGATGACATTGGCCCACGAAATAGGCCATCATTTATTTGGTAAAAGTGCTGGCGAATTTATTGCTGATACAAATGCTTTTGCCTTTGCTGAACAAATGGGTTGGAAGGGCTCTATTAAGGAGAGAATGCAAGACAAAGACCAAGAATTGGGTTACCCTGTAAATGTATCTGTTCCATTAGAAAAGACTGAGCTTGAGGATCATGTTATTGCTCGTACTGAGCTTAAATTGATGAGCGGCGCTTTAGATGCTAATAGTATTCATCCAATTTTCTTATGGAGAAATTCTTTGGAGGTATTCTTTGATATGCATCGCCGGGGAATTTCTTTGGTTGGTATAGAGAATGGTAAAAATGCCCAAATGTTTAAAGAAGTTTTTGTCCGCTGGGTTTTGAAGAATTTAGATGTTCATGGGCAGCAGGCGGAAAATCTGGTTATTCATTTTATGAAGGTTAAGACCCATGATATCCATGGAATGATCCCTTACGATGATTTAAATAATTTGGCTAAAAAGATTAAGGATGCTGTAACGAGTGATAATGCCAAACCTGTACAACAACAAGGGTACAAGGGTGGTATTGATTTGACGGCATCTCAGATGAATGTAGAAACTCGAAATACCAATGGAGCGATTCGATTTCATCTTAATCCTGCCCAGCTTGCTCAACTTCAAAATGCCCGGGGTTTTATACCCCAAATTCTTACCATGCAGCCGTTGAAAGACTTAAGGGCGTGGTTGGTGAGTAATTGATAATGAAATCTTCTTTAATCAAGTGGGATAGTCAGGGCACTCCTTATTCTGTGGTGTTTGACGACATGTATTTTTGTGCCGTGAACGGGTATGAGGATGCTTTGTATGTTTTTTGCGGAGGGAACCATTTAGAAGAACGTTTTAAGAATCTTGATCCAGCCCGTGCCGGCGTCTTTACCATTGTTGAAACTGGTTTTGGGACAGGGCTTATTTTTTGTGTGGCTTGGAAGTTATGGAATGAGCATGCCCCAGTTTCCTGGAAATTGAATTTCTTATCTGTTGAAAAATACCCCTTACCACTCGCAGAGCTGAAACAAGCCTTAAGCGTTTGGACCATCTTAAAGCCCCAAGCCGATGGCTTGGCAGCACGGTATAAAGTCCCTTCAGATAAAAAAGGTACATTTGATTTGGAAGGGGGACGGGTGCGGTTGACCATTGTTTTTGACGATATTGTGCTTGGGCTTGGCACCATCGCTCAGGAAGGCTTAGCCTCTCCTCATGCGGATGCGTTATTCTTAGATGGGTTTTCACCGGCCAAGAACCCTGAGATGTGGTCAGAAGAAGTGTGCGCGGGGCTGGCGCGTTTGTCTGGAGCGGGAACAACCCTGGCTACATTTACTGTCGCAGGATGGGTGAGGCGGGGGCTCGAAGCCCAAGGGTTTGCTATTGAGAAAGTAACAGGTTATGGATGTAAGAATGAGATGTTGGAGGGGCGGTTCAAGCACTGAATAAACTTGAGCTGGTCATTTGGAGTGAGCTGATCCTTCAATTTGAAACAGGCTTGGACATTTTTGGGGTACTGAAAAGAACGTTGAAAATTCTTGACCGAATTCAGTCATTGGAATATATTGAAAATGTATGAAATCTGCACTTAAACGACCCAGAGTAAAATCCGTCAATCAGTTAATTAAACCATATCCAGGCCGTTGGGTTGCATTGTCATTTGACGATACTCATGTTGTCAGTGTGCGCAAAAGTTTTGAGGCAGCATTAAATGAAGCCCACAGAAAAGGTGAGTCCTGTCCGCATATAGTTAAAGTTCCCGATGGTACATGGTCGGGGATTGTCTTTTGAGTAATATCACCATTCCATATCAGAAGATTCAAATACCTGCCCAAGGTGATGCCCCAGCCAAAACGATTCATGCTCCAGTTTTAAAAACCACCTTATATTATAAAAATCTCGAACGTTGTTTTTAATTGATTGTGTTGTTGATTCAGGTGCTGATTTTTGTGTGTTTCCTGCCAAAATGGGAAAGGCCATTGGGTTGGATATCTATGAGGGTGAAAGCATAATAACCAATGGGATTGGTGGCAAAGAGATTTTGTATTTTCATAAGGTAAAGGTGGAGGTTTTTATCAAAGATGAGCCCTGGACTTTTGAATGCCGAGCAGGGTTTTCCACAAAATTGAATACCAAAGGTATTGGTTTTTTTGGGTAGAGATGGATTTTTTGATCTTTTTCAAGAGGTTGCCTTCAACCAAAAGACCAAAATGTTTCGTCTAAAAGAGTTTTGAAATCAATACTTTGGGACACTAGACTCCCCAAGTATCCTTGTTGACGCCAACCTTTCCTGCTGATAAAATACCGCCCTTATTTAGATTCCGGCTTTCGCCGGAATTACATTGAATATTTATAGCTTTCGGGAAGTAGCGCAGTTGGCTAGCGCGCTTCGTTCGGGAAGCCATAATTAGGATTTACACAACCCTTTGAAATTATTATATTTTCACGCTTTGTCGACGGAGACAAGGCGTTTTTTATTTACTGCCAATATAGACCAATTTATGCCAATTTTGACCCAGTTTGGAGACTTTTTGGAGACATTGAGATTGCCCAAAACACGCACAGTCTGTGCGAGAAATTCTTTGAGAGTCGTAGATAAAGGTCGTAGAAAAGGGTCGTAGATAAAATCGGAGAAATACAGAGAAAGAGCGGAGATATTGCGGAGAATCACAGGTATAATAAAAAAATATGAAAACTTTTGCTATTGGTGATATACATGGTGCTCATAAGGCGCTGGAACAGTGCCTTGAGCGGTCAGGCTTTGATTACGCGAGAGACCGTCTGATCGTCTTGGGTGACATCTGTGATGGCTATTCAGGGGTCAAGCAGTGCATTGATGAGTTATTAAAAATAAAACATTGTGATTTTATTATCGGTAACCATGATCTCTGGACTTTAGATTGGGCGAAACGGGGAGATATGCCTGAAATTTGGACAAGTCAGGGAGGCAATCAGACAATAGTCTCATATGGCGGTGATCCTATGCCGCAGTCCCATATTGACTTTCTAAAGAATGCCCATTTGTGGATTGAATTCGATAATAAGTTATTTGTCCATGGTGGCATTGATCCGAATAAGAAAATAGAAAAACATAGTCTGGAATATTTGACTTGGGACAGAAGTCTGGTCGAAAGTGCATGGAAAAAGGCGCATCAAAACCCCAAGTATAAGTTTTCTACCTATGATGAAATTTTCGTGGGACATACCACGACCCAATGGATGGCACGAAATAAGAAAACAGAAGGGTTAGGTCCTTCAGAGGCAGCAGAACTCGGCACAAAGCCTCTTTTTCTGTGTAATGTGATTATGCTTGATACTGGGGCTGGTTGGTTCGGCAAATTGACTATCATGGATGTCAATTCTCATGAATATTGGCAGTCTGATTTGACACCACAGCAGCAATTTTAATATGCGAAAAAGACGAATTCTGATACAATCAGGAAAATTTCCGACCCCCAGGAAAATATGTCAAACGAAGCTGATACGTGCCGTAAGAAAGTTTTACCTAAGATATATGCCTCCGGATGGAATGACGACCAGATTTTTGAACAGGTCTATTTCACAGATGGGCGTATTTTGGTTTTTGGTGAGAAATGCCGCAGGAAGAAACAAAAACGTGCTGACTACCTTTTAAAATTCCGTCGTGATTTTCCTTTGGCCATTGTTGAGGCGAAGGCCAGCTATAAAACTTCTGGTGATGGGATTCAACAAGCCAAGGAATATGCAGAAATATTGGGTTTAAAGTTTGCCTATTCGACCAATGGTGAGAATTTTGTTGAGCATGATTACACCACGGGTATCGAGAGTAAGATTGCCAATCTTCCTACCCCTGAAGAGCTTTGGGCCCGTTATTGCAAGGCAGCCAAGATTACTTCTTCAGCTGTTGCCGAGAAATTATTAACGCCATATTACCTTTCCGATAAAGAGCCGAGATATTATCAGCAGATAGCCATTAATCAGACGGTTCAAGCCATATTAAATGGTCAAAAGCGTATTCTTTTGACCATGGCCACGGGAACCGGTAAAACCTTTGTGGCTTTTCAGGTTTGTTGGAAGCTGTGGAATGCCAAATGGAATAGGGCAGGAGATGGCCGTCGTCCAAGAATATTGTTCTTGTCAGATCGCTCAGTATTGGTTGATGATCCAAAGGATAAGACATTTATTCCGTTTGGTGATGCCCGTCATAAGATTGAGGGAGAGGCTATAAAAAGCAGGGAAATGTATTTTGCCTTGTATCAATCATTAGCAAGGGATGAGAACCGTCCTGGCCTATACAAAGAGTATTCAAGAGATTTCTTTGATCTCATTGTGGTTGATGAGTGTCACCGGGGAAGCGCCAGCGATGATAGCAATTGGCGTGAAGTACTCGATTACTTTGATACAGCTTTTCAGCTTGGGATGACTGCAACACCTTTGCGTGAAGATAATCGCGATACTTATTTATATTTCGGAAATCCACTTTATACCTACAGCCTGAAACAAGGAATCGATGATGGTTTCCTGGCTCCCTATAAAGTTCGTCGAATCATTCCGGACGTTGACGCAGCTGGCTGGCGTCCTGATCCGGGGCAATTGGATCGTAATGGTCGGGAAATTCCTGATGGTGAGTATAGTACAAGAGACTTTGGCAGGACACTTGTTTATCGGCCACGCAGTGAAGCTGTGGCACAGCATCTAACTAACTTTTTAAAGAAAACAGATCGTTATGCCAAGACCATCGTCTTTTGTGAGGATCAGGAAGAAGCTGAAACGATGCGTATGTTATTAAGCAATCTCAATAATGATCTGGTCGTACAATATCCTGATTATGTCTGTAGGGTTGTCTCTGAAGAGGGTGTGATTGGTCGTGGGCATTTAGGCAGGTTTCAAGAAATTGAAAAGACGACACCAGTCATATTGACAACGAGTAAACTTTTATCGACAGGTGTTGATATTCCAACGTGTAAGAATATTGTTATTTATAAAGTCATCAACTCCATGACGGAGTTTAAGCAGATTATTGGCCGGGGAACAAGGGTTAGAGGTGATTACGGGAAGTTGTATTTCAATATTTTAGATTACACCGGCAGTGCGACCCGTCTCTTTGCAGACCCAGATTTTGATGGTGAGCCTACCTTGTTGACAGAAGAAGAAATGAATGATGTGGGAATCGTTGAGGCTGGGACAGAAGTAGTTTTAGCAGACCAGGACGGCGAAGAGTTTGATGAGGCTCAAGACGTTGGCGATGATCAAGTTGGTCTTTTACCTTCTGATACTGGAGAGAGGCAGCCGCGGAAATACTATGTTGATGACGGGCATAAGGTTAAGATCGTTGTTGATTATGAGCAGAGTTTGGATGTTGAGGGTAATAGATTACGGATAGTGAAATATACCGATTATACGGCAGAAAAAATCCGTGAAATGTTTCCATCGGCTGCCACGTTACATTCAAAGTGGTTATCGCTTGAAGCAAGGCAACAGATTCTTGAGGCTTTGGAAGAGAAGGGTATTTCACTTGATGAGCTTATTTCTAATACGGGGCTTTCGGATGCTGATCCCTTTGATCTTCTTTGTCATGTGGCTTTTAATGCGCCTTTAAGATCCCGCAGGGAACGGGCGCAAAGACTAAGAACAGGGAAGGTTGATTTTTTTGATTATTTTAAACCTGAGGCCCGCCAGATTTTAAATGAGATTTTGGAGAAGTATATCGAGCATGGCATCGCTCAGTTTAAGATGCCTGATATTTTGAAGGTTGAGCCGATATCCGGGCATGGTAATGTTATGGAAATTTCAGCTCTTTTTGGAGGTCCGGATCAGTTAAAAGATGCCCTTTTTCAGCTTCAAAACTACCTTTATGCGGAATAATACTGTATAAATATTACATTTTATGTAATATTCATGCTTGACATGGTATATTTAATATTGTATATTTGTTACATATAGTGTAAGGAATATACTATGCCAAGAACAGACCTTGATAGAAAAGATAAACTTTTTGAGATAGCCTCGGGCCAAGCAGGCTATTTTACCGCCAAACAGGCTTTCCAGAGCGGATACTCCTACCGTTTGCACCATTACCATAAAAGCCAAGGATCATGGATCGAAATTGACCGTGGTATATTCCGCTTGGCTAATTACCCTAATTCTCCCAATGAAGATATTGTCCGGTGGTCCCTTTGGAGCTTTAATCGAGAAGGGTTTCCGCAGGCAATAATTTCCCATGAAACTGCGCTTTCATTGCATGAGATGAGCGATGTTATGCCGGCGCATATTCATTTCACAATCCCTCCAACTTTTCGCAAGAAAGCTGAAGGTGGCTGTATCGTTCATAAAGGTAAAATTTCTGATAAGGAAATCGAGAAGAGGCAAGGGTTCTACATAACAACTCCTCTTAGGACAATCATCGATGTTGCTGAAGGTAATCTTAGTATGGATGAATTGGAGAAGGCTATTCGAGATGGTATACGAAAGGGTTATTTTACCCCGATGGCTTTTAAAGATGAGACCATCCCAACTAATGCGCGTCGGAAAATTAGTAAAATTCTATCAATAATACAAGGAGATTCAGTCAGTGCCGGAAGAGTTTAGAACATATAAAAATGCAACTGATTTTCGTCGTGCTTTGGAGGCAAGAATTCTGAATATCTCCAGGGATAAGAACGTACCTCTGGATCGTATAAGGAGAGGTATTGGATTTGATCGGCTCTTAGCGAGATTATTTGCGACAAATCAAGGGGATTCACCACAGTGGCTCTTAAAAGGTGGTTATGCTTTGGAAGTGCGCTGGCAGAATATCGCGCGTACCACGAAAGATATCGATTTTACAATTCCTTATATGAGCGAACCATCACCAGAGAAAATTCTGGAGATGATTCAGTTTGAAGCCAAGCGGGATTTAGAGGATTGGTTTATATTTATTGTGGGGCAGTATCAATCAGAGTTGGATCAGCCTGTATATGGAGGATGGAGATTTCCAGTCGAGGCACGCTTGGATGGCAGGGAATTTTGTAAGTTTCAGGTAGATGTTGGGGTTGGTGATGCGATTGTGTCCAAACCAGATTGGAAAACAGGGGAAGAGATTTTAAGTTTCGCTGGTATCCCTCCAGCAAATGCAGCCTTGTTACCAGCTGATCAACATTTTGCAGAGAAATTACACAGTTTGACGTATCCCACTGATAAACGGGAATTTTCTCGTGTCAAAGATGTCGTGGATCTAATTCTCCTGATCGATCATAAATTGCCGGAAAAGGCAATCATGCTAAAGGCAATTAAAGCCACATTTGATAAGCGCAAGACACATGAGTTGCCTAAAAATATTCCAGTCATTTCTCCTACATTAGCAGCTACCTATCAAGAAATGGCTGAGGAGTGCGGAGTTTCTAAGAAAACTTTAGATGAAGCAAAAATCGCGTTGGACATTTATTGGAAAGAGCTTTTTTCATAAAGGAAAAATATGGCAAAGAAGAAATTAGATAAAACTCCCCAGACAACAGCATCGCAATTAAGTGCGATCATCAAATCATGTCGGGATATTATGCGCAAGGACAAGGGCTTAAATGGTGATGCTGACCGTTTGCCCATGCTCACTTGGATCATGTTCTTGAAGTTCCTCGATGATATGGAAATGTTAAAGGAAACAGAATCGAAGCTCGAGGGAAATAAATACGTTGCAGCAGTTAAATCTCCGTATCGTTGGAGAGATTGGGCTGCCAAAGAAGATGGAATCACAGGTGAAGAGTTAATATCATTTATTAACAATCAAGAATGCACGAGGCCAGATGGTTCTCGAGGGGCCGGACTTTTTGCCTATTTACGATCTTTAGAAGGCACTGGTGCCAAGCGTGATCGGCGTAATGTTGTGGCCACAGTTTTCCGTGGTACAGCCAATCGAATGCTCAATGGCTATCTATTGCGGGATGTAGTCAATAAGATCAATCAAATCCATTTTACATCATCAGATGAAATTCACACGCTTTCCCATCTTTATGAAAGTTTACTCAAGGAGATGCGCGACTCTGCAGGTGATTCAGGAGAATTCTATACACCTCGTGCGGTAGTTAAGTTTATGGTTCAGGCAGTTAATCCAAGATTAGGTGAAACTGTGCTTGATCCGGCTTGCGGGACCGGTGGTTTCTTGGTCGAGGCGTTTGAGTACATTAAGAAGCAATGCAAGACAATAGAGGATAACAAAGTCTTGCAGGACGAAACTATCTATGGTGGAGAAGCAAAATCTTTACCATATCTTTTATGTCAAGTGAACCTCTTGCTTCACGGTCTTGATGCGCCAGAAATAGATGCAGGGAATTCGTTACGGCATGCGCTCAAAGAGGTGGGAGACAAAGATCGAGTTGATGTGATTCTGACTAACCCTCCTTTTGGTGGTGAAGAAGAAAAGGGAATTCAGGGTAATTTTCCAGAAGACAAGCAAACTGCAGAAACCGCACTGCTATTTTTACAGCTTATTATGCGCAAGTTAAGACGGCCAGGTCATCTTGGAAAAAAAGGCGGTCGTGCGGCCGTGGTTGTGCCTAATGGTACATTATTTGGTGATGGTGTTTGTGCACGGATTAAAGAAGAATTGCTTAAAGAATTTAACCTTCACACTATTGTTCGGTTACCGAATGGAGTTTTTTCACCATATACAAATATTCCCACAAATTTATTATTTATTGATCGCACCGGTCCTACCAAAGAAATTTGGTATTACGAACAAACTCTCCCCAATGAACGTAAAACATATTCAAAAACTAAACCTATACAGTTTGATGAGTTTAAGGTCTGCCTTGAGTGGTGGAAGAAGCGTGAAGAGAATGGACTGGCTTGGAAAATATCAGCGAAAGATGTAATGAAATATGATAATGCTGGCAATTTATTAACAGTTAATCTGGACATCAAAAATCCAAATACACAAGAAGATTACATTCATATGCCTCCCGAGCAATTAGTTGAGGACATTTTAAAGAAAGAGCATAGGATTATCGAGATTTTAAATGAAGTTAATCGTGTTTTAAAGATAAGAATATGAGTAAAAATTGGGCCTCAATACCTTTAGGGAAGGTTTTAAAAGAACGTGAAGAATTGCCTTCTTCGGAGGATCTTGTGAGTGGCCGAGTTCGTATTGTTTCAAAGATTGGATTTAAAGAAGGAAAGATTGAATTGCGTGATGATGGTGAAACCAAGACAAAGATGATTCTTATTCGTCCTGGAGATTTGGTTGTCTCTGGTATCAATGCTGCAAAAGGTGCTATTGCTATTTATGGTGAAGAGAATGAAGGGTTAGCCGCGGCTACTATTCATTATGGATCGTATATACCTGATAAAAATAAAGTCGATGTTAGATATTTGTGGTGGCTACTAAGAAGTCAAATTTTTAAAGACATTTTATTACAACATGTTCCTGGGGGCATTAAGACTGAGTTAAAGGCAAATCGATTTTTACCCATTCCGGTACCTTTACCTTTGTTAGATGAGCAAAGAAAGATTTTGGCAAGGATTGAGAATCTAACCAATCAAATTGATGAAGGTAAAAGCATTAGAAAGCAGGCATTAAAAGAGATTGATGCTTTTTTTAAGGTAATTTTAAGTAAATTAGTCGATCAAGAGGAAAATTTAGGGTGCTTAGGGCATGTGCTTTTGGGTCCACCTCGAAATGGGTGGTCTGTAAGATGTGATGGCTCTGTAAATGGCACGGCAGTTCTGTCTTTAGGGGCTGTAACAGGTTATCGTTATCGTCGCTCTGAAGTGAAACGCACTTCTTTGCCCGTGGCTTCTGAAGGTCATTTTTGGCTTAAACCACAGGACCTTCTGATTACGCGTAGTAATACACCAGAACTGGTTGGCCATGCCGCAATTTATGATGGAACTCCGTCACCATGTATTTACCCTGATTTGATGATGCGCTTAGATATTAATATTGATCAAGCCGATAAACGTTTTGTTTGGTATTGGCTTCAATCAGGAGTGGTACGAGACTTTATTGCACGCAAAGCAAAGGGGACGAGTCCAACAATGAAGAAGATATCTCAAGGTATTGTAATGAATATCCCATTTCCTTCATCATTTTCCGTTCCTGATCAAAAGCGTATAGTATCAGAATTAGATACTCTACAGATAAAGATAGACGCGTTGAAGTTGCTTCAAGCTGAAACTTCTAATGAACTCAATGCTCTCCTACCATCTATCCTTGATAAAGCGTTTAAGGGTAAATTATAATTAAATGCTTCAAAATATAAATCAACCTGGCCACAAGCCCAAGTCTTAATTGGTCATTTTTGACCAACGACGGCACAAATTTGGCGCAATTTTCATTATTTGACATGCTTAAATTTGTTTGGTATTATTGGCCAATTATGTCAAGAAAATCAAGATTTGAAAAGATTCAGCAACTTCAAAAACACCGCAAATCCACTATTATTTCGTATATTACAAGTACCCGTCCCAATCACGAAATTCCGATGGCAATGGATGCCGTACGTTTGGTGTATGACCATATTAAGAGTTTAGGGTGTTCTAAGAAGGACACCAAGATAGACCTTTTCTTACACAGTAATGGCGGTGATGGTGTTGTTCCCTGGAGGTTAGTAAATTTAATTCGTGAACATTGCAAAACATTTGAAGTCTTAATTCCTTATCGTGCGTTTAGTGCAGCCACATTAACGGCGTTAGGTGCAGACAAAATAATTATGCACCCTATGGGGATGCTTGGGCCAACCGATCCAGTTGTTACAAATCACTTTAATCCTCAAGACCCTGCCAATCCAAATAATCGCCTTGGCATTAGTGTAGAAGATGTATCTGCGTATACAAAGTTTGTAAAAGAAGATTTTGATTTAAATCATAAAGATCAGGTTGTCGAGGCTTTAAAGATTTTGTCAGACAAAGTTCATCCACTTGCACTTGGTAATGTTAAAAGATTTCACTCCCAATCCCGTATGATGGCAAGTAAATTGTTAGCATTGCACATGAGCAAGGATTCTGAAAAACATAAAATGGATCAAATAGTCAAAGACTTGACCTCGGAACTCTTTTTTCATGGGCATCCCATAAGCAGAATTGAAGCCCATGATGACATTGGATTAAAAGTCGAATTTCCTGATAATCAGACGGAAATATTGATGTGGGAATTATATAAGGACTATGAGGAAGAAATGTTGTTAGATAAATCATTTGATTTAGTCAATGATTTTTGCGCTGTCCATCCAGATTTGCCTGTAAAACAGGCCATGCAACAGGCAGTAGCCACTCAATCGCTTAATGCAAAAACCCCAGTCAGTGATTATGTGACAGTCAATCTTCCGAAGATCAAAGGAGTTTTTGTCGAAAGTGCTTCACATGCAAATGTTTTTACTTTAAACTACTCAATTACCGGGGTAAAATTGCTTGATGGGTCGTTACAAATCAATGCCTCCAGGTCAAGACTGGGTTGGGAAATGGAGGCTGATCCAGCTGTGGAGGGACGGCCAGGGCAAGCCTCACAGCCAGTAGAAAATGGCCAAAATCCTCAAGCCGTGGTATAATTTAAGTATGAAGACTGTTAATATTATCAGTAGTCTAACGATTTGTTCAAAAAGTAATGAATTGACTGAATATACTTCGATTGTCCCTGATCGATATAATTCAACTTCTGTCCCTTTTTACGGTTCCCTTATTGCTTCAGGGGATTCAACAACTGAAGTAATCGTGCCTTTAATTCACACCGCTGAATAATCCACTACTAAGAGTCTAAAATTTTAAAAGCTGAGAAATAGAAATGTTGAAGGCTTTGGCGAGTTTGTTTAGGGTTATTAGGCTTGGACAGGTGGGATCTTTAGCTTCAAGGTACTGAATGTTTTTGTAAGAAATATCTGCAATTTCCGCAAGTTTTTCTTGAGTCAATCCCCGCTTTATTCGCAGTCCTTTTAAATGTTTGGAGAATTGCCGCACCAGTTCTTGGTCATTTAGCATAGCCAAATTATATGGCTAACACGCAATTCTTTACACCAAACGAGTTGGGTGTTAAGCTAATTCTTGTAAAAAACAGGGGTTAGCATATGAGTAAAAAAGAGCAGATTATTAAGAAGGCTTTAGAAATCTTAGCTAGGCCAGAATCAAGGAGCGGATTGCGATTCTCAACCTTGCTTCAAAAAGTAGCTTCTGAAACAGGTGATAACATTAACACTTGTAATGGGAGTTTATACAATCTTCCGAATGAAATGCCAGATAAAGTGATAAGACCTCATAGGGGTCTTTTTCTTTTGAAGGAAAATGAGAAGTTTCTTAAAGATGTAGCAGAAGATGTTGTTGAACAAAAGATTGATTCCAAATTCAAGGAAGAAGATATTTACGAGCCCGCAAAGAACTATTTACTTGGTAATGAAGAATGCACGCATGCGGTTGTTGTTGGAGGTAATATATTCGGTAAAAAGTGGGGGACACCAGATATTCTGGGGGTAATTAGAGCGAATTCAGATGCGATATATAAACCAATATTAGAATTGATTGCAATCGAAATTAAGAAAGAGGGATATGATCCTGTTGAAGCATTGGGACAAGCAATGGCATATAAATTGTTTGCACATAGGACTTGGTTAATTCTACCAGATGATGATCATGCGGATATCGAACGTATCCAAGGGATTGCTATAACTGCCAATATAGGGCTTATCAGTTTTTTGAGAAAATCTGAGGGGCTTGAATTTTCTACATTAAACAGACCAATTTCTGGACGGCCTGATTTGACCGAAGTAAACGAAATGTTGGAAAAATTCAAGAAAGATAAGAAGAATTATTATGAACTAATAAAGAATGAGAAATACTAAATATATTGTAATAGATAAATATCCAAATTTAATTTCTCTCTTGGGGTTTAATAAATTGCTGACAGAATAATTTGAGGTAGAATTACCTATAAATAAGATTTTTAAATGAATAATCTAAACAGTTTAGATAAGAAATGAAAGAATTCAAATATAGTTTACACATAAGGTTAGGATTTTTGTATTGAAGAAGTGTTTTTAATGTTTGAAAAGGTGAGAAAAATGAGAATTATCGATGGGCTCCTACCGTTAACAGCTCAAGATGTATACATAGGCCCTAAAAATATAAACGCAGGGCCAAAAAAATATTTAAAAATTTTAGAGTATTTGTTTAAAAACCCCAAATTCTATAAACGGGTTATGTCGATAAGAGAGAAATTTAAATTGCCCGCAAGTGGTATAAAGGATCGACAGAAGAATGGTGATTTACTTTTTTCTCTTGAATTAGATGATGAAACCTATAAAACTTTAAAGCCCAGAATTTTAAAAAGGAATAAACATGAAGAATTAAATGGTGAATTAAAAAAACTTGCAGATGAATTTGATTTGCCAACAAGGTTTATAGACGCATTTAGATTTTACGTCATATACAATAAATTTCCTGATATTTCCAATTACTTGTGCAGGTCTCCAATCAGGATATGTGATGATCGGGGAATTAAAAAAGTGTTTATTGAAATTTACGCCGATACTATATTACCGGATCTGAAAATAGCGTTGGATCAATCTGAGAGTGTAATGAACAAACATGAATTAAAAGGTAAGCATCTTCGTGGGCGTAAAAAAAATCATTACATGGAAGAATTGATTGCTGAAGGTTCAATGCCAGTTGATGAAAATGGAATTCCGTTACAATCAGATAAATTTTATGATATTAAACCTGATACCAGAAAGACTTACAGAAATAGAGCTAAAGTAAGAAATTCAAGGTAACAGCAAATATTAATCTGCTGTTACCGTAACTAATCGACAGGAATTTATTATTGTTTCATAATGACCTCATGTCCAATATCGGGCATGGGGTTTTTTGTTTTCGACGAGGGGAAATTTTTTTTAACTGAGAGGTTGACTTTGATGACTGGACTAAAATTAATTCTTATTGAACGGTGGTATAGCAAGGAAAGAAGTGATTCAGATTTAGCGCGATTATTAGAAGTAGATAAATCGATTGTGTCCCGATGGATAAATGGTGTGAGTGAGCCTTCATTGCCGAGAAAAATCCAGATTGCTAGGGTTCTAGGAGTAGATAGTCGTCTACTTTGGCCAGATGAGGCCCATGATGGCTAAATTACCATCAGCTTGCAAACAATTATTTTTTGTGCTTGCTTGGAAAGAAAAGAAGTTTGCAGAGAAAAATAAGTTAGGTCAGGATGGCTCTTTTTTCTATTCAGATAAAAAGTTGGCTGAGGAAATGGAATTGCATCCAAAGACGATAAAGAGACATCGAAGACGGCTTGAAAAGGAAGGTTGTATAGTGACCGTTCCTGGAAAACATGAGGGAGTAGCGACCAAATATTGGATTAAAGAGAGGGACAAACTGTCCCCCTCTAAGTCAAGTAAGAGGGGTACAAATTTTCCTCAAGTGGGGAGCAAAAATTCCTTAGAAGGGGGGCAAAATGTCCCCCCAAATAAAATACAACAAAGTGAGAATAATAAAAGTACCGTTTTTACCCTTGAGGAAGAAATTAGGACGTTAAAGATGATGGGATGGAATGAACAAAAAGTCATCAACCATTTTGTAGGGGCAAGAGGTATCGATAATCCAGAAATTCGGGAGGGAATATCTAAAGAGTTTAGAGAATCTAAATATTGTCTGTAAAAAGAGGACAAACTGGACTTGGGTTTAACGGGAAAATCAAACAAATCCAACAGAATTGACACTGGAAAATAAGGGACTTATGGGTTTATCACCGATTAAGAGTATTCGGCAAAAATGTTTGGATTGTTCAGCTGGTCAGCACAAAGAGATTAGGGAGTGCCCAATTTTAGAATGTCCGCTTTATTTATTTAGAATGGGCAAAAATCCAAATCGCAAGGGTAAGGGCAATCCTTCAGCATTCAATCAAAATTCTGCAATTGAATCGGACAAAATTTAGTAAAAAGGGGCTTGTAGACAGTGCGCGGAGAAAGGGTTGGTAAATGGAACAACGTTATTTGGGGATAAAGGATCTTGCCCAATACTTGGGGATAACTGAGGGGACTTTATATACCTGGGTTTGTTACAAAAAGATACCCCACATTAAGATGGGAAGGCTGGTCAAATTTGACCTGAGAGAAATCGAAGTTTGGGTCAGGGAAAATGCAGTTCAAGCTCAATAGTATATAAAGATAATGATTGCTATCGTGCGTGTATGTTATATCGTGTGGGTAAATTGAATCCGGGCACATCCAAAGGGTTTTAAAATGGGTGTCAAACTTGAAAACGGCAAATGGATCATTGATTACCGCCTACCAAATGGCAAACGGTGCCAGGAGACCATTGGCCCCAATAGAAAACTTGCCGAGACGGTTTACTATAAGCGTAAGGTTGAAATCGCTGAAGGTAAATATCTTGATGTCGTCAAAAAAGAGAAGATCCGTTTTGATGAGTTTGCTGAAGAATATCTAAACCTGCATGCCAAACAACACAAGAAAAGCTGGGAAACCGACTTTCACATCATCAAGAACCTCAATAGACACTTTGGAAATAAATACCTTTTCGCCATCACCACTAAAGATATTGAACAATTCAAGGCAGATAGGCTCAAGGATACTGTGGCCGGCAAGCCCATCTCTCCGTCTACGGTGAATCGTCAGATGGATGTCCTAAGTTGTATTTTCAATAAGGCCGTGGCCTGGAAGAAACTCCAATCCAGTCCGATGAAAACCATCCAGGATTTGAAGGTGCCGCCGGGACGGCTCCGCTTTCTTGAAAAGGAGGAGATCGTCAAACTCTTGTCCAACTGTACTAAACATCTAAGGCCAATAGTCATCCTGGCCTTGTTTACCGGGATGAGACGAGGTGAAATCTTTGGACTAAAATGGGAAGATATCGATTTTAAGCGAGATATTATGACCCTTTTAAGCACCAAGAACGGCGAGAAGCGAGAAGTTCCCATGAATGAGCAGGTCAAGACCGCTTTAATGCACGTTACCAAGCACCCGAACACGTCCTATGTATTTTGTAACGAGAAGGGCGTTCCTGTCCACGACATCCGTAAATCCTACTCGACAGCATTGCGAAAGAGTGGTATAACTAATTTTCGTTTTCATGATCTAAGACATACTTTTGCCAGCCAGCTGGTAATGTCTGGTATTGATTTAAATACTGTTCGTGAGTTGCTTGGGCACAAGGATATCGCTATGACCCTACGGTATAGCCACCTGGCTCAAAGCCACAAACAGAGGGCTGTCGAGGTCTTAGGCAAGAAAATGGAGACATTTTGGAGACTTGACCAAAATGTTGAAAATGTCCCAGATTTAAATTTGTTGGAACCTTTAGTAAATTAAGCCTTTATGATATTCGGGGAGTAGCGCAGTTGGCTAGCGCGCTTCGTTCGGGACGAAGAGGTCGTGGGTTCGAATCCCGCCTTCCCGACCATTTTAATATAAGTTTTTTCTGCATTTTTATGGTTCGAGCCCATATTCATTTCTACGGCACTGTCCAAGGTGTCGGTTTTCGCTATACAACCCTTTCGTTTGCGCAAGAGCTTTCTTTAACTGGTTGGGTCAAGAATTTACCCAATGGAAGCGTCGAGGCTACGATCGAAGGCCCGCGTGAAAAGATTGATGAGCTTGTGTCTAAACTGAAAATACATTTTGGCAGTTATTTGAGGGAAGAGAAGATTGAATGGACAGAAGCTAGAAATGAGTTTAATAGGTTTTATGTAGAAATATAGGAGATTGCTTCGTCGGGCTTTGCCCTCCTCGCAATGACAAATCAAACTCGAGCTAAAAAAGAGATGCAGGCGTTGATTGACGCCATCGATGGCCATAATCATAAATATTATGTGCTTAACGACCCTACCATTTCCGATGAAGAGTATGATCATCTGCTGCGTAAACTCATGGATTTGGAAAAAGATTTTCCTGCTCTTAAATCTCTCGATTCACCAACCAAACGGATTGGTGAGAAGATTGAAGGGACCTTGCCAACCATCCGGCATTCGCTTCCCATGCTTTCCTTGGATAACACCTATTCACTCGATGAGTTAAAACAATGGTATGACCGGGTGGTCAAAGGCCTTCATGCTCAAAAATTTGAGTTAACCGCAGAATTAAAAATCGATGGCCTAAGCTGTTCGCTTCGCTATGAAAAAGGCCGTTTGAGCTTGGCTGCAACACGTGGGGATGGCCAAACCGGCGAGGATGTGACGCATAATGCTAAAACCATCAGGGACATTCCTTTAAAACTAAAAGGCAAGCCACCAGCCTTGTTGGAGGTACGTGGCGAGGTCTATATGGACCGTCGGGATTTTGCCCGTCTAAATGAACAGCGTAAAAAGAACGATGAAGTACTTTTTGCCA
>Ga0206857_1012_pt1 | contig 48989 bp, 44 predicted proteins | sample Alteio_BWOrgCont_49_FD_152865 | JGI IMG/M metagenome (GOLD analysis project Ga0206857, IMG submission 152865) | Enriched cells from forest soil in Barre Woods Harvard Forest LTER site, Petersham, Massachusetts, United States -... | ecosystem: Environmental > Terrestrial > Soil > Temperate forest >...
GGCCATGCTGGCGCTTGATCTGCATGAGAACGGTCCGGTGCGTACGCATCAGAGATTGCTGGAGTACATCAGCGAAGCGATAGGTAGTCCATTCTTCCTTGGTGCGATGGTATGCCTGGTAGCGATCTGGGTAATTGATAACCAGTTTTCGAGGCAATTGCACACGCCACGCTTTGATCCAGCGCCCTTCCCCATCTTGCAAGGGCTGCTTGGCCTGGGTGCATTGCTCACAACCATCGTGGTATTGATCAAGCAAAACAGGTTTGGAAAAATGGAGCTACGACGTGCCCATCTTGAATTACAAGTCAATCTTCTGACCGAACAAAAGGTCACCAAACTGATCAATTTGATCGAAGAGCTGCGCCGCGACCTGCCGATGATTAAAGACCGGATTGATCCGCAGGCCAATGCTTTTCAGGTGCCCACCGATCCGGAATCTGTATTGAAAGCGCTGGACGACAGATTGGAGAATTAGCGTATTTTCTGTAATTGCTCTTCAATCACAATTCACTTCCTATGGGAAGCAATGCAAAGAAATTGGCTTCGAAACGCTGCCAGCCGCTACGTGCTGGTTCGGTAAGGTAGGTTACGGCATGGCCGTCTTCCTGAGTCAGCCACACGATATCATCCTGGTGGGCTGCGTCAGAATTAAACACCAGGTTGTAGGCATTCTGCGGTCTGGTCATTGCTTCAAAACGCGCAGCGACCTGTTGGGCCAATACCGGACTGTCGATAAGCAGGCCAATTTCGGTATTCAGATGCATGGAACGCTGATCGAAGTTCATCGATCCGATAAACAATTTTCTGCGGTCCATTACAAACAGCTTCCCGTGCAGAGAATAATTGCCGAAACTCGACATATGCGCAGTCTGACCACTACCCTTGCTATTACCCAGATGCGCGCGTATTTCATACAACTCCACACCGGCCGTCAGCAATGGCTTGCGGTAATGTATATAACCGGATTGCGCCAATAAGACGGTAGACGATTCAAGCGAATTAGTCAGCACCCGGACCCGAACCTGCTTCGCACGCAGATCAGAAAACATCTGCATGCCCTCCTTACCGGGAACAAAGTAAGGCGTGATCATCAATAATTCAGTTTGCACGCTGCTGACTGCCTGAAAAACCGCCCGGTGCATCAGCCTCCCCACCATTTCACCGCTTTCTGCTTTTTTCTTATCAGGACTGTCGCTGACCAGCTGCGCGTGAGCCCAGACCAGATTCTGGCGGCCGGCCAGAATACCGTTGAACGGTTCGCCGCTGGCAATCTGATTCACAAAGTCCACACCATCGGCTTTAAGTTGTCGGCTTTCGGCTTTTAATTCAAGACGATGATCATTTAATTTATGTCCGTCAGGTCCGGTGTCAGACAACGCCCGATCCGGTATCGACAATTTGTTGTTCCAGAATTCGTCGAAAGTTGCTGACAGGTCTTCAATGATGGGGCCAACGGAAAACATGTCGTCATCGGCAAACTGGGAATCAGGGTCAATTTGAAAATACTGATCACCGACATTGCGTCCGCCGATCAGGGCAATGGCATTGTCGATGATTAACAATTTATTGTGCATCCGGTAGTCCAGCCGCGCAGAATTGAATAGAAATTCCGTTGCCCGCAAAAATTGATTATGGCCGCGATACGCGAACGGATTGAAAATACGCACTTCAATCAGAGGATGACCTTCCAGCGCAGCGATTTGCTCGTCGCCCGGCTCGGTTTCACCATCATCGATCAGGATACGGACCCGCACCCCCCGGTCGGCTGCACTGATCAGGGCACCGGTCAGCAGGCGTCCCGTTTCGTCTCCGTGAAAAATATAGTATTGCAGATCGATGGAGCGCTGCGCCGCATTAATCATCTGCATTCTCAGCACAAAACCATCGGCCCCGGTGGCAATGATGCGGAATCCTGAATTACCTTCATTTGCCTGGGCAGCGCTGTTGAAGTATTGTCCTAGTTTCGTGTCTTCAGGATGCGCCAGCGCGGCGCTAACCGTTTTCGGATAGTCCGCGGCAGGTGGTAAGGACGTACAGCCGCTCACGACCAACAGTGCCGCGACCGCATAGATCAGACAGGCTGATCCTGATGCTGCTATCGATTTGATGCACATTGATTTCAGTATGATGGTCATTGCTCCGGTGAACCGGACTATTCATGCGTCCAATAGCTGGTGCGCCGATGGTAGTGTTGGTGTATTTGCAGTTCAAGCTCGCGCCCGAAAGGAATATCGGGTTCGTAAAGCGGCGCATTTTTGATTTCGCTCCTGGTCATGCTCACTTTCACGCTCTGCTCAGTCCATAGAAATGCATCGATCCACTGGACTGCGATTAAAACCTGATGCCCCGACCACCAGTGCCCAGTGTCAATGATCAGATATCGGATGGCCCAGTTTTTTTCGTCCACCAGCATGCCGCTGATCTTGCCAATATCGCCATCGGAAGCGTTCAGCGTGTACCCGGTGATTTCTTTACAACTGCGAAGGTGGGTATCATCGTTGGCGTGTCGGTCCTGGTCGGCCTGAATTGCAAGTTCTATCTGTGTCGCCCGACCCGGATCTTCCACAGGCGCAGTATTGTTGACGTAGCCTTCCATCATCAGGTCGGGATACATGCCAACTCCCCACAGGCCAGCGCCGCCCCAGTAACCAGGATAGCCGTAATACCCAAGATAGTCGTTTTCATGCTGGCGCGACACCGGTTTATCCGTGTCGATGGCAGGACTGTTTTTTACTTGTTCCATCGAGAGTGCGACCGGAAGAATGTTGGCGTCCCAATCTGGCGTTCCGATTGATATGGGCGTGATCAGCACCTTACGGTTGCTAAGCCAGTTTCCGGCATCCACAACCAGGTAACGGATCACCCACTTCTCATCGTCAAAATAGAAGTCGGTAACATGCCCCACTTCGCCATCTGCAGCCTGAATGGAAAAATTTTTTAAATCATGAATGCTTCGTAACATGGTGATGCTCCTTTGTGGCGACGCGAAAATCTGACAAGCGGAAAGTAAATGGCAAGGCACAACCAGCGCTACATCTATCGGTTGATATCGATGCTCTCTTTGGAACCGCTGTTAGAAACAGCGATCATGATGCCGACCCCAACGGCGATGGCGATGGCAATTGCGGTCCATACCGCGCCTATGTAGGCGAGAACGCCCATTTTCCACAGAGCCGCCAGCAATCCGGAGAGCAGTACCACAAATCCGATCAGATACATTACAGCCCATTTCATGTTGCTTCCCCGGTTCGATTGTGGTTAATGATTTTGATTAAGTTATATCCTTAGCGCGGCCGCGATACTGTGCGCCAGCGCACTGAACCGGGTGTAATTCCGGCCCATAGTGAATCTGCAGACCTGACAGACTAAACCCGCAGGTCAGATTAACAAACAAGGAGTAAGTCATGGCAGATCCCACCAACGAGTCCGCGCCCGACGGCGATCAGATCGAAACTCAACACGACGATGTGATGAAAGAACTTCCTGAAGCGACCAGCCTGGCGTCCGCAAGACTAAAGTTCGCGCGAAAAAATCTGGAAAATTACGAACAGAAAATGCGCGCCCATGCAGAGCGCTGCGTCGCAGGAAGGTGATGTTGAGCTGACGTTTTTTGTGTTCCTGAGTATCCGGGAAATGGTGTCAATGCAGCACTTTTTTCATTGAACCACTCTGATCGACTTATCGTGATTAGTTTTTCTATTTTGGCCAGATCTTGCGCAACAACACCAGCAGATCATCCATTGCCGGAACGATGGCCACCGTGACGAGAACCATCGCTAATGGCACCGTCGCCACATAGCCGATATGCTTGAACCCGAATGCGCCTGCCACACCGCCGGCAAAAAATGAAGCCGCGAGTATAAACAACATCGCCAGGCGAGCCTTGTTTGCCGACACATTCGGCAGGTCGCGATGCCGTCCTGAATTCACGTACATCAATTTTCCCAGTTCAATACCGATGTCCGTCACGATACCGGTAATATGGGTGGTTCTGATTTCCGATTTCGATAATTTGGTGATGGTGGCGTTTTGCAATCCCATAATGAAGCACAACAGCATCACAGTCACTGATATAAACAATACGTCGATATCAGCCAGTCGGGCACCAAGGATGCCAAAGCACAGCAACAGAAACGCTTCAAGTAACAACGGAAAGGCGAATTCGCTGTGCATTTGGCGCCGCCGCGAGTAGTTCACCATGATGGAAGAAACTGCCGCACCAACAAGAAAGGATAACAAAGCCCCCAGACCTGCCAGCACCAGATCATCCATCCCCAGCACGGTGTTATCGGCCATTGCCGATACGATTCCTGTCATGTGTGACGTGTATTGATGAACGGCCAGAAAGCCGCCCGCATTGATCGCTCCGGCAACGAAAGCCAGCGCGAATCCTAGATGCTTGTTAGCGTCGGTCGTGCGTTCGCGTCCGGTCAGTCTTCTGACATAGTTGATTGGCATGATTTATCCGCGTGCCTGTCCGTACAAAAGATAAAGCTTACGCGCAAATCGTCAGTAAAGTCTACCGGCCGGAAATTCATGACTGCTGATCAGGTCGGGGAAAGCTGCCATCCACGTCTGCAATTATTCAATATTGGGCCACTTCCAATTCCGGATTTCTGGCATGTCTTCACCGTGCCTGGTAATGTATTGTTTGTGTTCAAAGAGTTTTTCTCTGAGTTGCTGCTTGAGGTAGATACCTTGATCGCCGGTTTGCGGTAAGCGGTCGATGGCACTGATCACGAGATGAAAACGATCCAGTTCGTTCAAAACCGTCATATCGAACGGTGTCGTGATGGTCCCCTCCTCCTGATAACCGCGGACATGAATATTGCGATGATTGCTGCGACTGTAGGTCAAGCGATGGATCAGCGAAGGGTAGGCGTGAAAGGCGAAGATGACCGGTTTATTTTTGGTAAACAGTTCGTCAAAATCCTGATCGCTCAATCCATGTGGATGGACCGTATCAGGTTGCAAGCGCATCAGATCGACAACATTGATTACCCGGATCTTCAAATCGGGAAAATGCGTCCGCAAAATCGAGACCGCCGCCAGCGTTTCCAGTGTCGGTACGTCACCACAACAGGTCATGACGACATCAGGCGCTCCGTTCTGATCATTACTGGCCCAGCGCCAAATGCCAATGCCAGCGGTACAGTGTTCCTCCGCGTCGTGCATAGTCAACCATTGCGGCGCCGGATGCTTACCAGCGACCACCACGTTGACATAATGCCGACTGCGCAGGCAATGGTCCATCACCGACAGCAGGCAGTTTGCATCGGGCGGCAAATAAACGCGCACGATTTCTGCCTTCTTGTTAACGACATGGTCAATAAAACCCGGATCCTGATGGGTAAAGCCGTTGTGATCCTGACGCCATACATGTGAAGCCAGCAAATAATTCAGTGAGGCGATCTTACGCCGCCACGGCAATTGTGCCGACACTTTCAGCCATTTGGCGTGCTGGTTAAACATCGAGTCGACGATGTGTATAAACGCCTCATAACAATTGAACAGTCCGTGCCGCCCGGTCAGCAAATAGCCTTCAAGCCACCCTTCGCATTGATGCTCGCTCAGCATTTCCAGCACGCGTCCGGTTGGCGCAAGAGATTCATCATTATCCAGAGTCACCGCATTCCACTGTCTTTCCGTCACATCGAAAACCGCTTCCAATCCGTTGGACAGGGTTTCGTCGGGCCCGAACAGTCGGAAATTCCGTTGTGCGTCGTTCAGCTTGATGATGTCACGCAAAAACCGGCCCAATACATGTGTATCGCCGATACCCTGAACACCCGGCGCAGGCACTTCCGTCGCATACTCGCGGAAATCCGGCATGCGTAATTCACGCAGAAGCACGCCGCCGTTGGCATGGGGATTCGCTCCCATGCGTCTGTCGCCTTTAGGCGCCAGGTCGGCGAGCTCCGGAAACAGGCGTCCCCGGTCGTCAAATAACTCTTCCGGGCGATAACTCTTCATCCACGCCTCCAATTGCAGAAGATGTTCTGGCGGCGTTGACGGCGAGATTGAAATCGGAACCTGATGTGATCGAAACGTACCTTCGATCTGCAGCCCATCAATTATTTTTGGTCCAGTCCACCCTTTCGGCGAACTGAGAACGATCATGGGCCAGCTCGGCCGCGCAGTGTGACCGCTGCAACGTGCCTCCTGCTGGATCTGCTTTATCTGTTCCACTGCGGTATCCAGCGCCGCGGCCATGGCTTCGTGCATCGCAGCTGGCTCATGCCCTTCCACAAATAACGGATACCAGCCATAGCCACGTAATAACTGTGCCAATTCCGCGTGGGGAATGCGTGCGAGGATAGTCGGATTGGAAATTTTGTATCCGTTCAAATGCAGAATGGGCAACACCGCCCCATCGCTGACCGGGTTGAGAAATTTATTCGAATGCCAGGCAGTCGCCAGCGGGCCGGTTTCCGCTTCGCCGTCACCAACTACACAGGCGACAATCAAGTCAGGATTATCAAACACGGCGCCAAAAGAATGACTCAGCGAATAACCGAGTTCACCGCCCTCATGGATTGAACCGGGACATTCCGGTGATGCGTGACTGGGTATGCCTCCCGGAAAAGAAAATTGCAGAAACAGTTTGCGCAGACCGGCTTCATCCTGGCTGATATCAGGATAAATTTCGCTGTAGCTTCCTTCAAGATAGGTATTACCAACGACTGCAGGACCGCCGTGCCCCGGGCCGGACACATAAATCATATCGAGGTCGTATTGATTGATGATGCGATTCAGGTGGGCGTAAATAAAATTCTGCCCGGGAGTCGTACCCCAATGGCCCAGCAGCATTTTCTTCACATCGGAGAGCGCAAGTGGTCGTTTCAGCAGAGGATTATCGTAGAGATAAATCTGGCCGACTGACAGATAATTTGCAGCGCGCCAATAAGCATCTACCTTGCGTAACAAGTCCGGAGACAGCGCGCTCATGGTCTACTTTCTCTGTTTTCAGACATGTCTCAATGCCGCAACCGGATCCGTGTTCAACCTGTCCAGTTTGACGAAATATTTTCTGGCGAAAGCAAGGAGTTGTGGATCCGTCGGGTGATCGTTTTTCAGGGTAGCCACGATATTGTCAGCGACCTGCTTATGATGTTTCGCGACATATTTCATCAACTCGTCTTTTTCACTGCCCGGACCCATGAGCAGAATTTCAATCGAATCGTGCAAAGCTTTGACGATCTCTTCAAAATAGTCTGCATTTTCCGGTACCCGACCACTCCCCAGGTTGCCCGCCTTGACGTGTAAGTGTGAATGCTTAGAATGTGTCTTTACAATTTCTTCCTGTGAGGTGTCGACAGTGAAATGAATAATATGAGCTTCAACGTGATCCAGCCAGACGACTACATGATGAGGTGACATGAGATTTCCTTGTAATTTACAGACGTTAACGCAGGCCTTCAAAACCTGTTTTCATCTGACCAATCAATGCGACATAAAGACAGGCAAAGCCATCTTTTGTAATACCGCGCGAGTCATACCGCCCAAAATAAATTCACTGAACCGGGTGTGACCAAATGCGCCCATCACCAGCAAATCGGCACTCTTCAGATCGGCGCGCGACAAGATGAACTCCGCCGCTTCTGCTGGCTTTCGTTCATCTCTTTCAATCTCTACATTGACTTTATGCCGGGCCAGGAACTCAGCGATATTAACGTCCGGCAAATCTTCATTGTTCGCATTTTTTGAGACGACTGAAATGACGCTGACAATTCTCGCGGCTTTTAAAAGTGGCATCGCATCAGTGACCGCACGTGCAGATTCACGGCCACCATTCCAGGCGACGACGATTTTTTCAAAAACCGGCGCAAACTCTTTTTTGTTTGGAATAAATAGCGCTGGCTTACCGGAGCTGATCGCGAAACGCGTAAAAAAATTGCGATTGACTTCAATATCATAATTGTCTGAGGCTGGCTGACCTACAATACAGATGTCGGCAACGCGTGCGCGCGCCAACACGCCGTTCATTTCGGAATCGCGATAGCAATCCCAGTCGACGTTGACATCATAATTTTTTGCGCACTTCGCAAAATATTCTTTGGCTTCAAGCTGTTTTTCTTTGTTTTCGCGTTCCCATTCGATTAGCGCACCGGAGACATCGCCCATTGGATCATAGGCCATCAGAGAGCCGTAGGACAAATGTATGCCCGTAAGATGCGCCTGGTGCTTCGCTGCGAATTGCAATGCGAATTCCAGGCGGCGTTGAGAGGCCACACTATTATCTAAAAATACAATGACGCTTGCGTAACTCATTTTCGTTCTCCCCGATAATCCATTTAAAAATTTATTTTCTGAGTTAATTCTATTTTTAAGATGGGATACGTGCTTTGACCTGGATCAATTTTATTTCACAATTGGTGCCACAGTTTCCAGATATGCGGCAACGTTCATCATATTTTCTTCGGTGAGATTATGCGTCACTGCTTTCATGGCAACCCCGTCAGGACGTTGATCGGTGCTCTGAAACACCTTTAACTGCTTCACCAGATAGTCCGCGTGCTGACCAGCCAGACGAGGAAATAAATCATTACCTTCCGCATGCGCGCCATGGCAGGCAGCACAGGCTGGCACGCCCGTTGCGGCAATACCCTGTTCAAATATCTGCTGCCCCTGACTGCGCATTACCGCTGTACCGAAATGATCCTTATTTCCGGTGGATGGCGGCAATTGGGCGTAATAGCTAGCCAGGCCGCTGATTTGCGCGTCAGTCAGATGTGCGCTCAGCCCCCACATATATTCGTAGCCTTCCGGATCCGAACGGGCATGGCTTCTGAACGCAGTGAGTTGTTTTTCAATGTACGGTTGCGTCTGCCCGGCCAGATTAGGGAAGTTTGGTGAAGTCGCCACGCCAGCGGCGCCATGGCAATTCGCGCACACCTGTTGTGCCGTGGCGTGGACAGGAATGCTGGCATCATTTAATTCGCGTGAGCGCTCCGGGGATGAACAGGCGCTCAATGCCAATGCCACTGAAAGACCCATTAACCTGATGGTGTGCTGGTTCATTTTAGTATGCTCCCCAAACGTATAAAAACGCGGTGTTATTGTCTTTTGCATTGCGCCCATTTCCATCGTAGTTGGTGCTTGCGCCATCAAACTTCTGATAGGCGTAATACTGCAAGCCGACACGGATATTTTGTATCGGGATATAGAAGATTTCCGGCGTCCAACCCTGCGTATCGGGGGATGCATTGGCACTCGAATACAAGGTTGGATCAGCCGTTCCGGTAGTACTGAAATAGCTCAGACTGGTTCCGTACTTAGCCTGATAAACATACGTACCCTTGAGACGCAATGAATTCAACGTATTAGTCGGATTGGTGGCAATCTGGGTTGCTGCACCGTTATTGATGGTTTCGCGAACATAGCTGAATTGGGCTGAGACGGTTTGCGGATCGAGCAGATATTGATATTGCGCGTCCACGCCACGATCACGGTATTGAATAGTCGGCCCGCTTTGGACGGTATTGTCGGGGAAAATATTCGCGTTCAGGCCGAACATACCAACCATAACATTATTCGCTCCCCATTCATGGGTTAGCGCCATCCGCAGATAGGGATTGTTGCCACTGAGTTTGGTTTGATTGATGTCGGACGTACCCTGGCTCAGAAATGAAAACACCCCGTTCGCGGTTTTATAATCGCCAATTTCCGCGTACAGGAAGTTATTCCACATCACATAGGCATTCACGCCGGCCACCTGTGCGCCCAGATTATCAACTATAGGACTTGCGTCAGGGCCGGTCACACCGAACTGGGTCGGTGCATAAATAATCCAGGCGGGCGCGGAATTCCAGACATCGGTCACGGTGGGATTATTGTTGAGCGAGACGCCGAAAATAACATCACTGGTCGGACTGATAAAACGGTCTGCGTAGCGTAAGTCAAAGTTGTCGGACCCCCACACACCCTGATAACCGCTGTCGCCGTCGTAGTTGTTATAGGTGGCCTGGGCGAATATCCCGAGGTTATCGGTGATTTTACCTCCTAAAAAAACGCTGCCGGTCTGGAAAATCAGATTGGAATCTTTGGCAAATTCCGGATCGCTATCGGGATGCAGGCTCTTCGAAAGACTGGCTACCCCCATCACAGAAATCGGAATATCCCGGGTTCCGAGCGTATAGCCGGATAACTTGAACAAACGGCCGTAAGGCGTCAGTTCGGGGAATTGTCCGCCTGCATGACAGGCCTGACAGTTTTGACCGGTTTGCCTGGCATACGCCGGTATGGCATGCGCCAGTTGCGCCGTCAGAATATTAATGCCAAGAATCAGCATCACAATCCAGCCTGATCTGACTACGCTTTTGTATGTCTTATTGTTCATCGTCATTCTCCCCGGGGTGGCAATATTCCGTTGACCATATGGTCGATTCATTTCCACGTCTGTCTGCTGCCGCACCGAACAAGTCGTCCCGACACCGATTGGCTCTTACGGCCCTGGGGCCATGGTACAAACTAACGCGTTTGGCGCTTTGATCTGAATCAATAAATGTTAAAGATCAGCCAACGGCTTCGACGATCAGCGGGTAAATAAAAAAACAGGCAGCTATTTGATCCAGGTCAATGAGAATTTTGAGACTTGTGCAATCCTTCATTGCCGCGCGACTGGGTGACACCATGAGACAGTAACGAAGAAATTATCAAAAGCCTATGATCCTGGCGGGGGTATTGGTTCCCTGGCAGTTAATTTGATGTGTTAGTTAAAGCGTTCAAATAGTCGGTCGATATGATGAATCCAATTTTTTTTACGTTACCCGGAAGCGAAGCGTTCTGTGCTCCTTTATGCGCGCAGTTGGATTCGGTCATGCCCTATGAGAGAGGGGAACTGCAAATCGATCATTTTCCGGACCACGAATGCAGTCCGCGATTTCTCACACCGGTATCCGGACGCGACGTGATTTTTGGTATCGCGCTGGACCACCCAGACGCGAACATCATGTCTACTTTCTTTTCGTCCTGTGTTGCGCGTGATTTGGGTGCGAGGAATATCGGTTTCGTCATTCCTTACCTGCCCTATCTGAAGCGCAATACCCGGGACACGAAAGGCGTCGGCGATACAGCACGCCATTTTGCGCGTTTGATGTCGGGATGTTGCGACTGGATACTCACAACTAAACCGAATGTGCAACACAACCTGGCTTTGCTGGACATGTATTCGACGCGGATCATGACCGTGGATGCCGTACCTCAGATCGCGCATTGGATCACCCTGAACATCACTCGTCCGGTCATCTTCCTGTTGGACAAAAATAGCGCGCAATGGGTTGCGGAACTCTCCGAGGCGGCGGATTGTCCCTACACCATATTGGATACCACGCACTACGACGATGGCACTGTCGGCGTGACGATTCCGGATGCATCGTTCTGGATAGGTATGACGCCGGTCCTGATCGACGAATTTGTTTCATGCACACACACGATGACTGCAGCCGTGCGACAAATTGAACTCACCGGGATGGCGCCGCCGGTCTGCATCGCGGTCCATCCGTTATTTTCCGGTTCTGACTATGATGTTCTGCGAACCAGCAACATTGACTGTGTGGTCAGTTGCAATTCGATAGTTCACACATCGAATCGTATCGATCTTTGCCAGGCTTTTGCGCAGGCGATAGGTGAAATTTTCGGCGGTATCAAAGACGCCTGACCTGTATCCGTAAATCCTGCAGATAATCCAACCAGTTAAATTTGCCGGTCACAATAAATTAATGCGACAAGATCACCGGTACCGTCGTCGTTCTCAGTATGGTAGCGGTAACCCCACCCACCAGCATTTCGCGAAAACGGGCGTGTGCAAAGCCGCCCATCACAATCTGGTCGACATTCATATCCGCCGCCAGAGACAGCAAAGCATTGCCGATATCCAGCTGCGTAGTTTGCTGTAGGACTTCTACCCGAACGCCATGCCTGGCCATGTACAACGCAATGTCCGCTCCTGGCTGGTCACCGTGCATATCAAAATTCTGTGACGCATTAAACACCACCACGGTCACCCGATTCGCTTTTCTCAGTAGTGTCATCGAATTAGTAATTGCCCGCGTCGCCTCCATGCTACCGTCCCAGGCCACGATGACATTTGTGCCTGTATTCTCAAATTTTCCGGCATACGGAATTACCAGGACGGGTCGCGTGGAATTGAGCATGACAAACTCAGGAAGATCAACAAATGCCCGTGAACGGGGATCTTCGCGATCAGCCTGACTGACAATGACCAGATCACTGTACCGCGCTTGCAAAACCAAACCGCTTTCCGGGTCGTCATCGATCAGCCGGGATTCGCAGGAAAGTACACCATAGCTTTTAGTGATCGCCTCAAACTCTATCAGCGCTTTTTTCGCATGGTCTTTACACGCGTCGACAAAATTGGCAACAGTCGGCTCGGCAATGCCGTGATCGCCGTCCCAATTGTAGTAGCGCGAAATCCCAGTCATTGCGCTACCGATTAAATGTGCGTTTTCTTCGACTGCGAGCCTGGCAGCAATAGCCATGCGCTGCGCAGCATGTCTCGAACTATCTACGTGGACGAGTATGGACTTAATTGACATGGTTTGCTCCCGGTTGAAATTTGAATCAGCTTAATTTGAATAGTTGGTTCGGCGCTTGATGCAAATCAAAGTATTCAACTATCTCTGCCCCTACACTTCATGCATATCCGGCCATACTGCATCGTCCGCATAGGCCTTCACACGGAGCAAAATTATGCTGGTTACTAAAGGACCGAAAGTCGAATTTGATGGTCAATTGATAAAAAAATTCGACAAAACGGGTCCACGTTATACGTCTTACCCAAGCGCTGATCGATTTGATGATCGATACGGTTATCCTGATTATTTGCAGGCCGTCGCTTCACTACGTACTCGCGGTACCCGCAATCCTCTGTCGCTGTATGTGCATATCCCGTTTTGCGACACGGTGTGCTACTACTGCGCGTGCAACAAAATTATCACCAAAAATCGCGACAAGGCGACGACTTACCTGAGCTATCTGAAACGTGAAATCGAAATGCAAGGTCAATTGTTTGCCGGGATTAATCACGTTGCGCAATTGCATTTAGGAGGCGGCACGCCGACCTATTTTTCAGACAGCCAGATCGACGAACTTTGGGCGCAGTTGCGACGCTGTTTTCAATTTGCGCCCGATGAAGTGGGCGAATATTCCATCGAAGTTGATCCGCGCACGGTCACACCTTCGAGAGTGCATAATCTGCGTCAACAGGGATTTAACCGGATCAGCCTGGGGGTACAGGACTTTGATCCTGAAGTGCAGAAAGCGGTTAACCGGATACAGTCGGAAGAGGAAACACTGGCAATTATTACAGCAGCACGTGAGGCAAAATTCCGCTCGGTGAGTATCGATCTGATCTATGGCTTACCGAAACAAAACCTGATGACGATGCAACAGACCCTGGCCAAGGTCGTCAAGGCGCGTCCTGACCGCATCGCTATTTACAACTACGCACATATGCCGCATGCATTCAAGATGCAGCGACGCATTCTGGATAGCGATCTGCCCGGAGCCGAAACAAAACTCGACATGCTGTCCCTGTGCATACGAAGGTTAACCGATGCCGGTTATGTCTATATCGGTATGGATCATTTTGCGTTGCAGACTGATGAACTGGCCATCGCACAGCGGCAAGGACGACTGCATCGCAATTTTCAGGGCTATTCAACGCATGCCGAATCGGATCTGGTCTCATGCGGCATCTCGGCAATCAGCGCCGTGGCGAACACCTACAGTCAAAACGTCAAAATGCTGGATGAATATTATGAGTGTATTGACAACAATCAGTTACCGGTTGCGCGTGGAATCAAACTTACCGTCGACGATGCATTGCGGCGTACAATCATCCAGATGCTGATGTGTAATTTTGAATTATTCATTCCGGCGATTGAATCCGCGTACCCCATCACCTTCACAAATTATTTTGCGGTGGAACTGATGAAACTACAGACGTTAATGCAAGACGGATTAGTGACCATCGATGACGAGTGGTTGATCGTCGCACCAAAAGGGCGATTACTGATACGGAATATCTGCATGGTATTTGATCAGTATCTGACATCCAGGCCAGAGCCGTTCCGTTATTCCAAAACGATTTAGACAGCGCATGGGCGGCCTCAATCTTCTCCCCGCTTTTTTTATTGGCTTGCTTGGTAGCGTACATTGCGTGGGCATGTGCGGCGGAATCGTCGGCGCAATCTCGGTTGCGTCGGCACCCGCAAAACGGTTTCCGGTGGCGGTTGTAGCTGCCGCCAATTCAAGCGCAGCACGCGGTCGCCTGGCTGAACTAAGCAATATCACCTCCTACAACGTCGGTCGGATAAGCAGCTACGCGCTAGCTGGCGCAATCACCGGTGGCGTTGCCGGGAGTGCGCGCGTGCTGAGCGGATTTGGCAGCGTACAAATGGGCGGGTACTGGCTGGCGAATCTGATGCTGATCGCGTTGGGATTGTATTTGATGGGTCTGCTGCCCGGATTCGCCTACCTGGAATTCGCGGGTCGTGGCATTTGGCGACGCATACAGCCGATGACGAAAAAATTATTGCCATTTGACAGCCCGTTGAAATTACTGGCTGCCGGTGCGGTGTGGGGATGGCTACCCTGCGGAATGGTCTACAGCATGCTGCTGACGGCGTTATTAAGCGGATCAGCAGTGGCTGGCGCGGGCCTGATGCTGGCGTTCGGGCTGGGCACACTGCCGACCTTAATGACTCTTGGCCTGCTGGGAGCGAAACTAAAAACCTGGATGCAGCGTACTCCGGTTCGTCTGGCCGGTGGCATGGTCATTATCAGTTTTGGCGCGCTGGGTTTATTGCGAGCGGCACATGGTATGCCGATGAGCTGGCTGGATGCCTTTTGTCTATGAACGCGTCTATACCAAAACAGCTGTCAATGGCCTGCTATCACTGCGGGTTGCCGGTACCGGAAAACTCTGACTGGAGCACCAGCATCGAAGGCGCAATGCGACCGATGTGCTGCCCTGGCTGCCAGGCGGTTGCGCAATGTATCGTCGATAACGGTTTCACCGATTATTATCGCGACCGGATCGGCTACGCATCCACGGCAGACCAGAACAATGTTATTCCACCGGAACTGGCGCTCTATGACACAAAAGAGAACGCGGCGCAGTTCGGCAATCAGAAGGATACCGGCGAAGCCTTATTTTCGATTGAAGGCATACGTTGCGCTGCCTGCGTCTGGCTGATTGAACGCCGTCTGGCGCGCCTGCCCGGTGTACGCAGTGCCGATATGAACTATGCCACCGGGCGGCTCAGCGTATGCTGGGACCGGGCCGTCTGCAAACCCAGCGATATATTGAAAACCCTGCGTGAAATCGGCTATAGCGCCTATCCGTTCGACGCGGCCAGGCATGGGGAACAGCTGGAGCAGGCCAGAAAAAAAATGTTCCGACGCCTGTTCATCGCGGGCCTGTCGATGATGCAGGTGATGATGTATGCACTGCCGGTGTATATGGCCGGCGATGGCACCATGGATCCGGATATGACCAAGCTGATGCGTTGGGCCGGCCTGCTGCTGACCTTGCCAGCCATGGTCTATTCGGCCCAGCCGTTTTTTTCCGGCGCGTGGATCAATGTGAAAAATCGCATGCTGGGCATGGATGTGCCGGTCGCAATCGGCATTGGGGCGGCATTTGTCGGCAGCGTGGTGGCAACCGTAACCAGTCGGGGCGAGGTGTACTTCGATTCGATTACGATGTTTATTTTCCTGCTGCTGTGCAGTCGCTATCTGGAACTGGGTGCCCGTCGCAAGGCTGCAGCCGCACTGGATAAGCTGCAGCACGTCCTGCCAGCTTCAGCCACGCGCATGGCCGATTACCCGACTAACAGAACAACCGAAATGATCTCTGCCACCAGACTACTGCGTGGCGATGTGATCCTGGTCAAACCCGGCGAAGCGTTTGCTGCCGATGGCGTCATTCTGGAAGGCGACACCGCAATCGATTTGTCGATATTGAGCGGCGAAAGCCAGGCGGTCAATATGACAGCAGGCGCGACCGTGCCCGGCGGCGCAATGAACGTGACTCAGCCTGTGGTACTGCGTGTGACCCAACCACCGGGCGAAAGCACCTTATCTGTGCTGATGAAGTTGGTACTGCAAGCCGGACAGGCCAAGCCAAAAATCGCGCTGTGGGCAGACAAAGTGGCGTCACGTTTTGTCACCATTTTGCTGGTATTTGCGCTGGGCGTTTTTATCACCTGGCACTTCATAGACCCATCTCGCGCCTGGGCGATTGCCATCGCGGTGTTGGTCGTGTCCTGCCCATGCGCCTTGTCGCTGGCTACCCCCACCGTTCTTGCCGCAGCCACCAATCGTTTGCTGCAGCAGGGCGTGCTGGTGGTGCAGCCGCATGTGCTGGAAACCTTTCATCAGGCAACGCATATTATTTTTGATAAAACCGGCACGCTGACGGTGGGCAAGCCGGTGGTCAGCCATATCGAGCCGCTGGACAACTTGGCAGCGTCGCATTGCCTGCGCTTAGCGGCGATGCTCGCAGCGAGCAGCAACCATCCCCTCAGCCGGGCATTAGTCGCGGCGGCGGACAAAGATACGGAGGCCAGCAACAATGACAGCGACCTGACCTGTCAAAATCTGCGCCATCTGGTTGGTCAGGGTCTGGAAGCTTCGATCCATGGCAAATGCTATCGGATCGGCAGTCTGGATTTTGTCCAGGAGCTGACCGGAAGTGCGACACTTGCCCCGGAAATACCCGGCTTTGTTTCGGTCTACCTTGGTACAAGTGATGTGCTCGTTGCCCGCTTCGACCTCGCCGATGGCTTACGCGTCGATGCAAAGCACACCGTGAATTATTTCCAGAACAAAGGCAAAGCAGTCGTGTTGCTAAGCGGTGATAGTCGGTCCGTTTCCCAACACATTGCCAATGAGCTTGGCATCACTGTGGTCCTCGGACAACAATTGCCCGATCAGAAATTAAGCTATGTGCAAAAGCTTCAGCGTGATGGCGCCGTCGTTGCCATGGTTGGCGACGGGATCAATGATGCAGCGGTATTGAGCGCAGCCGACGTGTCGTTTGCCATGGGTGATGGTAGCGCGCTGGCGCAGACTTATGCAGATTGCGTATTACTATCCGGACAGCTCAAATCACTCACAGTTTTAAACGATATTGCCGCCAAAACCTTTGCTATTATTCGTCAGAATCTACTGTGGGCCGTTTTATATAATTTGATTGCGATACCCACAGCGGCGTTTGGTTTATTGAATCCATGGATGTCGGGAATTGGCATGTCGCTCAGCTCTGTCGTCGTAATCATCAATGCCCTGCGTCTGCAACGCGTGCCGCGTATCCGAAAACATCTCAACCAGAGACCTCAGCCTTCTGCTGACGCAATACCCGAATCGTTAAGAACGTGGCGATGATATGGAAGCACTCTATCTGTTGATTCCACTCAGCATAGTGATCGTGTTTATCGCGATCTGCATTTTCTTTAGCATGTCGGATGGCGGGCAGTTTGACGATATGGTCGGACCCGCTTTGCGAATTTTGCAGGATGATGATTCGGCTGAGTCTGAAGAGCTGCCACCGAAGTCGTAGGTTTACCTATGCTGGAGCGACGAATCAGTCGTTTAAATTCTGAAATGCGCACTACCTGGCATCTAACGCCCGGTTATTCCGATCACCTTGATTCAAATCAAGGAAAGTGAGCATAGAGCATTCTATTATTCGCCATCATTGCTGATACTCAGGGAGAACGTCTATGGAAAATGAGCTCAATTACAATTACAAAATCGTCAAACAATTCACCATTGCGACGGTCGTGTGGGGAGTGGTCGGCATGCTGGTCGGTGTGATCATCGCTGCGCAACTGGCCTGGCCTGCGCTGAATTTTGATATACCCTGGCTGACCTACGGACGTCTGCGTCCTCTGCATACCAATGCGGTTATTTTTGCTTTCGGCATCTGCGGCCTGTTCGCAACCTCTTACTACGTAGTGCAGCGTACCTGCCAGGTCCGACTATTTTCAGACAAGCTGGCTGCGTTCACATTCTGGGGCTGGCAATTGGTGATCGTGGCCGCTGCGATCACCTTACCTCTCGGTTATACGCGCGGTAAAGAATATGCCGAACTCGAATGGCCTATCACAATTTTAATTGCGGTAGTCTGGATCGCCTATGCAGTGGTGTTCTTCGGCACGCTGATCAAACGCAAAGTCAAACACATCTATGTCGCAAACTGGTTTTTCGCCGCGTACATCATAGCGGTGACGCTGCTGCATGTGGTCAACGGTGCGAGCATGCCGGCGTCTCTGTGGAAATCGTATTCCGCCTATTCCGGCGTGCAGGATGCCATGATCCAGTGGTGGTATGGACATAATGCCGTCGGCTTTATTCTGACCGCCGGTTATCTCGGCATGGTCTATTACTTCATCCCGAAACAGGCCGAGCGTCCGGTTTATTCGTATCGCCTGTCCATCGTGCATTTTTGGGCGCTGATCTTTACCTATATGTGGGCTGGTCCGCATCACTTGCATTACACCGCTCTACCGGACTGGACCCAGTCGCTCGGCATGGTGTTCTCCCTGATTTTGCTGGCGCCATCCTGGGGCGGCATGATCAACGGCATCATGACCTTGTCCGGCGCATGGTACAAACTGCGCTCCGATCCGATACTCAAGTTCATGATCGTCTCACTGTCGTTCTACGGTATGGCAACGTTTGAAGGTCCGATGATGTCCATCAAGACCGTCAACTCCCTGTCGCATTACACCGACTGGGGTATCGCACACGTGCATTCCGGCGCGCTCGGCTGGGTTGGTTTCATCACCATGGGCTCGATCTATTATCTGATTCCCCGTCTGGTCGGAAAAAAAGAAATGTGGAGTATGCGTCTGGTCGACATCCATTTCTGGGTAGCGACCATCGGCGTGGTTCTGTATATCGCATCCATGTGGATTGCCGGTGTCATGCAGGGCCTGATGTGGCGCGCTGTCAATCCGGACGGCACCCTGACCTATACCTTTGTGGAAAGCGTGAAGGCAACGTATCCGTATTACGTGATCAGGGTATGCGGTGGTGCGCTGTACCTGGGTGGCATGCTGACCATGGCCTATAACACGTTTATGACCATGCGCGACGGCCAGCCAGTTCAGGCCCGCATCCCATCACTGTTACCAACACAAGTTTAAGGAGCACAGCATGAAATTTTCCCATGACTGGATAGAAAAAAATCCCTGGCTGCTGATCGCTCTGGTGGTAGCGGTGATCAGTGTCGGCGGGTTGGTTGAGATCGTTCCGCTGTTTTTTCAGAAATCCACGACCGAACCGATTATCGGATTGAAACCTTATTCGCCACTGACTTTGACAGGACGCGACATTTATATACGCGAAGGTTGCTACAACTGTCATTCGCAAATGATTCGTCCATTCCGCGCCGAAACCGAGAGATATGGCCATTATTCGGTGGCCGGTGAATTTGTCTATGACCATCCGTTCCAGTGGGGCTCGAAGCGCACCGGACCGGATCTCGCGCGCGTCGGCGGACGCTACAGCGACGACTGGCACCGCATCCATCTGAACAATCCGCGCGATGTCGTACCCGAATCGAATATGCCCGACTACCCATGGTTGGCCACCACGAAACTGGTGCCGGAAGAAGTCATACCGAAAATGCGCGCGTTGCAGCGTTTGAATGTCCCTTATACCGATGCTGAAATCGCAGCGGCTCCGGCGGCGCTGACCGACAAAACCGAACTCGATGCGCTGATCGCGTATCTGCAGGGTCTGGGTGTTTTGATTAAATCGAGGAACTAACCATGGATACCATTTTTAATAACGCCAGCATCATCATGACGGTGATCAGTCTGATTACCTTTATCGGCATACTCTGGTGGATATACGGTTACAAACGCAGCAGCGACTTCGACGATATCGCCAATCTGCCTTTCACGGTTGATGCGGATGATTTTGAAAACGGTCAGGTGGAGAATCATCATGTCTGACTTTACCAGCGGATTTTGGAATATCTACATCACGGTCCTGGCGCTACTGGGAATTTTCGGATGCGCGTTGCTGCTGTGGGCGCAATCGATGCAAAAAGTGGAAGTCAAAGACGATTCAGCAAGTCAGCCAGGAACCACCGGCCACGTATGGGACGAAAATCTCACCGAATTGAATACGCCGATGCCGCGCTGGTGGATGTGGTTGTTTTATATCACGATCATTTTCGGACTGGCCTATCTTTTCCTGTACCCGGGGCTCGGTAGTTATGCCGGCAAACTGGGGTGGAAATCGAGTACCGCATACCAGGAAGAATTAAAAAAAGCCGATGCCGAATATGGGCCGCTGTTTGCAGGTTATCTGAAGCAAGACCTGAAAGTTGTCGCAGCGGATCCGAAGGCGCACCTGATGGGCGAGCGCCTGTTTCTCACCTATTGTTCTCAATGCCACGGCTCGGACGCGCACGGCAGCAAAGGCTTCCCCAATCTGACCGACAACGATTGGTTGTTCGGTGGTGATCCGGAAACCATCAAAACCACTATCATGCATGGTCGCAACGGCGTCATGCCGCCGATGGGTGCTGCGCTTGGCACTGACAAAGATGTCGAGAACGTAGCAAATTACGTCAGAACCTTGTCAGGGGCGGATGCCGATCCGATCAAAGCGGCGATGGGCAAACCAAAATTCGCCATGTGCGCGGCCTGTCATGGCGCCACCGGTACCGGCAATCAGGAGATGGGCGCACCAAACTTGACCGACAAGATCTGGCTGTTCGGCGGCAGCAAGGAAACCATCATGGAAACCATCCGGCAGGGACGTTCCAGCACTATGCCCGCATTTGAAGAGTTTTTGGGTGAAGCGAAAGTGCATGTATTGGCGGCCTATGTCTGGAGTCTGTCCAATGTCAATCAGGACCAAACGAAAAAATGAATGATGCAACGCCACCGGCAACGGTAGTAAGGATGTATGCCGCTCGCGAGGATATCTATCCGCGCGAGACCTCTGGACGCTACGCCAGCCTGCGCTGGCTCTGTGTCTGGCTCACCCAGCTGGTGTACTACGGTTTGCCATGGATGGTCTGGAATGGACGTCAGGCTGTGCTGTTCGACCTGGAGGCGCGCAAGTTCTATATTTTCGGAATCGTATTGTGGCCCCAGGATTTTATCTACCTGGCGACCCTGCTGATTATTTGCGCGTATGGTTTGTTTTTGGTTACCGCCGTAGCCGGGCGGGTATGGTGCGGATATGCCTGCCCGCAAACGGTCTACACCGAACTTTTTCTGTGGATAGAACGAAAAATCGAGGGAACGCGCAGCGCGCAAATCCGCTTGGCACGGCAGCCATGGACGTTGGGGAAGTTCACCAGAAAAGCCGCCAAACATTTCTCCTGGGGCTTGCTGTCGCTGTGGACCGGCTTCACCTTTGTGGCCTATTTCACCCCTGCCACGACGTTGTTGCATAAAGTTCTGACTGCGGTATTGGGGCCATGGGAATGGTTCTGGATTTTGTTCTATTCGTTTGCAACCTATGGCAATGCGGGCTGGATGCGCGAACAGGTTTGCAAATACATGTGCCCGTATGCCCGGTTTCAAAGCGCCATGTTTGATAAAGACACGCTGATCATCACCTACGATCAGAAGCGCGGGGAACCACGCAGCGCCAACATGAAAGACCGTGAAGCCGGCAAACCGGCTGGCGATTGTATTGACTGCTCGATGTGCGTACAAGTTTGTCCGACCGGCATCGATATCCGCAAGGGCCTGCAATACGAATGCATCGGTTGCGCTGCCTGTGTGGACGCCTGCAACTCGGTCATGACCAAGGTCGACTTGCCAACCGGATTGATCCGCTATTCGACCGAACACGCGATCAACAATCAATTTTCTTTAAAACAGATGCAGCGGCGTGTGTTGCGGCCACGGGTGCTGATCTATAGCGGCCTGTTGCTGCTGATTATTCTGGCTTTCTCGACCGCGTTGTCCATTCGCGAACCGCTCAAACTCGATGTAATTCGTGATCGCGGCTCACTCGGACGCGAAGTTGACGACGGCATGATTGAAAACGTATACCGTCTGCAAATCATGAATACCGCAGAGACAGGGCACCAGTTCAAAATCAGTGTGTCAGGGATCGATTCAATTGCATTGGCCACGTCAGATGAAGTGCAAATGAATGGAACCGAATCGCGTGCAGTTCCTGTCCGCGTGCGTGTCGCGCATGGTGAAGGTAAGCCAGGGTCCAATAAAATATTTTTTGAACTTACGGCTGTCGATAATCCGGCTGTGCACGTGAAAGAAAAAGCGGTGTTTTTCGTACCGCAATAGACAATCAGAGGCCACTCAGTCTGGGAGAGAAAAATGGAATTAGCCAAACACGTAGAAACGACAAAACCCTGGTACAGCCAACTTTGGCCGTGGCTGATCATGTCCGGCCCGTTTATTGTGGTCATTGCTGCGTCCTATACCGGCTGGATCGCCTTCACCAGGCAGGACGCGATGGTAGTGGACGACTATTACAAGCAAGGTATGGCCATTAACAAAGACCTGCGTCGCGATGGCGCCGCAACCAATCTGGGACTGACCATGGACGCCGCCTATGACGCCGCACAAGGCAGGCTGCACGGTAGCCTGATGAGCTTTGGGCATCCGGTGGCGGGGAAAATCAATATCCTCCTTTCCCACGCGACCCAGCCTGAAAAAGACAGAAAACTTGAAGTGATGGTGAACCCACAGGGCGATTTCGAAACAGCGCTGCCAATACTCGATATGGGACGCTGGGCAGTCACGGTTGAAAACGCACAGCGCGACTGGCGTTTGGCCGGTACCTGGAAGTGGCCGCAGCAGCGCACAATCGAATTAAAAGCCGACATGCCACCAGCTGAATAGGACGACGATATTATCAATTCGGTCCATAATGAATCAGGCTTGAATTCACCCACAAAGGTCGCGTCATGGAATTTAAGGATTACTATCAATCGCTCGGCGTCGCCAGGACGGCGACGCAGGACGACATAAAAAAAGCCTATCGGAAACTGGCGAGAAAATTCCACCCGGACGTCAGCAAGGAACCCAATGCCGAGGCGCGCATGAAAGAGGTCAACGAAGCCTATGCGGTTCTTTCGGACCCTGAAAAACGCACAGCTTACGACAATATCGGGCAAGGTTATCAGGCCGGACAAGAATTCCGCCCTCCTCCCGACTGGGACGCCGGCCATGAATTCAGCGGCGCCGACAGCGAATATGCCAGCGATTTTTTTGAGTCCCTGTTCGGCCACATGCGCGGAGCAAGAAAGCAACAGGGGCAACGTCACCAGCAGATGAACATCCCCGGTGAAGATCAACATGCCAAAATCGTCATCGATCTGTCCGACGCATTTCATGGCGCGGTACGACAATTGGTTTTAAAAGAACCGCAAATCGACGCATCCGGCCACGTATTCATGCAAGAACGTCGGCTCGATGTAAAAATTCCCAAAGGCGTAAAGGAAGGTCAGCATATCCGCCTCAGCGGACTGGGACTGCCGGGCATGGGTAGCAATAAACCTGGTGATCTCTATCTGGAAGTCCATTTTGCTCCCAACGATCAATACCGGATCGACGGTCGGGATGTCTTTCAAAAAACACCTGTCACGCCATGGGAAGCGGCGCTGGGCGGGGAAATTGAGGTCGCCACGCCTGATGGCAAGGTGAAAGTTACCGTTCCGGCCGATTCTCAATCGGGACGCAAGTTGCGTCTGAAAGCGCGTGGCATTCCAGGTAAACAAAATGGAGATTTATATTTGGTATTGGATGTCGTGTTACCAGCGGCAAAGACCGACCGGGACCGGGAAATCTACAAAATGATGGCAAACGAAATGGCGTTTAATCCACGCCAGGAATTACCTGCCTGAAGGAGAGTGAGCCATGATGCAAACCAATATTGAAACCGGGTTGTTAATCGACGAGATACAACTGAGCCTGGACGAATTTGCCCGCGCCTGTCGGCGCGATGTGCAATGGGTCAGGGATCGCATTGACGACGAACTGATATGCGCTGTGCGGGAACCGGCCGTCGTTATGCAATTCTCGAGCGCCGACTTGATTCGCGCCCGACGTTTAGCTGGCGTCGAAGCAATGTTCGATGCGAACGAAGATGTCGCCGGACTGGTGGTAGATTTAATTGAGGAAGTTGAGCGCCTGAAAAAAGCGCTGTTGCTGGCGAGGCTGCGATGACTACACGCACCAGCCCATTCGGTTTACTCAGCCAGCACAACCCGATTTCTGCCGCTATTTTTGGCCCGATATAACGCGCCGTCCGCGTCTTTTAACAGTGACTCCCAACCTGTGTGACCGGAATTCAGCACCGCGACGCCGATGCTGGCAGTAATTTGCAGATAACCCGACGGCAGCCGGATACGCATTACCTCGATACTGCGGCGCAGCCGTTCCGCACACAACGTGGCTTCGGGTTCAGCGGTTTCCGGCAGCAGGCAGATAAATTCCTCTCCGCCCATCCTGCCAAAATGATCGATGACGCGCAGATTTTTCTGACAGGTTTCAACCAGCGCTTTGATAGCCTGATCAACAGAAAGCTTCTCATCCGCATAGTCACCACCGACAAGAGAAAGACAGTTGCTGCGATACCTGTGAGTCCATGCAAGAATCCATTCCTGAGCAAGAATTCGCTGATAATGATTGCGCAGGAATGCGTGCAATAGATAAATCCGCAACGCTGAATCGGAGACCAGCGCAAACGTGTTGGCAGGTAAGCGACAGACCCTGCCATAACCAGGACGAGCCGCACAATAAAAGCGAGCCACGCGTGTGCGGGATCAATTAAAAAATCCCACACGGAAAAAAGCAGTACCGCGAGACCAAACAAAGGCGCTAGTATCGGAATTAAGTTAAACACTTCTTCGTCATGGCGTTGTTTAGCCTGCGATTCCACCTCAGCGAGAGATTCATTGAGATTAACGAGATTCAACGTCTCCGTGATTTTTTTGATCAATTCCCCGACGCCCATCTGTGGTTCCTTAGCGCGCTAGCTCTGCAGAACATAAGTTCCGGGCGCATCGCAGATTGAACTGGTAATGACCGGAGCTTTGATGCGCTTACCTCCGTGTGTGGCAAGCCAGTTTTGCCACGTGGGCCACCAGGATCCCTGCTGTTCCGCGACACCGGATTGCCACTCGTCCGGATCGACCACTTTATCGCCGACGCTGCGCGTAGCGACCCGATAGCTGCGATGTGGATGGCCCGGCGGCGAAATAACTCCGGCGTTGTGCCCCCGGAAGTCAGCAAAAACGTCAATTCCGATGCGGTCAGTCGCTGAATTTTAAATACGGAATGCCATGGCGCGACGTGATCGGTAGTAGTCGCTACGGAAAAAATCGGGATTTGGATGTCCGACAGATTGATCACCTGTCCTCCGACACGATACCGCCCTTCCGCCAGGTCATTGTGCAGAAACAGCTGGCGCAGATATTCTGTATGCATCCGATATGGCATGCGCGTCGCATCGGCATTCCACGCCATCAGGTCAGTTTCAGATTCTTTCTGTCCTAACAAATATTGGTTTAAGCGATGCGACCAGATTAAGTCGTTCGACCTGAGCAACTGGAACGCGCCAGCCATTTGCGTGGAATCGAGATAACCTTTCTCCCACATCGCCGCCTCCAGAAAGCTGATCTGACTCTCATCGATAAAAAGCGACATCTCACCAGGCTCGGTAAAATCCACCTGCGCACAAAACAGGCTGATACTCGCCAGGCGCTCATCGTGATCCCGCGCCATCGCTGCGGCAGCAATCGTCAGCAAAGTGCCGCCCAGACAATAACCGACAGCATTGATTTTAGCGGCGCCGGTTTCCTTCGTAACAGTATCGATCGCGTCCATCACACCGAGCCGGTAGTAGTCTTCCATAGACAATTCCCGATCATCTGCGGTCGGATTTTTCCAGGAAATGATGAACACATTGTGCCCGTGATCAACCAGATATTTAACCAGTGAATCTTGCGCGGACAAATCGAGTATGTAGTATTTCATGATCCACGCAGGAACAAACAACACCGGCTCTGCATAAACGGTTTTGGTCGTTGGAGAATAATGAATCAGCTCAATCAGACGGTTGCGATAAATGACTTTACCGGGCGTCACGGCAAGGTTTTTTCCAACCTGGAATTCACCGCCTGAATCCGGTGCCTGCCGGGCAATGCGTAAGCTATCCATGTAAGCATTTAGTGCGCCACGCAGCAGATTCAGACCGCCTTCCCGGATGGTTTGATTCTGCACCACCGGATTGGTCTGCAAAAAATTGGATGGCGCGCACATATCGAGTATCTGTCGTGTCACAAACGTGACCACGTCTTCGTGGTGCTGCGATACGCCGCGCACATTCGTCGTAGCGTTATGCCACCATTGCTGATTCAGCAAAAATCCTTGCGCGATAACGTTGTAGGGCCAGTTTGCCCACGCCGGGTCGTTAAACCGCTTATCCTGCGGCAAGGGAGCAATGCCGTCCTGCGCCTCCCAACTGGTGGGTTGACCAGTCTTGGTCACATTCATTGCATAGAGATTCCAGCGCAATAATTTTTTGCACGCCTTCATTACCAGTTCGGCCTGTTTGGATGGAGAAATCCGCAGATGCACCAACCAGTCGTTGTACGCGTTGATCAGCGCCGCCGGTGAGATATTGCCGGTGAAGTGAGCTATCCACGCGTTGCTTATCAGGTCAAGCTGCTTCGCCAGACTTGATGATTCTGCTTTGTTTTCATCCATGATTATTGTTCCAGTGCGGATATATTTCACAAGGATACCTGTTGCCCAGGCTACGCAATTGATGCAGATCAATTTTATGTAACGTGATCGGTTTTGCATCTATTCTTGATGTAGATCAAGCCTCGTTTACGTGGCCCTCCTAAAATTTGTCCAACAATGTGTAGCGCATTGTTATTTCGTTGGATTACCAATTTTTGGGAGAGCAAAATGTTTAAACGTATTCTTGTTCCGACTGACGGCTCGGATATTTCAAAACGTGTCATGCAGGATTGCATGAAATTTGCAAAAGAAATCGGCGCTGAAGTCGTCGGCCTGGCCGTGGCACCGCCATTTTCTGCCTATGTCTATCAGGCTCAAGTATTGGTCGATGCGGAATCCCGGTTTAACGATGAATGCGCTGAATACGCGAACCGTTGTCTGGCCGATCTCAATGCCGCTGCAAAGGAATTCGGCGTCAAATGTGAATCGTTCTATATGGTCGGTGACTTTCCGTATGAATCAATTATTCAGACCGCCAAAGACAAACACTGCGATTTGATTGCGATGGCCAGCCACGGCAGAAAAGGAATTAAAGGACTCTTGTTGGGTAGTGAAACACATAAGGTCTTAACGCATAGCCAGATTCCGGTTTTGGTATTTCGTTAAAACGGTAATCGGGGAGATCGCCATGTTTAAGCGCATTCTGCTACCAACCGATGGCTCGGATAGTTCAAAACGGGTCATTGTGGATTGCATGAAATTGGCAAAGCAAATCAATGCTGAAGTTATTGGGTTGATTGCTCTTCCGCCGTATATCCCGTACGTGAATGAGGACGGTGAGTTGGTTGATTCACGAGAACGACTGGACCGTGAGTGGGTCAGCTATGCAAATCGTTGCCTGGATGACGTCAGGGCGGCAGCAAAAGACGCCGGGGTGAAATGCCAGACCTTCCATGTTATTGACAACAATCCGTATGAGGCGATTGTTGAGACCGCCGGGAACAGACGATGTGATCTGATTGCGATGGCCAGTCATGGCAGAAAAGGTGTCAAAGGATTTCTGCTCGGTAGTGAAACGCAGAAAGTATTAACGCATTGCCGGATTCCGGTGCTGGTTTTTCGATAGGAACAAGAATGGAAGCCGTAACGGAACCAATCGTCAGGAAGGAAGCCATCGTGGCCAACGGTATCACCAAATGGTTTGGCGAAGGGGATGCCAAAATGACCGCAGTGAATGGTGTCAATTTCGTCGCGCATTACGGCGAGATTTTGTTTATTGTCGGCCCTTCCGGCAGCGGCAAAACCACATTACTGAGTATGGTATCCGGCATTCTGCGTCCCAATAGCGGATCGGTGACGGTAAATGGGGTGGATATCTGGACCTTGAATAACAACCAGCTGGCAGATTTCCGTCTCAACACGATTGGCTTTGTGTTCCAGGACTACCACCTGTTTCCCCGTCTTACCAGCGCTGAAAATGTCGCGATCCCACTGATTTTGAAACAACGTGACTGGGACGAATCCATCGCGGAGTCCACAAAATATCTTGAGATAGTTGGCCTGAAAAATCGCGCTGAAATTCTACCCGTGAAATTATCCGGCGGCGAACAGCAGCGGGTCGCGATTGCGCGCGCCATCGTCAGCGGTCCGCAAATTCTGATCTTTGATGAACCGACCGCGTCGCTGGACGGTGACACCGGAAAAATGATCATCGCCTTCGTCAAGGAAAAAGTACTCAATGAAAACCGTTGCATCGTCATTATTACCCACGATGCGAGGATTAACGAATTCGCGGACCGCATTATCCATATGGAAGACGGACGCATTACCGGACTGGATAAGGGAACAGAATGAGAAACAAGATCATCTTCGCGGTATCAGTATTGGGGATACTTGCTGGGTTGCTATCCGCCTATATTTTGGGCCGGGAAAGACCGGCGCAACCACCGGTGTTTAAACCAGTCAGCAGTCCATACGATGTGGCAATTTACGCCAACGGCATGATAGAGAGCGAACAGCAGGCTGGCGCAAATATCAACATCTATCCCGAAGTGCCCGGCCCGGTTACAAAATTATTGGTACATGAAGGACAACAAGTCAAAGCTGGTACGCCCCTGGTGCAGATAGACGATTCGGTACAAAAGGCCACCACCGAGCAGTTGCGTCTGCAATCCGTTGCGGCCCAGGTGCAGCTACAGGAATTAAAAGCCGAGCCGAGAAAGGAAACGCTGGACGTCGCCAAAGCGCAGGTCGATCAAGCCCGATCCAATCTGGATGCGGCGCGCGATCAATACGACAAACGTCGTTCTTCATTTGAACTGGACCCCAGATCGATCAGCAAAGATGTGGTCGACACCGCAAGGGACGCCGTTGCGCAAGCACAAACTGCTTTGGGCGTGGCGACCAAACAATACGAACTGATCAAAGCCGGCGCCTGGAGTTTTGATATCAGCAATCAGGAAAAACAATACGAAGCGCTAAAGCAGTCCTACCTCTCGGCAAATGCCTTGCTGCAGAAGTATACGGTCAGAGCGCAGTCAGACGGCATTGTGCTGGCACTGAACGCGCCAGTCGGCAGCTATGTGTCATCGCTTGGTGTGTACGACTCTTACACACAAGGTAACGATCCGCTTGCGGTCATGGGCACACCCCAACAGTATCTGTCAGTACGCTGCTTCATTGATGAGATTCTGGTGTCGCGCTTGCCTGCGCCCGGAAAGATACGCGCCGAAATGTCGATACGCGGAACCGATCTGAAAATTCCGCTCGAGTTCGTCAGGGTCCAACCTTATGTGTCACCCAAGTTAGAGCTCTCTAACCAGCGACAGGAAAAAGTTGATCTGCGCGTACTGCCGGTGATTTTCCGGTTCCAGAAAAAAGACCTTGGCGTGGTCTATCCCGGTCAGCAGGTCGACGTATACATCGGACAAAAGTGATGCGCGCTTACCCACGAATTTCTTCATGTCTTGTTGCGGCGCTTCTGACCGGTTGCGCAGTCGGTCCGGATTTTGTGTCGCCGCGCGCGCCGGATGATACGCGCTATACCAGTGAAGCGCGGCCAGAAAAAACCTCACTAGCAAACGGGCAGTCGCAGCAGTTTTCCGCAACAACCCAACTTGCGACCAATTGGTGGCATTTATTCAAATCAGAACAATTGGACGGTGTGGTGGAACAGGCACTCACCAATAGTCCAACACTTGCCGCGTCCGAAGCAACCCTGCGCCAGAGCGAAGATAATTTGCGCGCCGGTTACGGTGTGTTTTTTCCGCAGATTGATGCAGGTCTGAATGCGGAACGAGAACGCTCTGCCCCAATACAGCAGGGGCTGAAGACGCCGGGCACGGTGTTTAATTACGTTAGCGTTGGCGGCAGCATCAGTTATGTGCTGGACGTATTCGGCGGTGAACGCCGCGCCGTTGAAGCACTGGGTGCCCAGGTCGATTACCAACAGTCCGCCAACCGGGCAGCCTATGTGATGTTATCTGCCAACGTGGTCAATACCAGTATTGCGCGTGCCGCCTATGCGGCCCAGATCCGGGCGACTACAGAATTAATTGAACTTGAAAATGAACAACTGGCCGCGACGCAATCTCAGGTCAGTGCGGGAACCGCCGCCTATTCCAGCGTGCTCAGCATGCGCAGCCTGATCGCAGCCAATCGGGCCAACCTGGCTCAGCTGAAGCAAAAATACGAGCAAGCCAGTCATTTACTTGCCGCGCTGGAAGGTGCGACATCCGCCAGGGCAAACTTACCGGATATCGACCTGGATACCCTTGTTTTACCTGGCGACCTGCCTCTCAGCCTGCCATCAGACCTGGTGCGGCAACGTCCTGATATTCTGCAGGCTGAAGCACAAATGCATGCGGCCAGCGCCAACATCGGCGTGGCGACTGCGGCCCTGTTTCCGAGCATTAGTTTGAGCGGGACAGCTGGCGTGGCTGGCACCAGCCTGGGAAATCTTTCCGCGCAAACCGGAAAATTCTGGAGTGTCGGACCCTCGGTGTCGATTCCAGTGTTCCGGGGTGGCAGCTTATGGTTCGGTCGCAAAGCCGCCATTGACGCCTACGATCAGTCGACCGCCACTTACAAGCAGACTGTGCTGAATGCCTTTGAACAGGTGGCCGATTCGCTAACCGCACTGGAATATGATGCGCAAAGTCTGCAGGCACAAGTCGAATCACGACAGGCCGCCGCAGAAGCGCTGCGTATGCTGCAAATTAATTACCAGTCCGGCCTGTCTGCCTACCTGGATGTACTGACCGCCGATGTGCAATTTCATCAGGCCAATATCGCCTATCTCCAGGCGGTTGCGCAACGCCACGAAGATACCGTCACATTATTCGTGGCACTGGGTGGCGGTTGGTGGAATCCGCAAGCTGCCGACGCACAAGGTAAAACGCCATGAAGTATTCAGGCATACTTCGAATCGGATTCAAGTTGCTGGTCAACGACAAAGCCAAATTCTCCGCACTGCTGATCGGTATCACCTTCGCCGTGTTTCTGATGGTGCAGATGACGTCCATGTTTGCCGGTATTCTTAACCGTGCCTATTCGACCGTGACGAATATTGGCGCCGATATCTGGATTATCGATCCCGCCGTCAACGTCCCAAGCTCGCCAATTCCATTACCGGACTATTTATTAGATTCGGTACGCAGCATGGACGGAGTCAGTTATGCCGTGCCACTTTTTATCGGCGGCGCACAATTAAAACTCAGCGACGGTACCAATCAATCGGTGAGTATTATCGGTCTGGACGATACCAGTCTGTTTGGTCGTCCTGAGCTTGAACAGGGCAATATCCTGGATATCTACGCCGACAACTCATTTATCGTCGTGAACGACACCGAGTTTTCCAAACTCGAAAATCCAAAGATCGGCACGACCTTCGAATTGAACGACTTTCGCGGCGTAATATCCGGCATCGCCAAAGTGAATGCCAATGGACTCAATGGCGTGCCGACGCTGTACACCACCTATAACCGCGCGATTCAGTATATTCCGACCACGCGCTTTACGATTTCATTTGTATTGGCCAAGGCGAAGAACGATGCCGCTATTCCAGGCATAAAAGAAAAAGTTGCCAAACTGGGCTATCTGGCCCTGACCAAAAACGAATTCAATAAACGTATTGCCGACTTCTATACCTACCAGACCGGCGTCGGCACAAATATTTTATTAATGACGGTAATCAGCTTCATCGTCGGGTTATCGATTTCCGGGCAAACCTTCTACACGTTTATTTTGGAAAACGTCGACAAATTCGGGGCGTTAAAAGCAATCGGCGCCAAGGGGCGTGAGCTGGTCTACATGATCTTGTTCATGGCAACCTTCACATCGCTGACCGGTTACGGTCTGGGCATCGGCCTGGTGACCACGGTCATTTCGCTGGCGCGTCATTTTGTGCCGAATTACGCCGCAATGATCACTTTCGGCAATCTGTGGCTGGCATTTGGCATGGTGGTGTTGATTGCAGGGATATCCAGCTATTTCGGTGTACGCAAAGTATTGCGGATCGAACCGTTTGATATTTTCAGGGGATAATTAGCGCAGCGACAGAATTGCGGAACGGATCGTGTCGTGCCTTCCCGGTCCGTCTGCGGCATATGACATTTAATACTCAATTGATAATTAAATACCGGTCGAATCTGTCACCGGCAGTTCAATACCAACGTTATCTGTGGCAATCGCAACCCAAGTCGAATAAGATGTCCGTGTTACGAGATTTGCAACGCCACAGGCGCACACTCCCAATCAAATCCAGGCTATGACTAAGCGCTATCTTGATATCGTCGAAGTTCGGCAACTCGACTGGCTGCTGGGATCCGCAGCAGACGCGATGATTATCTGTGATGCGGTGGGGCGCATCATATTGGCTAATCCACCTCTGCTGCGCATGTTTGACTACGACGCCAACGATCTCATTGAAAGACCAATAGAACTTCTTCTGCCTGAACCTGCCCGCCGCGTCCATGTCGGATTGCGTACCGACTACTTCAAAGACCCACGTACCAGGTCGATGGCTAGCGGCAGAGAACTGTCAGGCCGCCGCAGCAACGGAACAGAATTTCCAATCGAAGTGAGCCTTTCACCTCTGCAGGCACAACAAGGTGTCTCACTTGTGATGGTTACCGTGCACGACATCTCGGCGCGCAAGCAGGCAGAACAGGCATTGCGTAAAACGCAGGATGAACTGCGTCAACTGGCGGGCCATCTTGAACACATCAAGGAAGAAGAACGTAAGCGTATCGCACAGGAAATTCATGATGAGTTGGGCGGACTGCTGGCCGGAATCAAGGCTTATGTGTCGGTGTATATTGAACGCGAAACCCGCGCGGGCCGACCAGCAGAACCGCTGCTGGTTGATGCGGTTGCGTTGGCCGACAACGGGTTTCAGGCAGTGCGCAAAGTCATCACCGATCTGCGACCCAGCGTACTGGACCAATTGGGCGTGTGGGCTGCGTTGGAATGGTATGCCGACCAGATTGAAAAACGATCAAAACTGGTGTGCTCCTGCGCCATCGACAATCATGTCACCAGCCTTCAAATTGAACCTGAAATCAGCACCATGCTGTTTCGTGTAGTTCAGGAGGCCTTGACTAATGTAGTGCGCCACGCGAACGCGTCATCGGTTTCAGTTCATGCCACTACTGACGATACGACGTTGGTTATCAGCATTCAGGATAATGGAACCGGGTTCAATGCTGACAGCAAATTAACCGGCGACTCCTGGGGAATTACCGGCATGGGTGAGCGCGCCCGTTATTTTGGTGGTGAAGTCACGGTGACAGGCTCAATGGACCAGGGTACTTGTGTAAGACTTAGTTTGCCGTTTGAGAAGTTACGGTCTCGTCACTAACTACGTAGTACGGAAGCCACATCCGGTATCCACTACTTTCAAGTACAGCAAATTCACGGTGAGAGTGAAGCTGGGATTAATGATGCCCAGGTAGTTGCAAAAGTTGCGCCGCGTGCCGCGCAATTATTAAATCTTCATCAGTCGGAATCACCCAGACCGATACGCGGCTGTCGTTGCGGGAAATACAGGTAGCGTGGCTCTGATTGGCGCCGGGATCGATTTGCAAACCCAGCCAGTTGGCGCCCTCGCACACCCGTCGACGAATCTCAGAGGAATGCTCACCGATACCCGCCGTAAACACCAACGCATCCAATCCGCCCAATGCCGCAACCAGCGAACCCAGTTCGCGATTGATCCGGTACACAAACAGCGCAATCGCCTGTTCAGCCCGGGAATCTTCGCTGGCTTGCAGCGTTTGCATATCGTCGCTGATGCCGGAGACGCCGAACAGGCCACTTTCCTGGTACAGCAGATTGCTGACCTCGTCGGCGTTCATTTTCTTTTCCTGCATTAAATACAGCACCACACCCGGATCGAGATTACCGCAACGCCGACTCATGACCAGACCATCTAAAGCGGTAAAACCCATTGTGGTGGCGACGCTTTTCCCGTCCTGCATGGCGCACATGCTCGCGCCGCTACCCAAATGCGCCACCACTACCCTGCTTTGTCCGGCTGGCAGTACTTGCGGTAATTTGCCCGCAATATATTCATACGACAGACCATGAAATCCATAACGACGTACGCCCTCATCGTGAAGCGCGCGAGGTAAGGCAAACTGGCTGGCGACTTCCGGTTGAGTATGATGGAATGAGGTATCGAAGCAGGCAATCTGTGGCAGCCTTGGATATAACTTGAATAGTGTCGCAATTGCTGCCAGATGGTGCGGCTGATGCAGCGGGGCCAGCGGCACGAGTTTTTGTAATTCGGCGACGACCGCACTATCGATCCGCGTTGGCGCGATGTAACGCTGACCGCCATGCACGACCCGATGTCCGGCACAAATCAAATTGTAATCACTGAATTTTTGCGCACACCATTTTAATAATACGTCCAGCGCCACTTCATGATCGGTTCCGTCATTCAGAACCTGGTCGACCAATACGACATTGCTTTGGCCTTCTGCGCGAAAATGTACTGTATGGCCAATACCGGACATTTGACCGTCGCACAACAGGTCGGCCTGATCCGGTATTGCTGTGGCGCGGAATAGGGAAAATTTGAGACTGGACGAACCGGCATTTAACACCAGGATCGCGCCTTTCATTTAGCGCTCACTTTATGGCGTGCTAACAGTAAAGCGATGGCGCAGGAACTCAGACGCGACAAAGTTTTATCGGCACGGCTGGTGAGGATAATCGGAACCCGGGCCCCCAATGCGATACCGGCAATTTCCGCGTCGCCAAGGTATTCAAGTTGTTTGGCCAGCATATTTCCGGCTTCCAGGTCGGGAACAACAAAGATATCGGCGACCCCGGCAACCACTGAAACAATGCCCTTGGTTTTGGCTGCTTCGACCGATACGGCGTTATCGAACGCCAGCGGGCCGTCCAGTATCGCACCGGTGATCTGGCCCCGGTCGGCCATTTTGCACAGCGCCGCTGCGTCTATCGTCGATTTGATCACCGGGGTTACTGTTTCTACCGCCGATAGTATCGCTACCTTAGGTTGTGGTATGCCGAGTGCGTGCGCCAGATCGATTGCGTTTTGTACGATGTCGCGCTTGTCTTCCAGACTGGGCGTTACGTTGATCGCGGCGTCAGTGATAAACAAAGGGCGCGGGTAACCCGGGGCGTCAATAACAAACACGTGACTCATACGTCGCCCGGTGCGCAAACCGCTGTCCCGGTCAACCACCGCGTGCAGCAGTTCATCGGTATGCAAAGCACCTTTCATCAGCGCTTCGACCTTGCACTCGCGCACCATGATGACTGCTTTGGCTGCTGCATCGTCACTATGCAATGCGTCGATCAGTTCAAATTCACTGAGGTCAATTGCAGCCAGCGTTGCCGCGGCCCGAATCTTTGCTTCCGGACCAACCAGTACCGGCACGATCAACCCCTGATGCGCGGCTTCGACTGCGCCGACCAGCGAGTTGGTATCAACCGGATGAACTACTGCGGTGCGCAACGGTGCCATGTCTTTAGTCATGGCGATCAGACGCCGGTAAGCGCGGCCCTTTTCGTGCAATTCCACATCAGGCATGACGATGCGTTCGCGGGATATTTTTTCGGTTGGCGCGATGACTTCGGCCTGGCCGGAAATGACGATCTCGTTGCGTTGATTGGTGACCATGCATTCGAGTACGATGCGATGACCTTTTTCGATTTTTTCGGTGACCCTGACGGCGATGGTGACCGTGTCGCCCAATGACACCGGATTGCGGAAGCTCAGCGTTTGATTGAGATAGATCGTTCCAGGTCCGGGGAGTTCGGTGCCGAGCACCGTAGAAATCAATGAGCCGCTCCACATCCCGTGCGCGATCACTTTATGAAACATATCGCTACGGGCAAATTCCGCGTCAACGTGCGCCGGATTCACATCACCTGAAACGATCGCAAATAATTCAATGTCCCTGGGAGTCAGGGTCCGGATCAGTCTGGCGCATTCTCCAATACGAATTTCATCAAAAGTACGATTCTCGATACGGTCCATTTGCAGTTTTCAGAAAGATGAAAAGAAAGATAATAGACCAATACTGATTACCGGTGGGCCGCCGGCTGCATGGCAAGGTCTTTGAGCTGCGACAGGTCATTGATTCCTATTTCCCGTTTGTCGATGCTGATCCAATTCATTTTTTTGAATTTTGAAAATAAACGACTGACGCTTTCAATCGTCAGTCCAAGATACTTGCCGATGTCTTCGCGTGTCATACGCAACTGAAAACTGGTCGCGGAATAGCCGCGCATTTTATAGCGGGCAGAGAGATTGACCAGAAACGCAGCGAGTCGTTGCTCCGCTTGCATATTCCCCAGCAATAGCATGGTATTTTGATCGCGGGTGATTTCCTGACTCATGGTGCGGTGGAAATGGCGTAGCAGTTCAGGGATCAGGGTAAATAGCTCCTGCAACCGGCCAAACGGGATTTCGCAGACTTCAGAGTCTTCCAGTGCGACGGCGTAGCAATTGTGTTTGTCGGTACTGATCGCGTCCATCCCCAACAATTCGCCCGTCATTTGAAAGCCGGTGATTTGTTCAACCCCATCGGAACTCAACTGATGGGTCTTAAAATGCCCCAATCTGATCGCGTACAGGTTATTAAATTTATCACCCATGTTATACAGCACCTCGCCGCGCGCAATCCGTCTGTGCGTCATGATGTGCTCTACTTTCAGCGTATCGGAATCGGCCAGACCAGAAGTCAGGCACATGTCGCGCAAACTGCACGCGGAGCAACGGTTGCGTAGTGTTACCTGCATGCCGGATGATGTGGCTGCTTTAATCGAGATGGCTGCTAACATGTTTTCCTCGCCTGGACGCTAGTTGGGTACGTGCAGTATCGTTGATAGGCTAACGAAGTGCAGTCGGCGATTACTTGAATGTCCGCTACTGGAATATCGGACAGTTTCTTGTAGGGGTTACCCTACACGCCGGTGGCAGCTGTTCCAGATCACTAGCCTAGCAGGCCATTTTCTATGGCGTAGCGGGTCAGTTCCGCGTTATTGGTCATATCCATTTTTTCCAGGATACGGGCGCGATAGGTCGTGACGGTATGTGGACTAAGGTGCAAGGTATCGGCAATTTTTACCAGGCTGGCGCCGCTGGCAATCAGTTTCATCACTTCCAATTCCCGGTTTGACAGGGCGTCATGCGATTTGCCGGTATCCCCACCAATCGCACTGACCAATTTTTCCATCATGCTGGGACTGACATGTTTGCCGCCCGCAGCTGCCTTGCGCACGGCAAGTATCAGGGCGCTGGTGGGACAGTCTTTGCTCAGATAGCCGGCTGCGCCGAGCTTGAACGCGCGTATTGCATAGATTTCTTCGGAATAGGTACTGAGGATTAATACTGCAAGTCGAGGCTGTTCCGATCGCAGTTGCTTCAACAGATCGAGTCCGTTCTTGTCCGGCAGGGCGATATCCACGATGGCGACATCAAACGCCTGTGAACGAATCAATTCCAAAGCCCGCTGGGCATCTTGCGCTTCGCCTTCCACTGCGATGTTGTCGGCTTCGCCGAGCATCAGTCGCACTCCGTTGCGGGCAATGGCATGATCGTCCACTAACAGCACTTTGATTTTGTCGCTCATTCTTCCATTTCCCCCGCAGAATGCATGATCTTACTCAGTAACGCCGCTTAAAATCAAACTATTAATCCGCAGGTCACAGGTATCGAGTCCAGGTCGGGGAGCCACAGAATTCAATAGTGCCCGCGTAAGCGGGCATTTTTCATTTCGCAAGCAATCACTGGATTGGCGTGCAATTCTTCTCGCAGAATCGTCTCGAATGAATCATTTTGCAATTTTCCAGCCCAACCGGTTGCAAGGGGCATCGCAATAATCAACAAACCGATACATTCCCGTAAATTATATTTGCGCAAATTCATTTATACTTGCTTTGCCACAACTTCCCTGCTTGCATATGCTGAATGTTTCGCGAAACCCGGTCGAAGACTACTGCAACGCTGAGTCAAGCGTTCCTGCCAAAAATCGATGTTCAATTGAATTCGATCTGAACAGCTTTCCCTACCCGCCCTCGACGGCGCAATATCCCGACCGATACGACCGCGCGGCTGGCGTCTCAATTGGATGCACAGCCGATGTTAACGATGCCGTTAACAATCTCAGATCATGGCTGCACAGCATGGGCATCGACCATCTGGTCGATACGGAGCTTTCCGGCGGGTTCCTGAAATTCAAAGCGAAAAAGCAGTTCTTCGAAACAGTTACGCCACACTTCAACACACTCGATATGGGGACAGCGTTGCATTCGTTTGCGGATCACCCCGCCAATGAAACCGAAAGGGAAATTCTGTTGAGCATGTCAATATCGCCGGTGCCGTTGGTGTTTGACAGTATCGAGGATCTGCATTTAACGCTCAGAATCCGTTGCGCCATAGCGCAAAACGCGCGATTGGTACAGATGAGTTTTTGTACCGGACCTGCAGAACGACCGGAAACTCATTGGCATTACAAACCAGGTATCGGCTTTTGCCTGAATCCGGAGGCAAACCTCTGCGAAGCCCTTAGAATGGCAACTCAACCAACACTGTCCGGGCAGGTTTTTTCGTTTTCGTGCTATCGCGCCAGTGAATATGCCATGTTGTTGGGATTGGTGCAGGCACTGGAACAAATCAATTCGCCCATGCTCGAGCAATTGCAAAGGCAATGGAAAAAGGCTCCCATTCAGTCGCGGGCATTCCACGATACTTTTCTCGTCGAGGTCGGGGCGCTCGACAATCCGCTTCCGCCGCAGTTCTACATCCCCGGCGACCGCGTATGGTTCCGCAATCCGGATAGCCGCTCGGCCGATGTGTCCGGCTACGAAGGTTCGTGGGTCATCTATATGGGACGCGGTGAATTTTCAAACTTCTGGGCAGCCGATCAGCCGTACACCTTGACTGGCAAGTGCATTGAAATTTTTCACTGGCGGCATGCATTGAACGATCAATCAAGCCCTGAACCGTTCATTGATGAATTCGAGGTTGACCGGATGTGCCAGGAATCCATGAATGATCGTGGCAAAATTGAAGCCATTTTGAACGAAATGCTGAGATTCAGAGAACCGCAAGGCATATACGGCCAAGGCGGATGCATTGACGTATCCCGCGAGTTCTTCAAAAGTTTTCCGTTCATTGATCTGGCGAATTAATACAAAACCGCAAAAGGGCTGCAAGCAATTGCAGCCCTTTTTCTTTTGGCTACTATTAAAACTTACTCCATTGCTCCTGCGTTCGAATCAAATCCGGCACACGTTCCTAGCTTGCCAAATCAGGCCAACACACTCATTTACGCTCAAATATTGTACAATATAAAGTACGTCGTTTTAGTTTGGAGCCCTCATGGAATTCTCTTTAAAAAACATCATTCCACTGTCTCAGGCGCGCGCCAATCTTTCAGAATTGGCAGATCAAGCCAAGGCTGGTGCCGAGAAAATAATTACCAAAAATGGTGAAAGCTATGTTGCGTTAATTGATGCGCAACGACTGGACTATTACCATCGTCTGGAAAGGGAACACATTCATTTATTGCTGATCGACGAAATCAATGCTGGAGTAGACGACGTTGATGCGGGCCATATCAAGGATGCACGTACGGCGATAAAGTCGATGATACGTCGCCGCAAGACGTAGTCGCAGTGAGTCGAAATGGGAACAAAATTATCCGTACAAGTTACCGCCAATTTCGAGCGCAATCTCAATAGCATTGAACGATTCTTGACTGAGGCGGACCTGGTCGGTCAATTCGACGATTTGTTGGAAGAATTATTAGAAAATGTCATTCCAACGTTGGAGCAATTTCCTGACATCGGCCGCCATTTTTTTTGCGAACCTGCTCAATCAGCCGAATCTCGAAATGCCAGAAGAAAACTTCAACTCCGGTTACAAGATGCCACTGTGCATGAGTATCTGACGAAAGATTACCTGCTGTTGTATGCAAGATATAGCGACGCGGTTTGCCTTCTATCTATCAAACATCACAAACAGTTATCGTTTTCAATCGAATGAATTTCGAACCGAGACCGCTACCCGGCCTGCGCGGGTGCAGCCGCGGCAGGCAGTAGTCTGTCCTCAAACTATGGTGGCGGAACGTCAGCTACGAGAGTCCGGCGCATCCTGTATGGATTTGCCATAGCACGGATCAAGTCACTAGTGACGTGCCGTATATTCAGACGGCACGTGATGACCACGACGTGATAGTTTTTCCGTCATGATCGTATTCTTCATCAGCAATGCCGACACAATAAAAGCCGCCGTGCAACCTGCCAACAAGGGCAGCAACGCATTGTATTGCTGGGTAATTTCAAGCGCAAAAGCAATCGATGCAAACATAGCGCGTGAAGCACCGGCAAAACAGCTTGCCATACCAACCAACGCTGCCATGCGCAGGTCTACCGCCAAACCAGGAATAATCTTTGACACAACTTGAGCGCTTAATACGCCGAGCCCCCCACCCAGCGTAAACAAAGGTGCCAACGTACCGCCAGAAGTACCGCTTCCGAGTGCGATCGACCAGGACAGGAACTTCAATATACAAAAAACGAGCAACGTGATGCCAACAAAATTCCCGTTTAACATCTGCTCAATGTTTTGATATCCGATTCCCAGCGTAAGTGGCGCGTAGTATCCGATGACGCCGACTACGCAGCCGCCAATGGCAGGCCACCACATCCAATGCATCGGTAATTTTTCAAACATATCTTCGATAAAATAAATCGATTTGGAGAGCACAACTGCGCCAATACCGGCCAGTGCGCCGATGAGCGTATAGACCAATAATTCACCGTGACCCGCAGCTGGGAATGCAGGAACGTGAAACAGCGGCGCATCGCCAAACAGTAGCGGGCGCAAACAAATAGCGGCCAGCGTCGCTACTGACACCGGAATAAACGACCGGGGCCGAAATTCAAATACCAATAGCTCAATCGCCAGCAAAATAGCAGACAGAGGTGTGCCGAATATCGCTGTCATACCCGCTGCAGCACCGGCAGCCAGAATGGTCTTACGCTCCTGAGCGCTGACGTGAATAATCTGTCCGATATAAGAACCCAATGCGCCGCCCGTTGCGATGATGGGTCCTTCAGCACCGAATGGTCCACCGGTTCCAATGACGATGGCAGCCGAGAGCGGTTTTAAAAACGTCATGCGCAACGGAATGCGGCTCTCGTTCGTTAAAATTTGCTCCATCGCTTCGGGAATTCCATGTCCACGTATCGCTTTAGAACCGTACCGCGCCATCATGCCAACAATCAGCCCGCCGATTATCGGGATCAAAATAACAAGGTACCCTAAATGATTATTGGCCGGCGAAGTCAGTTCAAACGACACGCGCCCATAAAAAGACAGGTTGGTAATCAGACCGATCAACGCGACCAGACCGCGCGCGATTACCGTAGTAATGCCCGCCACAATAATGCTCAGGAATGCGATATATAACGTGCGTTGATCCAGCACTGCTGGATGTCTTAATACACCGGTATTTTCCAGTGTTGGGCCTAACGCCGGGGAAATCGGTAATCCGGCGGTTGTTGAAGAGTGTTGAATTTCGTTTGGTGTCATAGCAATGGACGGTTAATGCATCATTCGTTTGGCAGCTGAATGATAGGAACGGTGAATTTACCTTGCATGGATTTAAGTTCGGCGCGGTGCAGCGCCGCCAGATGATTCAGTACCTGCTCGCCGCGCGCCAGCAAATACACTTGCACCTGACGTCGGTCTTCCAGACCTTGTCGGCGTTCAACCAAGCCAGATTCTTCACAGCGCGATACCAACGCAACCACGCCGTGATGCTGGGTTTGCAGACGTTCTGCCAGCTCGCCTATGCTCGCCCATTCACGTTCCGGATAACCTTTGATGTGCAGGAGTAGCAAGTACTGCATCGGCGTAATTCCTTCGGATTTCGCGGCATTTTCTGAAAAGCGTTCGAACCGGCGCATCTGATAGCGAAACGTCGACAACATTTCGTAATCTGATTTTTGTAAGCGTTGATTTTTCAAAGTCTGCGTTTCCCGGTCGGTTTTAGTGAAAATGAAGTGATTCGAAAATTATATCACAATATGATATAATAACGGGTTGTCGCACTTTCAAATAAAAAGGAATTGCCGTGCAAGCGTTTGTATATTGGTTAAAAGGATTTATCCCCGGCTCCGTCTCCGTAGGACAGTTGGAGCGATTTCGGGCTTGTAGTGGTGCGTTTTTGGGAATTTTAATTACGGGGTTGGTAACGCAGTTGTGCTTATCTGATAGCGCCGATTTGCCAATGTTGATTGCCCCGATGGGCGCATCAGCTGTTTTACTGTTTGGATTGCCGGCAAGTCCGCTGGCACAACCCTGGTCTATCATCGGCGGCAACCTGGTCTCCGCCGCGGTTGGGGTTGCTTGCGCCAAGTATATCGGCACCCCTCATTACGCAGCGCCCGTTGCGATATTTTTTGCGATCGGCGCGATGTTTGCCCTGCGCTGCGTGCACCCACCCAGCGGCGCGGTGGCGTTGACTGCGGTGCTGGGTGGGCCAGGCATCCATGCACTTGGTTTTCATTTTTTACTGGCGCCAGTAGGCATCAACTCAGTATTGATGGTTGGTGCTGCGCTGCTATTCAACAATCTGACCCGACATCGCTATCCGAATCCAGGCAAATCCAAACACAGCAATGATCACAACACCACAGATCCACAGCATGGCGAGCGGTTCGGCTTTACTACCGCCGATCTGGATTATGTGATGCAACATTACAATCAAACCCTGGACATCAGTCGGGATGATTTGGAAAACCTGTTGATCCAGACGGAAATGCATGCATATCAGCGCCGAACCGGGTTGCCCCCACCCCAAAGTCCATCAACGAGCTCCCGCGCGGCTTCGTTAAACAATCGATCTTGACTCACCAGTTTAACGACCGAATCCCAATCCCCGGGGTTCATCAACATCCCCCATCGTCTGAATTGACTGAGGAACCACAGCCCATCGCTGGCAAATGGAAAGTTCGAACCAGCGTCATCAAAGAATAAAATTTGATTACCATCTCCAGCTATCGTTGAAGCAATCAGGTTAGCGGGCAAGTTAAGAAATTGCGGTAACGCCATCCAATCGGCGGCCTGAAGTCTGTTGGCGGAACTAGCTAGCCACTTACAGGAATTCGACATTGTGCAGATCAAGGCACGCGCCGAATTGGGATACAGCGCGGTGAAATCACGTCGGCATGCGAGCGCTTTTTCAGGATGATAAGAACGAATTGCATTTACGCTGCACTGCAACAGTGCCGATTCAGATGTTAGACGCACCACTTCAACACGCATCGCGCCAGATTGGATCAATCTGGCATTGCGACGGACCGACGTAGAACTGGCATTTTTAACAAGGTTATTTTCAAAGACTTTCGTCTGTTCAAAGCCCGATTAGAGACTGCCTGAATTAGTTACGCATTGCTGTGGCACGACTGTCGCGCCACCGCACAATCCATCACAAATTTCCCCACAGAGCTGTGTTTAACGTTTAAAGTTGCACCTACAAAAAAATAGGGATGACAGGAATAACACATGGGACAAACGTTGTTGCAGAAATTGACACGAACTAAAGTAGTCAACCAAACGCTGGATGACAGCGCATCAGAAGATAGCCACGAAGGTGGCGGCTCAGAATTAAATCGCTCGATTGGACTTTTCTCGCTCACCATGATTGGTGTTGGCGCCACCATAGGTACCGGCATTTTTTTCACCATGGCAGTCGCAGTACCCAAAGCTGGGCCCGCTGTCATACTTTCGTTCCTGATCGCTGCACTCACAGCCGGATTGACGGCGCTGTGCTACGCCGAACTCTCGTTCCGAATCCCCTCCTCCGGTTCAGCCTATTCATTCGCCTATGCTTCGCTAGGTGAATTTGCTGCCTTTGTGGTGGCGGCGTGTTTGTTACTTGAATATGGGCTGGCGGGTAGCGCGGTTGCCATCGGTTGGTCCGACTATCTCGACAACTTCTTGCAGAACGCGTTCGGCTGGCAAATTCCGTTGGCGCTGCATTCGCCAGTTTTCGTACTGGGTGCTGCGGGATTAGAGTTTCACCCGGATCAGATCAACCTGCCGCCGATTCTACTGGTAATCCTGTGCACCTTTTTACTCTGCCGTGGCACCAAAGAATCAGCGACGACCAATGCGGTTATGGTGATCATGAAATTGGTGATCCTGTTATTTTTTGTGGTCATCGCCTTTTCCGGTTTTGACTCGCATAACTTCGTCCCGTTTTTTAACACCGACAATAGTCAGGGGTTGGCGGGCATGGCAGGCGTGACCACCGCATCGGGCACAGTATTTTTTTCCTTCATCGGATTGGATACGATTGCGACTGCCGGTTCTGAAGTCAGGAGTCCCAAACGCAATGTACCTATCGGCATCCTGGCGGCATTGGGCATCGTCACGGTGTTCTATTTGCTCGTTGCCGTCGCCGCGGTCGGTGCACAGCCTGCATCTAAATTTATGGGACAAGAAGCTGGTCTGGCAGTGATCTTGCAACAGGTTACTGGCAAGTCCTGGCCTGCCTTAGTTTTGTCAGCCGGTGCAATCATCTCTGTGTTTAGCATTACGCTGGTTTCCATTTACGGACAGACCCGGATTCTGTATGCGATTAGTCGCGATGGTCTGGCACCAGGAATATTTAAAAAGGTCAACCCAACATCCCACGTACCTGTCGCCAATACCGTCATCGTCAGCATTGCCGTAGCAATCGTCGCAGGCCTGGTAGATTCGAATTTTCTGTGGGATATGGTCAGCATGGGAACCCTCACAGCATTTATCATCGTGGCGATCGCTGTGCCGATCATGCGACACAAAAGTGATAAAGCAGTGCGCGGCGGATTTCGTGTACCGTTCGGCCCGTATGTCATACCAACGCTTAGCGTAGCAGCCTGTATCTACATCATGAAAGATTTGTCCAACTTAACTTTCGAAGTATTCGGCATCTGGATGATCGTCTTTATTGCGCTGTACTTTGCATACGGCATGTCGCATTCCAAACTGAAGTAAGTGGTCTGATGTAAATGAGTTCGGGTAATGGCCACCACTTACCCCAACTTCGAACCCTTTCTCCTCCTTAATTTTCCATAGGCGTTACCTTCGGGTATACGCCTATTGAGCCTGCCCTGCAATACTGCTCCAATGTAGTGCACAGCGTTCCAAAACAGGGCACGCAATTCAATAATAACGAGGAGACAAAAATGATCAATTCAATGGGTCATTCCCGTTGTATTTCCGAGATCTGCTGATATGAACGGCGTTACTCAATCACGTTCTTACAGCTATTCCTCGTCCGCGCCACTAGTACTGTCGCCATCAACTTCGGAACAAGAAGCAATCGACCGGGATGTCAGTTTCGTAGAGATCGACAATATTGAAGAAGAAAATATTGAAGAAGGAATGATGGACGCGGAAGAAAATGTCGAGCGTGTGGACGAACAACACGGCGATTCAACATCGCCAAATTTTGATTCAGCGCTACCAGCCGAACAAGTCGCCAGACAGCCGCCGAGTTTAGTAACGGCCACCCAATTCGCGACAAACACATCAATTTCAAGAAAAGAAGCAGCCAGGCGAGCACTGTTTGCAAAGAATGATACGAAGGACATCTATCTGTGCAAGCCCATGTTGGATCGAATGCAGGCCCATAATTTGGTCAGCAAGATGGAAGCTGTTCTGCGTCGATTAACAAACCCAGCAGTTACAGCAAGACTGCAAAGTTTGCGCGATACGTACGCAAAAAATATTGACTCCAAAGACCCCGTCTCAATGAAAGAGTGGGCAATAACGAATGAAGTAATGCATCAGTTACTGTCCGAGCTAAAAAAATACGACGGTAAAGATTGCAGCACCATGCCCTACCTCGGATTTCTGAAGCTAAACATTCAGCACCTGGAATTTGTCAGCCGCTACATGTACAGAAGCATGGCGCAGGAAGCGCTGGTCGCCAAATTCACACAGGAACTGGAAGCGCGTGGCTGCGACAATCCGATGTTCAACAGCGTCACCACCCAAAAGGTCAGTGCGGAGTACAGCATCGTGCCGAAGGTCGGCTTTTCTATGGGTCTCGAACTGAGCAAGCAAGATACCGAATATTTTGACGACGAGGGTTACCTCATCTCCAGCGAGGTTGGAGGCGTTAATGTCCCACTTAATATTAATATGGTGGCAGCCAAAGTTACGGGGCAAGTTACGGCCTCAACCGGCACCTACAACTACGCCCGTTTTGCGCGTGCCCATGCCATTTGTTATCTGGGCAAACTGATCGAGGCCAACAACAGCGACCCGTCGGTCAGGTGTTTGTTATCGCGAGACGGCATATTGGGTAATGACGCGCTGGTTGGCGGTAACAATGAATTGGCCGATTTCTATGCGTTTCAAAAAGAATATATGGGCGAGGCAGCCATCATAGCGCGCTCTTTTTCCTTGCTGCTCAGCCTGAATTATGGCGACCGCGAAACGCGGGTTGCGGAAGAAGCACAGCATAAGATCAAGTATTACTATGAGAATAATCCTGGAAGTCCGGAAGTTCCTGAAGCGTTGATTAAAGCCGTCGGTGACGTGGACGCGACGCCCATCCCCGGCGATGCAGGTGCGACCGCGACAGCACGCAAACGAAACGCTTGCCAGCCTATCACCCATTCTGCAACGCTCCCTGCGTTACCTGGAGATCGCAAGGCTGTGCTGTTGCAGGGCGTATCCAAGACATTGGGTGGTGCGATCAAAGCAAAAATCGGCTTCAGCGAAAGTTTTTTACAATTCAAAATTTCCGGCTCGGTCGTAGAGCATTCGCAAAAAAACACCAAAGCCACCCGCTATGCTGGATTTTGTCAGCTTATCCAGGATCGATTTCCCACGGCTGAATTTAAGGCAAAGTTAAAAGCCGATTTGAAAACGCAAGGGGACAAATTGCGGTGTTGCCTGTTCGACGATTTGGATCGTAAGCGTCTCAATCCAACAGCTCAAGAAATTGGCGACGCGTTAAAAATTCCAGCGCTTGAAATGGATTTAGATTTTGAAATACATAAAACAAGACCCAACGCATTACAACAAGACATCAACCGGCTTATCGAGGATTTTGATTGCTACACCAATTTGCACGCACAAAAGGACGCTGCTGCGATCACAGCGTTCCACGCAAAATACGAAGTCGACAGCAACGAAAAGTGTCTGCAAAAAATGGCCATATTGGCTGCCTATTTTTTCGTTGAATGTGAAGCCGACACCGGTCCCGACGCGGAAAAACGCAAAGCGAGTTTGCTGCAATTAGAAGCAAATATTCACAGCACCGGAATTCCACATAACCCCGACACCTTGCGCCCCCTGATCAACGCCGAGCAAAACTACTTCATCAAAACGACTGACACGGTGGTACAAGGCAGCTTTAACGTTGGTGGCGGTTGGCGTGGTTTTTTTAGCGGCTCCGGCGGATGTAGTTTTAAGTTTACCAACAGGGAATTACTGCACTTCAATCCACTGAGATCGGGGAACCTCCGCAGCCTGGAGTTTTCGCTTAGCGCAAATGCTGCAGTCAACCAGCAGTTTTTAAAATATCTATCCCAAAAATTTGGTGTAGATCTTCCAGATTTAAAAAATATCAGTGCGACAAATGATGCTGACACGTTCACTGGCAGCCTCGTTTTCACTTACAAGTCGTTCAAACCTGCCGAATCAGGCGATTTACCACACGTCCAATTGTTTCAGCGCGGTTCAACACAGTTAAATAATGAATTCAGCCCCAAAGTCCCCGTACCAACACCAGTGGGGGTAGTGACACTCGGTTATTCAAGAACAGATACCAATAGCACGATGTTCTGGGACCAACCCTATTCAAACTCGATGTTGCTGTCTATGACGCATTACTTGCATGCGTTGTTTACATCGACGATCAGGGCCAACCCAGACGGTAGCGAGGGCGTCACCATGCAGCGTAGCTACTGGCATCAATTGTGGGACAAGCACCCGGAGAAGATGCGGGAACTCATGCTGAACATTGCGGATTGTAATGTGCCAGGCGAAGGGAATAGCAAATCGCGCCTGCGACAAGAATTTGATTTTATTGAACAACGATTCCTGAGACAAGCTTCAGAGGAAGAAAAAGAAAAGGCTAAATATTTGATTGATAGGTTAGTAACATGTGCGAAAAATTTGAAAATCCAAAATACCGAAGCTAACTATCAGGCCGTAAAAGACGCATACATAAAATATCTGATCGCCCTATTACCACACTGGATGATGGAACGGGAAACGCATCCGGAGGCCTATGGTTTGTGGCGCTACAATTTCAACATGGCGGCTGCATAAATTCGCAGATCAACTGATGGAAGTGATGCGTGCCGCGTTCCTTGGATGGCGAGTAGCGACCTTGCTGATAAAACCGCGAACGCACGCCACGTTGAACTGACTGCACCACTGCTTCATCTTCCATTTCTACCCGATCCAGACTTGATCCCGCGCCTGTGTCCAACTTACTTGCGTCCCAGATAAACGTCCGGAAACTGATGCGCGTCTTATCCAGGCCTTCTGGTTTAATGTGGTTCAGTGACAAACCCCAGGGATAGAAATTGAGCATCAGGTTAGGAAATACCCACCAATAGTATGCGGCTACTTGTTTCCCGTGATCGGTGCATCCTTCTGGGATAACAAACGCCGATTCACCTTCATTGGCGATTGCAAGCTGCAAATTTGCGTAACGGCCGATTTCGCTGGTGTAGTTGCCATAATCTAAAACGGCGTTCAATCCC
>Ga0206857_1014_pt1 | contig 48294 bp, 49 predicted proteins | sample Alteio_BWOrgCont_49_FD_152865 | JGI IMG/M metagenome (GOLD analysis project Ga0206857, IMG submission 152865) | Enriched cells from forest soil in Barre Woods Harvard Forest LTER site, Petersham, Massachusetts, United States -... | ecosystem: Environmental > Terrestrial > Soil > Temperate forest >...
TGACCATGACACAGGCCCAGCCGGAGGAATATGAGGTGATCAATTCAATTCCCATGACCAAACAGCAGGTGCAAAAGCTCTTTAAGACAGGTAAACTTATGGATGCTAAAAGCATCTGTGCCTTGGCCCACTGCGGCTGGCTTTAATGAAAAAATCTTTAACCCTCCTTGTTTCCATTTCCATCGGCTGCATCTTAGGCCTGATATTCAAAGAAAAATCCGTTGTCTTCAAACCATTTGGCGATATTTTTCTTAATCTGCTTTTTACCCTCGTCGTTCCACTCGTATTCTTTTCGTTATCGTCGACTATTGCGGCCATGACGGATTTAAAGCGCTTGAGCTCTATTTTAATATGGATGATGATTGTTTTTATTATCACCGGCGTGATTGCCTGTGGGGTGATGATAGCCTCGCTCCAGCTTTGTCCTCCAGCAGAAGGGGTTACTCTTCATTTATCAGCCCCGGCAGATAATCAACAGCTGAGCCTCGGGGATACGCTGGTTAAGGCTTTCACAGTCAGTGATTTTGCAGACCTATTCTCCAAGAAGAACATGCTTCCATTGATCATTTTTTCTTTGCTGTTGGGAGTGACCGCGTCAGCAGCAGGCCCAAAGGCCCGCGCCTTTGTTGATTTTCTCACGGCCGGAAATCAGGTGATGGAGAAAATGATTGCTCTGATCATGCTTTATGCGCCCATTGGTTTAGGGGCTTATTTTGCGTATCTCGTTGGTGTTTTTGGTCCACAGTTGCTGGGTACCTATGTCCGTGCCGTGGAATTGTATTATCCGATTGCCTTCCTCTATTTTTTCCTAGCCTTTACTGTGTATGCCTATGTTGCCGGAGGGCTTCATGGGATTAAGATTTTCTGGAAAAATATTATGCCCGTGGCCTTGATCTCCTGGGGAACGGGGAGCAGCATTGCCTCTATTCCTGCGAATATGGACGCCGCCAAACGCATTGGTGTGCCGCAAGAGTTGCGTGAGGTCATAATCCCCATTGGGGGAGCCACCCTTCATTTGGAAGGTTCATGCCTTTCAGCCATTTTGAAAATCGCTCTTTTGTTTGGGTTATTTCATACGCCCTTTACCGGATGGCATACCCTGAGCATTGCCATCGGTATTGCCTTGTTAAGCGGCACGGTGATGAGTGGTATTCCCGGTGGGGGATTTTTAGGGGAACTGATGATTGTGACCATGTACGGCTTTCCCATCCAGGCCTTGCCTATTATTTCCATGGTAGGCACCTTGGTTGACCCTCCAGCAACGATGGTCAACGCAACGGGGGATAATATTTGCTGCATGATCACCGCACGCATTTTATATGGTAAGAATTGGATGACCCATAACCTTGTCAACCCCCGGGGTTGACAAGGTTTATCATTATGATTAATTTTCCTAGGATGATATTTTGTTTTTTTGTTTTGATTTTTTCAGGTTGTTCTACGATTTTGCCAAAGGAACTTAACAGTCTTGATAGGACTATTAGTCAGGCCATCATTGTCCATCCGATCCAGAAGAATTCTATTCAAGCCAAATTAAGCACCTGGCAAAAAGAAGGAAAGAATTGGCATCGCCTTTTATATGTAAGTGTTGTGATTGGAAGAAATGGTTTGGCCCCATTAGGAGAGAAAAAAGAAGGAGATGGCAAGACACCGAGCGGGACCTATGCTTTAGGTCCAGCGTTTGGCTATGCTTCTTCGATCGATACTGGCTTAAGCTACCGTCAAGCTACAGATCATGATTTTTGGGTGGATGATGTGCATTCTCTGCAATATAATCAATGGGTCTCTGGAAAACCTTTGGCCAATTCTTTTGAACATATGAAGCGGCTTGATGGTCTTTATCAATACGGGGTTGTGATTAATTATAATATCAATCCCATTATCCCTGGAGCAGGTTCAGCGATTTTTATGCACGTCTGGCGTAGTTACCACAGTCCGACAGCTGGCTGTGTGGCATTAAATCCGCGGTATCTGCGTAGGATTTTAAGCTGGCTTGAAAATAAACAAAACCCTGTGATCATACTGGAGTAATGACATGCCTGATGACCAAACAATCAATCGTCTTGCGAGTGCTTATGGTGTCTCCGGCCTGATTGGAGGGAGTGGTGGATTTAATTGGTGGAGCCTTTTATTTGGATTTGTTTTTGGGATTGTCGGCTGGTATGCATTTTGGCATGGGAAGAAAGAACAAAAGTGGCGTGCGATGGGGATTGGTATTGTGCTGATGGTCTACCCTTATTTTGTCTCAAATGTTTATTTTTCTATTGCCATTGGCTTAGGCCTTTGCGCCGCCCTCTATTTTTGGAGAGATTAATCTTCTTTGATTAACTCGGCGCGACCACAGTTACCGTCGCCGTCCTGCTTGTTATTAGCCCTTCATAAGTGACCGTACAATCCACCACATAGGTCCCTGCCTTTGAGAATGTCATTGTAGGAGTTGTTGCATAAGGCGTCTTGGCCTGGGTTGCGGCAGTAGTGCTACCGCCACTAATAGTGATTTTTCCAGGACCGGTAGCTGACCATTTAATATTCACAGAGCTGCTAGACAATGCTGTAATGACCTGACCATTGAGAGGCACAGGAGTGTTAACAGACTCAGAATTATCATAAACTCCAGGTAATACGACGGCCGGAGTAGGTTGCTCACAATTAGCAATCACATTATTGCTGGTAGCATTGATGGTAAAGTTGGTCGGATTAATATCGGTTGAGCCAGCAGCATCCCCACCCCAAGAGGCAAACACAGTGCCTTCATTGGGTCTGGCAGTCATTTTCACAACAGTGCCTGCGGTATATCCCGCGGCAGGAGGGGCTGGGCTTAAAGACACAGAACAACCATTATCTGTAACATTCAAATCAAAAGTTTGTGGAGGAGTGACGGTGATGGTGACATCACTCGGCGGTGAGCTTAATAGGCCGTCGGAAGCAGTTAATGCTAAGACATAGGTCCCTGCCGCTGGAAAGCTGACCGTGGTGCTAATCGGTTCATTGTTTGTGTTGGCCGTTGATGTGGTGGCAGGATTAAATATCACAGGGCGCCCGGAAATTTCCTTCCATGTGGCTGTCAGGGCATTGGGCATAATCCCACTGCCGCCGATAATGCTGTTGAGTGTCACAGTGGCGTTGCCAGAAGAAGGCCAGGGAATGGTTTGAGATGGTCCTGCATAGGCCGTTGGAGCAGTATCATCAGTATTGAAGTTTGCATTCAAGATGGTGTTTTTAGTAATAGTGACGGTGATGCTTGGATCACTACCACTGGCGCCGCCGCTCCAGGAAAAAAATCCATAACCGGCATTAGGAACGGCTGTTACAGTGACCTCGGTGCCGGCCGTATAAGGTGGTTGAGGATAAACGTTCACGTCTCCAGCAGCTGGCTTATTGATATTAACAGTAAGAGTATAGGTGCCTGTTGGATTAACAGTGACTGTTACAGTTGCACTGCTGGTCATTGCCCCACTAGAAGCAGAAAGTTTGAATACATAGGTGCCAGCACTTGGCAGGCTTGCTGTGGTTGGGACTGATGCATTGGCATTAGCACCGACATTTAATGTTTGATTAGGATTATTGATCACGGCTTGAGTTCCAGAGACTTCGGTCCATGAAGTATTAACGGTGCTTGGAGTAGTATTCAAATTCTTGACGTTACCTGACAAGGTAACTGTGACAGGATTACCGTTGGAAGGCATATCAAGAGTTTGGCTACCACCGACAGAGACCACTGGAGCTTCATTAAATACAGCATTGATATTCATGTTATTGTTCACGGTCACGATCAGAGGATTGGATGTTGAAACAGAATCCCCGCTCCATGAGAGGAATTGTGAACTAGCATTGGGAGCAGTGGCCGTTAAAGTAACCGAAGTCCCAGCAGGGTAAACCGCCATGTTAGGGCTTTTGGTAACAGTCCCAGTAGGAGTTACGTTTAAGGTGAATCCAGCATTAACAGTAATTGTCACTTGGCTGACAACTGAATTTGAACCGTTGTAAGCGGTCAAATCCAATAAATAGGTCCCTGCTTGCGAAATTTGAGCGGTGGTCACAGCGCTCGCAGGATTAGCAAATGTTACAGCAGAGGCAGGACCTGAAGATGAGGGGTCCACACTCCAAGCAACGGAGGTTGCACCTACTGCACTTCCATGAAGGCTGACATTGGTTGGGAATTCTGCAGTCAATGTCTGACTAGGACCAGCATTGACTGATAATGGTGCGAAATTCGCGGTGACAATGGTCGTCGATCCATTAACCGTCACGGTGGCAACTGATGGATTGCTTGATGAGGGCAAAGCATTGCTCCATCCGGTAAGACTAGATCCAGGATTGGCAGTAGCTGTTAATGTCACTACAGTCCCTGTCGCATAATTACCGCCAGGAGGATTTAAGCTGACAGTACCGCTGCCATTGGTTTTCACTGATACGGTGCCGCCAAGCACAGTCAATTGCTCCTGTTTGCTACCATACAGTTGCTCATCCTTGGCAGTTACAGTGATCGTATAAACGCCAGGAGCCGGAGCAATGATTGTGTTGCCAAGCAGCGGCATTGCTGTATTAGGGATGATGGCAAGTGTTTGACTAGCAGGAAGGGTCAAGGCCCCTGGTCCTGAAGCTTGGGCAAAGGTCACTGTTACGTTGGAAGGATTGACATTACCATCGTCGGTGACGGTGGGTGTGACAATTGTCAATGTCGCAGGAAAACTGGCTGGGGCGAAATCAGGATTATCTCCAAGCCCAAGATAGGGAGCTTGGTGGACATTACAAATTGTATTGAGATTCGTATTTTTGGTCATGGTGATCTGTGCAGGGTTAGTTTTTCCTGGGAAGTCCCCGGTCCATGCGTTAAAAGTATATCCGCTGTTACAATCTGCAGTGACAGTCACCACGGATCCTGCAGTATAAGCTGTTCGGTTAGGATTAATTGTTGCCGTTCCGTTAGAAACGGTAACAGTCAAAGTATAGGTATTTGGGATCAATGTAAAGCTGGCAGCAACGGTATGGGCTGCAATTACATTGGTCAAAGTATAGGTATTGTTCGTCAAAGTTACAGCATTGCCATCGACGGTTAACGAGGGTGTATAGCCTGAATTAGCAGTAACAGTAAAGGTCTGATTTGTTCCATAAGGGACACTCACCGCTCCAGATGGGCTGATCGAGCCGCCTGTTCCAGCGCTGGCGGTGATGGTTTCATTTTGCAATGCAAAACTAGCAGTAACGGTATGATTGGTTAATACATTGCTTAAGGTAAAGGAATTATTAGTCAATGTGACCACAGAGCCGTCCACCGTCAAGGTCGGAGTATACCCTGCAAGGGCCGTGACGGTAAATGTTTGATTGCCTCCATAAGGAACGCTCACAGAACCAGAGGGGCTGATAGAACCGCCGCTGCCGGCAGAAGCAGTGATGGTTTCGGTTTGCAAAGCAAAGCTCGCGGCAACAGTATGATTAGCAGTGATATTATTTAAGGTGTAGGAATTATTAGATAGAGTGACAGCGCTGCCATCGACAGTTAAGGATGCTGTATAACCTGCATTAGGGGTGACGATGAAGGTTTGGCTCGTGCCAGAGTTAACCTTTACAGTCCCCGACGGAGAGATGCTGCCGTTGCTGCCTGCAGATACGGTTAATGTATAGGTAGATGGAATTTGAGTGAAATTGGCAGTGACGCTTAAATTGCTATTGACTGTCACCGTGGTGGTATTAGAAGTACCGCTTGCAGCCCCAGACCATGAACTAAATTGATATCCGTTAGCGGGAGTGGCTGTTAAGGTAACAACCGTGCCGGCGGAGTATGGACCGCTGTTAGATGTTCCGTTGACTGTTTCAGCAACTGAACCGTTAGGATCAGTGATAGTGATGGTATAGACTGAAGGCACAAGATCATTGTAGAGATTTAGGCCGTTCATAGAACCAAGGCCTGTAGCTGCATCATACCCTACACCGGCAGAGTAAGTTGAATTGATTTTTCCCGTTGTTATATCATGAAAATCAGTACTGTAATTACTGGATTGGGCAAGTTGATAAAGCATTGTGTTTAAACTTGTGCCAACTGGAGGCAATTGGGCATTGATCCTGCCTTCATTGACCCGGCTAATAATGGAAGCCATCATGGGGCAGGCGGCGCTGGTCCCACCGACAGAAGCCCAACTTCCTGTTTTATTGCTAGGATTAGTAAAGTAAATTTTTGCTGATGCGGACCCTCCATAGGCAAGGGCAATATCAGGCGTATTACGATCGGTCTCTGAAACATTGGTCCCTTGCGCTGCTTGCTTGGCCATGGTTAGTTGCCAGGAAGGAATAGCTTCATAAACGCTTGCGCCACCGCCAGAGGCCCATCCGGAATCCCATGCCGATTCGCTTTTCCAGGTTCCATTGCTATTTGTAGTTAAATTAGTGACACCCACAGATGTGACATAGGGTGAAGAAGAAGGCCATTCGACAGTTCCACTATCGCCAGAAGAGAAAAATATGGTTTGACCTTGGGCGGCAAATTGGTCTAGATTAAGAAGAGAATCGTAATATCCTTCAAATGAAAATTCAGTTTCCCCCCACGAATTACTGATTACTTTAGCCGTATCATCTGTGGCTGCTTTCTCAATCATGCTTAACAAATCAACATTAGATGAAGAGTTGGCCTCATAAAGGACTATGTTGCTGCCAGGGGCAAAGGCCCTGACAGTTTCAACATCCAAGGTCTCTTCCTCATCCCAGCCTGAATCGACGCTAGGTACAGAGCCATTTTCATATTCAAATTGAAACTGTGACCCTACCGTCAAATGAGGTAGATTATGCGTAGCTTCATAGGTGTATAAATCATTGGTGTTAAATCCTGAATAGGCATCAATAATAGCCACCGTCTGTCCCGTTCCATCTGAAGGAATATTGGAAAGATTATAGGCCGTGTAAATATCTTGTGAAGCGACTAATCCAGTGGGATTGATATTAGGATTTGTACCATTGGATGGATTAATAGGGCTTGGCGCTGCCGCAGGAATGGGATTAAGCGGGCTATGATCAACTGGAATATTATTCAGTCCAATAATGGCCCCAACCCTGCCAACCAAATTAACATCGACGGTAGGGTTATTTTGATTGCTATAGTAAATTAAGCCATCACTAGGGCGTTGGTATTTATTGAGTGTTACATTGAAAGCTACTTCAGCCTTACCAGAGGTGGTTGTCACATCCAAAATACTGCCATTAAGTACGGCATTGACCTGCATTCCTTGAGATTGCAAATATTTTTTAACGACATTAAGATCATTGGGTGAGGCGCTGTATATTTGGGCAAATTGTCCTTGGCCCAGGAAGTTACCATAATTACGGCTTTTAGGATTATGCACATCAGCAATAAAGGCAACAAGGGCATCTTCTTTAGCTGGCGGTAAGGTGACTGGAATAAGAAGATGAATGGGGGATTGAGGGTCCAAATGCCCTAACATGGAAGAACGGGCTACCAGCATGGGAACGTGGTTTAGTAATTCACCACGTCCATCGGGATGGATCAGGGTATTGGCTTTGACCATATCAGCCATATGGGCGGCTTGAGAGTAAGCTGTCATGAATATAAGGAAGAAAAAAACAAGGATGACACGTAGGGGATTATAATTAACCATGATTTGATCTCCTTGATATTTTTCGTTTTAACAAATAAAAAACCTATTCCTTAATACTGCTTGGAATAGGTACCTTGATCGCTTTTATCTGTTTCGGCGGCCAGGCTGTCCTATCCCTCTTTGGACCCTTTAGCTTTGCCCCGCCAACCTGCGCGGGGTCCCGCCTACCTTAAGCTTCTAGATTGGCGGGACGTCCCTGCTTTACAGCAAGTTTGCCTTTCTCGATCGAACTTCTATAACTTATTCAAAGTATACCCCATGAACCTCGATAATGCCAGTTGACAAGCCCTTTCTTTTGGCGTATCTTGAAGAAATTATGATACTACGTTTCGCGGTTATTTTAGCTGGTTGCGGCAATAAAGATGGGGCCGAGATCCATGAATCCGTGCTTACACTTTTAAGCATTGACCGTGCCGGCCATCAATACCAATGTTTTGCCCCTAATATTCCTCAAGCGCGGGTCATTAATTTTGTTACAAATCAGGAAATGCCTGAAACGCGTAATGTGCTGCTTGAAGCCGCACGCATAGCCCGCAGCAAGATCAAGCCGTTGACTGATTTTAAACCGCAAGATTTTGATATTTTAGTCATGCCGGGAGGTAACGGTGTGGCGTATAATCTTTGTACTTTTGCCAAGGATGGTGATAAAATGACCGTTCTTCCGGAAGTCGAGCGGGCCGTGCGATCCATGCATGAGGCCAAAAAACCGATTGGCGCTTTGTGCATTGCGCCGGTGATTATTGCCAAGCTGCTAAAAGCTGTCTCCGTGACCTTTGGTAGGGACGAGAAGGTGAATGCCATTTTTCAACGATTGGGTGCCACTACCATTGATACCGACGCAAAAAGTATTGTGGTGGATGCGAAAAACAAGATTGTGACGACTCCTTGTTATATGTTAGATGCCCGTATCAGCGAGCTGGCAGAGGGTATTGATAAATTAATCCAACAATTAATTAGAATGGTATAACTGTTATGCGCATTCTCGTCATCGAAGATGAAGTGAAAATCGCCCAATTTATCAAGCGTGGCCTTAAAGAAGAAGGTTATGCTGTTGATGTTGCAGGTGATGGTGAAGAAGGTCATTTCATGCTCAGTTCCAATGAGTATGACGCTATTATTCTTGATCTAATGCTGCCTAAAATTGATGGAATGGCCCTGTGCCGCACCTTACGCCAGGAAGGCAATCAAACGCCGATCATGATGTTAACTGCTAAAGACACTGTCAAGGATAAGGTCAAGGGGCTTGATTCAGGTGCTGACGATTATTTGCCTAAACCCTTTGCATTTGAAGAGCTCTTAGCGCGCATGCGTGTTTTATTGCGTAAAAAAGACAATCGTGTTCAGACCCAGCTGAAGGTTGATGATCTGGTTTTAGATTTATTGACCCATAAAGTCACGCGTTCGACCAAGGAAATTGACTTAACCGTTAAAGAATATGCGCTATTGGAATATTTGATGCGCAATGCCGGCAATATTGTCACCCGCACCATGATTTCAGAACACGTCTGGGACATTAATTTTGATACGTTCACCAACGTCATTGACGTTTATATCAATTACCTGCGCAATAAGATCGACAGTGGTTTTGACAGTAAAATGATCCATACGGTCCGCGGCAAAGGATATCTTCTAAAAAAGTCTTAAAAAGTAACCATGCCTTTTCGTTCCATCCGTTTTCAAATTGTGCTGTGGCATATGTTGATCTTGTCGCTGGCACTTTTGCTTTTCGGCACTATCCTGTACCACAACCTTACTTTAAAAATTTCAGACGATACGGATGATGTTTTGCGTTCACGGGCCAAAGGTATTCAACAGTCCATTGATACGTATTGGGAAGCAGAACGCATCGATATTGCTGAAGGGGACACCAAGATCCATTTAAGCAAGGAAGATAATATTAATTTTATCAGGATTGCCCGTCGATGGGTCAGTGAAAAGATCAACGATCCTGATTTGATCAACATTGTAGTGAGGATATTTGACGCTCATGGCAATCCAATTGCATCATCCCGTAATATCCCCATGGAACATCTGAACGAGCGGGTTTTCTATGATGTCAAAAAAGGTGCCAGTCATTTTGAAAATTCCTATCTTGATGTCAACGAAAGACCTTCGTCTTTCAGGATTTTTACGACCCCTGTCATGGAAAATAAGAGGCTATCCTATATTGTGCAGGTGGCATCTCCCTTGTCCCAACTTCATAATGTGTATCGCAATTTGCGGTTTTCTTTACTGTTTCTCTTGCCTTTGACGGTGATTGTAACGGGCTTAACCGGTATATTTTTAGTCCAGCTGACCTTACGTCCGGTCAATCAGATGATTGAAACCATTCATCAAATCACGGCGGAAAATTTAAAATTGCGTTTAAAGATGCCTGGCACCAAGGATGAAATAGAAGCGTTGGCACAAACTTTTAATGAAATGATCACCAGACTTGATGAGGCCTTTACCAGCCAACGCCAGTTTATGGAGGACATCTCGCATGAACTTAAAACACCTTTGTCCGTGCTCAAAGGAGAGCTCGAGGTGACCTTAAAACGGATCCGTTCGACCCATGAATATGAAACTACCTTGCATAGTAGCCTTGAGGAAGTCAATCACCTGGCGGGTATGGTAGAAAGTTTGTTGACCTTGGCCCGGTTTGATGCAAAAACCACCACGTTACAGGCCCAAAAGCTAGACCTTAATGTTTTGGTCAAGGAAGCAGTCGAGGCGATTCAGGTCTTAGCCGTGCAAAAGAATATTGATCTGCAATACAATAGCGCCCACAGTGTGGAGATTGTTGCTGATAAAAATCAACTCAAACGTCTAGTGCTCAATATCCTGGATAATGCCATTAAATATACGCCTGAAGCTGGGAATATTTTTGTCGACTTGCGCCAACAAAAAGACTCAGTGAATATTGAAATTACCGACACCGGAATTGGAATTCCTGAATCTGAATTACCGTACATTTTTGATCGCTTTTACCGCGTAGACAAATCTCGTAGCAGTGTTGGTTTTGGTTTGGGATTAAGTATTGCCAAATCCATTGCCATGGCCCATGGAGGGAATATCTTTGCCCGTGCCAATCATCCACAAGGTACAGTCTTTACAATTTCATTACCGGTAAAAACTAAATAATGTCATGCCGCAATGCTTCTGTCGGGCATCCATTATAGAATTTTAATTTTATTCTAATGGCTCTCTAATCACCTCATCATTAAACTCTTTTGAATCAGTAAAATAACAGTAATAAAATTTTTTAAGGAGGTAGTTGAGTTATGAAGAAATTAGTCGTATTGTTTGTGGCCTTGATTTGTACATTGGGGATGGTGTCTGTGGGTTTTGCTGCAGATAACGCAACTGTTGATAATAGCGCGGCAAGTTCACCTACTGCCGATAAATCAAGTACACCCGCCAAAAGCAGCACCAAAAAGACCGGAAAAAAGAAAAAAGCCGCCACGAAGACAAGAACCAAAAGGACGAAAAAGGCCAAAAAAAATACAACCAAGAAAAGTACGACCAAAAAAACTAGGACTAAAAAATCAACGAGTCACACAGCAACGGCCAAACCAACAGGTGATTAAGTCGATAACGGAAGGATTGGATGAAAATTGTTTTCTTAATTTTATCTTTTCTATTGAGTAGTCCTGTCCGTGGGGCTGCAGACGATTTGGCAATGGCGGCAACGGTCCCTGATCAGACGACGCACATCGTATTGTTGGGAGTGGTCAAATCCGTTTCTAATGCAGATCCAGTAAAGGGAACAGCATCTGAAATTGTGGTGATTGATTCCTCAAGAAAGATAAATCGTATTTTAGTCACGTCCACGACCACTCTTTGGGACGACCAGGCCAAGGCTATTATGTCGGATAAAATTGTCCCGCGCCGGCATGTCAAGGTGGTTTATGAAACTTCTCCTGAAGGCGTTAACATAGCCCAATCCATTAAACTTTTAAAATAAGTTCGGCTGTAAGAATGACAGGCCGGGTTCTAAAAAAACTCGTGCCTGTCACTCTTTTTTTGCTATAATTAACGTTTAAATTTGAAAGTGAGAGGGCTATGAGTAAAACCATGTTTGATAAAATTTGGGTTGACCACCTGGTGAGGGACTCACAGGGGGACACGGCCATTATTTACATTGACTTGCACCTGGTGCACGAGGTCACAAGCCCTCAGGCATTTTCCGCCCTTCGCGAAAATAACCGCAAGGTACGCTGTCCACAAAAGACAGTGGCCACCATGGACCATAATGTGTCAACGCGCACCAAGGACATTAGCAAGGTTGAGGCCACCTCACGCACTCAAATGGATACCTTGTCAAAAAATTGTCACGATTTTGGCGTGCGCTTATATGATTTCGCTGATAAAGATCAGGGCATTGTGCATGTGATTGGGCCAGAGCAGGGGCTTACCTTGCCAGGGCTTACCATTGTCTGTGGTGATTCTCATACAGCCACTCATGGTGCTTTTGGAGCGTTGGCCTTTGGGATTGGTACTTCGGAAGTTGAACATGTCCTGGCCACACAAACCTTGCAGCAGACAAAACCTAAAACGATGTTGATTAACATCGACGGAAAATTAGGTCACGGTGTTACCTCTAAGGACATTATTCTCTATATCATTGGCCAGATTGGTACAGCTGGCGGCACGGGATATGTGATTGAATATGCAGGTTCTGCCATCCGTGCCCTATCCATGGAAGCCCGCATGACTATATGCAACATGTCCATTGAAGCTGGTGCTAGGGCAGGGATGATTGCTCCGGATGAGATTACTTTTAATTACATCAAGGGCCGTGATTTTGCGCCCATGGGACCAGAATGGGATCAAGCGGTGGCCTACTGGAAAACCTTGCCAAGTGATGCTGGTGCTCAATTCGATCGGGTGCTTAATATCAAGGCTGAAGATATCAAGCCCATGGTGACATGGGGGACTTCACCTGGCCAGGTGACTAGCGTTGATGGTGTTGTGCCTGACCCTGAATCCATGAAGGATGCAGTTGATCGCACTGCGGCACGGAATGCTTTGGCTTATATGGATCTCAAGCCTGGAACTAAGATGACTGATATTAAAATCGATAAGGTGTTTATCGGATCATGCACCAACGGCCGCATCGAAGATTTGCGGGCTGCGGCTGCTCTCGTGCTTGGCAAAAGGGTAGCGGATGGCGTTGTGGCTATCGTCGTTCCAGGTTCTGGCCGTGTGCGTGCCCAGGCAGAAAAAGAGGGTTTAAATAAGATTTTTACAGATGCTGGTTTGGAATGGCGTTTTGCCGGCTGTTCCATGTGTTTGGGGATGAATGATGATCAGCTTAAAAAAGGCGAGCGTTGTGCTTCCAGCAGCAATCGTAATTTTGAAGGGCGCCAAGGACCTGGCGGCCGTACACATTTAATGAGCCCTCAGATGGCAGCGATTGCCGCATTAACAGGAAAAATTACTGATATTAGGAGTTACAATAAATAATAGGAATTTATAATGCAACCATTTAATACACACACAGGACTTGCGGCACCCTTAAATCGCGTGAATGTCGACACCGACGCCATTATCCCAAAGCAGTTTTTAAGAAAAACAGATAAGATTGGTTTTGGCAAACATCTTTTTCACGAGTGGCGTTATACGGATTATGAGGGGACTAAAGAAAATCCGGATTTTATTTTAAACCAGGAACCTTATCGCCATGCCACCGTGCTTTTGGCCAGAGACAATTTTGGCTGCGGTTCCAGCCGTGAGCATGCGCCTTGGGCTCTGGGTGATTTTGGCTTTAGATTGATTATTGCCCCGTCCTTCGCAGATATTTTTTACAATAATTGTGTTAAGAACGGGATTTTGTTGGCCAGACTTCAGTCAGAAGAAGTTGACGAGATTTTTGGCTTTATTGAAAAGAATAAAGGTGCCACCGTCAGTGCTGATCTGCCTTCTCAGAAGGTGATGGCAGGGGGGAAAAGCTATTCTTTTGAGATTGATCCTTTTAATAAAGAATGTTTGCTCAAAGGTTTGGACGGCATCGGCTGGACCATGCAATTCCAAGATAGAATTTCTGCTTACGAGAATAAAATTAAAACCGAACATCCATGGTTAAATCGATAATGTCAAATCTACGAAAATTTTCTTCCATTGTTGTCGATGGGTATGACCGCGCCCCCAGCCGTGCCATGTTGCGCGCAGTTGGTTTTAATGACGGGGATTTTAGCAAGCCGCAGATCGGTATTGCTTCCACCTGGAGCATGGTCACCCCTTGCAATATGCACATCAACACCTTGGCCCAAAAAGCAGCTGAAGGTGCGGATCATGCTGGCGGTAAGGCTGTTATTTTTAATACCATTACCATCTCTGATGGTATTTCCATGGGTTCTGAGGGAATGAAATATTCTTTAGTGTCCCGTGAAGTGATTGCAGATTCAATCGAGACCGTGATTGGCTGTCAGGGCTATGATGGTTTTGTGGCCATTGGCGGTTGTGATAAAAATATGCCTGGTTGTATTATGGCTATGGCTCGTCTTAATCGTCCGTCGGTATTCGTGTACGGCGGCACCATCCTGCCAGGATGTTTTAATAATAAAAATTTAGATGTGGTGTCTGTGTTTGAGGCCGTAGGGCAGTTTGCCAATAAAAGAATCGATGCTCAAGAATTAAAGAATGTGGAAAGCTGTGCCATTCCAGGTCCTGGTTCTTGTGGGGGCATGTACACAGCCAATACCATGGCCTGTGCCATTGAAGCATTAGGGATGAGTTTACCCAACAGCTCTGCCCAAGCGGCTATTTCTAAAGAAAAGGAAGATGATTGCCATCGTGCTGGCGAGGCAGTTTTAAATTTGCTTAAAAGCAACATCACGCCCCGTCAGATCATGACCAAAAAAGCATTTGAGAATGCGATCACCGTAGTCATCGCTTTAGGAGGATCAACCAATGCGGTTTTGCATTTATTGGCTATGGCAGATGCGTCAGGTGTGAAGCTTAGCATTGATGATTTTACCCGTATCGGTAAAAAAGTGCCTGTGTTAGCTGATCTTAAACCCAGCGGCCGTTTTGTGATGGCAGAATTGGTTTCCATTGGCGGTATTTTACCATTAATGAAAATGCTCTTGGACCGTGACCTTTTGCATGGTGATTGCCTGACAGTGACCGGCAAAACCGTGGCTCATAATTTAGCCCATGTAAAATCATATCCGGCAGGACAGGAGATTATCAGGCCATTTGATAATCCTATCAAAAAGACAAGCCATCTGGTTATTCTTTATGGCAATTTAGCATCTGAGGGAGCTGTGGCGAAAATTTCTGGTAAGGAAGGATTGTCCTTTACAGGAAAGGCAAAGGTATTTGACTCTGAAGAATTGGCTCTTAAAGCCATTCTTAATGGAAAGATCGTTAAAGGTGATGTGATTGTGATCCGTTATGAAGGTCCACGCGGCGGCCCAGGCATGCGCGAGATGCTTTCTCCGACCTCTGCCATCATGGGACGCGGCTTGGGCAAGGATGTTGCCTTAATCACTGATGGACGTTTCTCCGGTGGTAGCCATGGTTTCGTCGTCGGTCACATAACCCCTGAAGCATTCAACGGTGGTCTTTTGAGTATTGTTAAGAATGGTGATACCATTACCATCGACGCTGCAAAACGCCAAATCAATTTGAATGTGTCCTCTGTAGAGATCAAGAAACGCCAAAAGGTATGGAAACAGCCAAAGCTCAGATACACGAGGGGTGTTTTGGCCAAGTATGCCAAACTTGTAGCCAGCGCTTCTCAAGGTGCTGTTACTGATTCCAATCTTTGATTTGGTTTGTCCATGGAAATTAAAATCTTTAAATCGAGAGTTTCTAAAGAAGAGTTATTGGCATTGGCACAGTCAGGTTATGGAGACATGGTCAAGGGAGTTGTTGATATCAATCAAAAAATACTGGCTTTAGGTGGAGAGTTGCACGCAGATGCCGAACAAATACTGCTAGACCAAGGAAGTAAGCAGGCAGATCTTTGGGGTTTTAACATTTATCCTGAAAAATCACAGGAAGATTATTTGGAATATACCTCCATGATCAATATCCGCCCACGGCAGGGAAATATGGACCGTGAAATCAAGAATTTAGAATTGCGTCGCCAAATTAAGAATATCATTGATGATATGGTTGTTTTATGATTAATCAAGAACGCTGGTTTAAATTTAGTTTGTGTGAACAGATGGGGCATATTGGCAGTGAAATTGGCCGTGCCAGGGTTTGGGAAGAAAAGAATGATATGAATGCGCGTAATCAAGCTTTGGAGCGGGCGTTGGAATTGATTGACACCACCAAGGATGATGCGCGTCTTTATAAGCGCCGCAAAGAGCTATGTTATTTACGTGAGGTGGTGGCTGATCAATATATTGGTGCTGATGTATATAATGGTTCTTTAAAAGACTTAGAAAAATATTGTTTAGATTTTGCTTTAGTCGCACGTAAAAATAGGTAAGAATATCATCTATGTCAGGTAATTCATTCGGACAACTTTTCAAAATTATGACCTTTGGCGAAAGCCATGGGCCTGCGATCGGTGTGGTGATCGATGGCGTGCCGCCTAAGCTCCCTTTGACCGAGGCTGATCTGCAAAAAGATTTAGACCGCCGCAGGCCAGGGCAGAGCAAGATCACTACCCAGCGCCAGGAAGCAGACAAGGCGGAAATCCTCTCCGGCGTTTTTGAAGGCAAGACCACCGGCGCACCACTGGCTATCTTGATCCGCAATACAGATCAACGCTCCAAAGATTACGAGAATATCAAAGATGTTTTTCGTCCAGGGCACGCGGACTTTAGTTATATTGCCAAATATGGTATCCGTGATTATCGGGGTGGGGGACGTTCTTCCGGCCGTGAAACAGCTTGCCGTGTGGCAGCAGGGGCTGTGGCCAAGAAAATTTTGAGTCTGCATAAAATTGATATCATTGTTTATACCTTGGCAGTGGGTGATACCTACGCCAAGAACATTGATTATAAGGCCATCGAACAGAATGCCGTGCGCACGGCTGACTCAAAAGCGGCCGCGGTCATGATTGAAAAAATCGAACGTGCCCGTAAGAACGGTGATTCGCTGGGTAGCATTTTGCAATGCGTGATTAAAAATTGCCCGGCAGGTTTAGGAGACCCTTGTTTTGATAAACTTAATGCCCGTTTAGCTCAGGCGCTGATGTCGATTGCCACCGTCAAGGGCATTGAATTTGGGGATGGCTTTGGCGCCAGTCAACTTTTGGGCTCTGTTAATAATGACCGTTTTGTGCTTAAAGGCAAAAAGGTGGGGACCTCGACGAATCATTCTGGTGGCATCATGGGTGGTATTTCAACAGGGGAAGATATTTTGATCCGTATGGCTTTAAAGCCGCCGTCATCTATTTCCCAGTTGCAAAAAACCTTGAATGAAAAGTACCAAGAGGTAGAGGTGCAGGTCAAAGGCCGGCATGATCCCTGTCTCGCACCACGTGTTGTTCCAGTCGCAGAAGCCATGATCGCCCTTACGTTGGTAGACGCTCTGATGATTCAAAAAGCAACACAGCTATAATCCTTTTCGCATGGATAATCAAAAAGTCATTCTAATAACAGGTTGCTCTTCCGGCTTTGGTCTGCTGACCGCCGTGCGGCTTGCATCCCGCGGCCATTTTGTATGGGCTACCATGCGGGACCTTTCCAAGACCAAGGAGCTTCAAGAAGCCCTCGCTGAAAATAATACCCAGGCGTATATCCGTCAACTGGATGTGACCAGTCCTCAAAGTATCAAGAACGTGGTTGATGAAATCAATCAACGTCATTCACATATCGATGTTGTGATTAATAACGCTGGTTTTGGGATCGCAGGTTTTTTTGAAGATCTGACACAAGATGAGATACGCTCCGTGATGGAGACTAATTTTTTTGGCGTTCAAAATGTTTGCCGTGAGGTAATTCCCTTGATGCGTAAACACAAACACGGCAAGATTATTAATATTTCAAGTATTGCCGGCCGTGTTGCCACCCCTTGCCTAGGGGCGTATAACGCCAGCAAATGGGCGCTTGAGGCTTTTAGTGAAAGTCTTTATCATGAGCTGGGTCTGTTTGGTATCCAGGTTGTTGTGGTCGAACCTGGTTCATATCCAACCAAGATTTTTACCAAGAACGAACATTATTGTGCTAGTTTTGAGAATAAGCAAAGCCCGTATTTTCACTTTAGCCAGCGCTTAAAAGAAATCGCAGCAGAGAAACTCAATAATCTTAAAACTAATCCGGATCATGTGGCCAAGTTGGTTGAAAAAATTATTGATGATCCGCATCCCAAGTTAAGATATATTTCTGATTTTTCATCGGCTTCACGCGTCTGGGCCCAGAACACCTTGCCACCTTCATTTCTTACAAAAATATTTAGGAGATTAATTCATGCAAACGAGTAATGCACCATATCAGCGTCAAATTTTTGTATGCACCAACAATGCCAATGGTGAAAAAGCATCCTGTGGTGACCATCGGGGGGAAGAAGTATTTCGTCAGATGCGTGAGATCGCCAAGGAGCGTAAATTACACCCCACCATTCGAGTGGCCCAAGCCAAATGTCTAGGCCAATGCCAAAAAGGTGTTAACATCATGGTGTATCCAGAAAATATTTGGCATAGTGATGTGCGCATCGAAGATGTTCCCCAATTAGCAGAAAAATATATTAAATAATGATTTTTTTATCTATTTTATTAGCGACCCTTTTTTTATTCAATTTTTCTTCTGCCTTCGCTGATTTGGCCCCCAGCGAATACAATCAACTGGGATTGGCTGATATCAAACAAAAGAATTTCAATGCGGCCATCACTGAATTTAACAAGAGCTTAAGCATTGACCACAATAATCCTGAAAGTTATGCCTACCGTGCTGCTGCCTATATCAATCTACATGATCTAGCCGACGCTGTTTCTGATTGCACCCAAGCCATTGAAATAAATCCCAAAGATGCAGCTGCATTCTTTTTAAGAGGGACAATTTACTTTAGTGAGAATGATTTTAATGCCGCCATCATTGATTTTACCCAAGACATTCAAATCAATCCCAAAATTGCTAAAGGCTATATCAGCCGAGCACTTTGCTACTTGAGGATTAATAAGCCACAAGAGGCTACCAGTGATTTGACCATGGCGCTTGATTTGAATCCCCAATATTCAAGGGCCTATTACAACCGCGCCGTGGCCTATTATCAACTTAAAGAATACGATAAGGCTTGGTCAGACGTTAAAAAAGCCCAAGGCTTAGGTGTGCCAATAAACCCATTTTTCTTAAAGGCCTTAACAAAATCTTCAGGTCAATAATGCTGATCGATTCCAATAAACATAGTAGAGACCAAATTTATTTTTTGATGATCCAGCTTGTTATCCCACGTCCGATCGCCTGGGTTTTGTCTGATAATGGTAACGGGGGTTATAATCTCGCCCCGTTTTCATTTTTTAATGCCATCACCAGTAATCCACCAATCCTCATGCTTTCTATTTCATGGAAGGATGAAAATACCCACAAAGACACCTGGGTCAATATCGATGAGCGCAAGAATTTCGTCGTGCATATTCCTTCGAGCGATGATGTTTATGATGTGAGTAATTCTTCAATGGTGCTGCCGCATGGTGTTTCAGAAATTGATCATTTTCATATAGGTACTGAGGCTGTTGAAGGCTGGCCCTTGCCCAAAGTAAAAAAGGCCAAGATCGCCATGCTGTGTGAAAAATACGCTATTTATGAGATTGGGAACGACCCGCAAGGGTTGATCTTAGGAGAGATTAAAAGCTTCTGGGTTGATGATGCTCTCGTGAGCCAAAATCAAAATCGCCTGGTGATTGATCCAGCGGCAATCAAGCCCTTGGCCCGTTTAGGCGGCAATCATTATTCGTCTTTAGGTGAAATATTAACTGTCCAACGGCCAGATAAACCCAAGGAGACATGAATATGCCCCCCAAAATCATCGTTTTCAAAATCAAAAACCGTAGCGGCTATGCCGCTATCTGCAGTGACCATCTCACCGAAGGCAAAAGTAAAGAAGAAGCCCTTGCCCGCATGGAAAAAGCTTTAAAGCGTACGACGAAGAAGAAAAAAGCTTAAGCCTAAAAAACTGGCGTTCCTCATTGCTTTTCACATCTAATCATCTATACTTTAGAGAGGTGTAGTCATAACTTTATTATTTTAAGTATTTTATGTAGCCATGATGGGTTCCCCGCTGCAGGGGAATAACCTCAATGAGGAGGAATTGCGTATGAGTATGTATGATAAGAATATAAGCCAGGAAAAACTCAAAAGCCTTGAATTTGCGGAAGCCGCGCGTGAGATGGAATGGAAAGCCCCTAGTTTTGCCCTCAAACTTTTTCATGGTTCCCTGGATTTTAATCTGATCCATCCTTTCCCCAAAGAAGACCCTGAGCAGAAAAAAGCCTGTGATGAGTACATGGTCAAGATGGAAAAATTTTTGCGCGAAAACCTTAATCCTGATGAAGTGGATAAAACCGGAGAAATCCCACAGAAGGTTTATAAAGGCCTGGCGGAGTTAGGGGCCTTTGCCTTAAAGATCCCCAAGGAATATGATGGCCAGGGCTTTAGTCAATACAGCTATAACCGCATCATGCATATGGTCTCAAGTTACTGCGGATCAACTGCTGTTTTGCTCTCCGCTCATCAAAGTATCGGCGTGCCTCAGCCATTGAAACTTTTTGGTACAGACGAGCAGAAGAAAAAGTATCTGCCTCGCTTTGCCAAGGGTGCTGTTTCTGCTTTTGCCTTGACCGAGCCGGAGGCGGGTTCAGATCCGCGCAACATGACGACTACGGCCACTCCAACGGAAGATGGCAAATATTTTTTGCTTAATGGCACCAAACTTTGGTGCACCAACGGTCTGATTGCGGACATCATGGTCGTTATGGCGGTTACACCTCCTAAGATTGTTAATGGCCGCGAAATCAAACAGATCACTGCATTTATTGTGGAGAAAGAATACCCTGGGATTGAAAAGATCCATCGTTGCACCTTTTTAGGTTTGCATGGTATTCAAAACGGGGTCATCCGTTTTAACAATGTGAAGGTGCCTCGTGAGAATATTATTTTGGGTGAGGGGGAAGGGTTGAAGCTTGCCTTGGTGACCTTAAATACCGGCCGCTTGACCTTGCCAGCCGCCTCGACGGGTATTGGCAAGTGGTGTTTGAATGTGGCCCGCCAATGGTGCACCAAGCGCCATCAATGGGGATCAGCCATCGGTGAGCATGAGGCCGTGGCCTTGAAATTAAGCTATATTGCCTCGCATACCTTTGCCATGGATGCCGTGACCTGGCTTACATCAGCGATGGCTGATGACAAGCACAGGGACATTCGTCTCGAGGCTGCGATTGCTAAATTCTTCTGTACGGAAGTCAGCTGGAACATTGTGGATACCACCTTGCAGCTGCGAGGTGGTCAGGGCTATGAAACTTCAGCTTCACTTGCTGCTCGCGGCATGGATTATTGGCCGGTGGAACGCGCTCTTCGTGATGTGCGTATCAACCGTATCATCGAGGGGACGACAGATATCATGCATTTGTTTATCGCCCGTGAGGCTCTTGATCCACATTTGTCAAAAATTAAACCATTACTTAGCGGCAAAACACCGATGGATAAAAAATTGGCGGCTGCTGCCAAGATGGGGATGTTTTATGCAGGTTGGTATCCAGGCCTTTGGCTTCCATCAGGCACCAGTGTTGAGGTGACGCATTTGCCAACACCTTTAAATCAGCATATGGCCTATGTTCAGGATGCCAGTAAAAAGCTTGCCCGTGAGACCTTCCATCAGATGATGAAGTACCAGCAAAAGCTCGAGAGCAAACAAAGCATCTTAAACCGCATCGTGGATATCGGGACTGAGTTATTCGCGATCTCGGCCGTGTGTTCATATGCAGCCATGTTATCAAAAGATGGTCAAGCCAATGCAGTTGATCTGGCCGATGCTTTTTGCGGGGAGTCACGCAAGCGCATTGAGAATACGTTTAGGGAAAGTGCAGAGAACATTGACAGCACGAATTTGAAAGTTGCTAAGAAAATCCTGGCCCGTGACTTTGAGTGGATGGAGAACCAGATTATTAAGTAATTTAATATAGTGTCATTGCGAGGAGCGAAGCGACGAAGCAATCTATATGTCAGCACTTCCATCATTCTTTAATAACAAATTACCCATCCTCAAGCAAATCCCTATTTTCCAGGACTTGAACTGGTTTGCATTAAACCGCATTAGCCGTTTTGTCGAGATTGTTGAGTATAACAAGGGAGATATTATCTGCCAGCAGGGTGCGCCTGGGGATGCTTTTTATGCCTTGGTATCAGGACGTGTCTATTCCTATAGCCTTTCAGCTGGTGGGCACAAAGAGGATGTTGAGTTTATTCTACGCGGGATGCATTTTGGCATTATCTCTACATTGACCGGAGAAAATCATTCACATACCTATGAAGCTATTAATGATTCTATTGTCATCAGGATCAATAAAGATAGTTTCTCACAGTTGGTCAAGAGTGTTCCGCAATTGGCTGTGGCCTTAAGCCAAAGCCTTTCACAACGCATCCGCAGCCAGGTGACCCATACTAAAAGCACTCAAGAAAGCACCATTATTGCCGTGTATGCGCCGGTGCAAGGGTCAGGCTCATCAACCTATGCCACTAATTTGGCGCTGCAATTAAAAGAGCAGACTGACAAGCGGATTTTATTATTGAGTCTTTCTTCTGACCAGAATGATGAACGCGTTGATTTAGCGAATATCGCCGGTGATCACAATTCCATTTTAAATACCATCACCAAAGGTGTTTTACCCATCGATTTTTTAAGTGTTAAATTTGATCCTCGTAACGCCACCATCATGAGCAAGATCGGTCAGTTTATCTCAGCACCAGTGATTGATTATAATTATATTGTACTTGATCTTCCTAATGAGATGGATGATGTGGTGATGAAAACCCTGACACAATCAGATGTTATTCATCTTGTTTGTATTGATAACGAAAAAGATCTAGACACCACCCGTCAGGTTATTGATAAATTAAGTGAGGAGTTAAAAGAACGGTTTCATGCAGAACGCGTGCAGGTCATTATTAGCGGGGTCAATTCAGGGGCGCATCTTTCACCTCCAGAAATAAAAAAGATCCTTAATTATGATGTTTTCTTGTCACTCCCGAATTTAAAACCCAATGAATTTACTTATAAAAAATTGATCCCTGGTTTTGCCTTTGTGGAAGTGGATGCCCAAAGTGAATATACAAAGACCATCCGTCGGTTAGCGCGCCAGATCAGCAAGGTGATGATTGGTTTAGTTTTGGGTGGGGGAGCGGCCCTTGGAATGGCGCATATTGGGGTGATCAGGGTGCTGGAACGTGAAGGGATTCCTGTTGATATGATCGTCGGCAGCAGCATGGGTGCTTTGATTGCCAGCATTTGGGCCGTGGGAAATTCCGCAGCAGAGCTGGAAAAGTACGGGAGGGAGTTTGAAAAAAAATCAGGGTTGCTTAAAGTCGCTGATCCCATTTTTCCTATTGCAGGTTTGGTGGGTGGTGAAGGTATCCGTATGTGGCTTAAAGGCAAGCTAGATAATAAAACCTTCCATGATACTAAAATTCCTTTACGGATTGTGGTTTATGACCTATTCCATCGCAAGGAAATCGTTGTTAGCGATGGGCTACTGGTTGATGCGGTGCGAAAGAGTGTGGCGATCCCCGGCGTTATCAGCCCCATTATGGAAGGCAAACAGATGATCATTGATGGCGGGGTCCTCAATCCCTTGCCCACCAATGTGCTGGCTGATATGGGGGTCAAGAAAATCATCGCGGTCAATGTGCTTCAGTCGCCAGAAGAAGTTGATTGGTCACAGCGTAAAGAAGACGAGAAGACCATTAAGTCTTTTGAAATGTCTTTTACAAAACATCCTTTTAAATTCATTGGATTTCGCATCGGTCGGCTTTTTGGGAAAATGTTCACACCCAATATTGCCGACATTATTGTGCGTACTCTCCAAGCCACTGAATTTGTCATTACCGAGCAAAGTGCCAAGCAGGCGGATGTTTTGATCCATCCTGATCTTCGGGGTATTCAGTGGTTTGAGCTCTATGAGGTCAATGAACTGATCAAACGCGGTGAAGAAGCCACCATCAAAGCCCTGCCTGCCATCAAAGCTTTAGTAAATAAATAGGGCCTCTAATCCTTCTTGTCAAATCCTGCCATTCGTGCTATTCTAAATACGTCAAAAAGAGAAGTATATGACCTTGTCAACACCCGGTGTTGACAAGGTCTATAAGGAGAATTTACTATGGAAATCAGAACCATGATCCAGAGCACGCCTAACCCAAACGCGCTCAAATTTGTGTTGAATATACCGGTTAAAACCGAGGGTAAGGTCACCTATAAGAATGCGGCCCAATGCACACATAATCCGCTGGCTGCTGCCTTATTTACCATCCCTAATATTACTGAAGTCTATTTTTTCGATAATTATATTACCGTGACCCAGGATGGGAATGTGGATTGGGAAGGAATCGAAGAGCAGATCAAAAAGGTCATTCTCGATCATGCAGCAGACCATAACCCTGATTTTATGGTTGAAGAAGACAAAAAAGCAGCACTGCCGGTTTCTGATGACCCGGAAATCGCCAAGATTAATGCTATTTTGGACAATACCATCCGTCCAGGTTTACAGATGGACGGGGGTGATTTGCATGTGGTTGCTTTTGACGGGACTAATTTAATCGTTAGCTATCAAGGTGCCTGCGGTTCATGCCCAAGTTCGACTATGGGGACTTTAAGGGCCATTGAGAGCATTTTGCGCGACCAGTACAATCCAAATATATCGGTACAAACCGAAGGCAGTGCCATGGAGGACCAAGCCCATGGGGAAGTATACTAAAGATCAAATCACATCACGTCTGGGGCAGATTCCGGGCTGGGATATAACACCAGATTCTGGAAGCATTGAACGCAGCCTTGTACTCAAGAATTTTGTGGCTTGTGTTGATTTGATTAACAAAATTAAAGATATTGCTGAAAAGCAAAACCATCACCCTGATCTGCATCTCACAGGGTATAAGAATCTAAAAATTGTTTTATATACGCATACTGCTGGCGGAGTTACGGAGAATGATTTTCAACTAGCCGCCAAGATCAACGAGATATGTTTAAAATAAACCGAAAACTGGAATACGCTTTGATTTCATTAAGGCACATGAGTGCTAAAGCGCCGGGCCAGTTGACTTCAGCCAAGGAAATTTGTGATATTTATCATACTCCTTTTGACCCGACCTCGAGGGTGCTGCAAATCATGGCCCAGCATGAGATTGTACGTGCAGAGCAGGGCGCGCATGGAGGCTACCAAATATTAAAGGACCTCTCCAAAATCACCCTGCATGATTTGACCCAAATGATTGAGGGGCCGATCCAGATCGTGAACTGTTTCCATGGGAATTATTCGCATTGCGATATGACTTCCAGCTGTAATGTCATTTCGCCCATGCTTAATTTGAATGAACGTATTTCGGAGATGTTTAAAACTATTAATGTCAAAGAACTGATTTCTTCACGCAATCAAGGTGAGCGGCAAATCCGTTCGAAGCCTTACATGGCAGGAGCTAAGGAATAATATGTCAGACGTCGTTAAACAAAAGGAACTTGAGGATAATAAGTTGGCCGCAGGCGGCGAAGAGTACCGCTATGGCTTTCATACTGATATTGATGAAGACAAGGCCCCTAAAGGCCTGACCGAGGACACGGTGCGCCTGATTTCTTCTAAGAAAAAAGAACCGGAATGGATGCTGGAATGGCGCTTGAAGGCTTTTCGTCATTGGCAAAAAATGCAGGAGCCATCTTGGCCAAATTTTGAATATGGCCCTATTGATTATCAGAATATTTATTATTATTCTGCCCCTAAACCAAAAAATGATAGCCCTAAAAGCTTGGAAGAAGTTGACCAAGAATTGCTTAAGACTTTTGACCGTTTAGGTATTCCTTTGACAGAACAGAAGCGTTTGACCGGAGTTGCGGTTGATGCGGTGTTTGATAGTATTTCGGTCGGAACAACCCATCAAGGCGAATTGGCCAAGCATGGTATTATTTTTTGTTCCATGTCTGAAGCGGTGCTTAACCATCCTGAGTTGGTCAAAAAATATTTAGGATCAGTGGTCCCGTATTCGGATAATTTTTTTGCAACTCTCAATTCAGCGGTTTTTTCTGACGGATCATTTTGTTATATCCCTAAAGGCGTGCGTTGTCCTTTGGAACTTTCGACCTATTTCCGCATTAATGCCGAGAACACCGGGCAATTTGAACGCACCTTGATCGTGGCTGAAGAAGGCTCTTATGTCAGCTACTTAGAAGGCTGTACAGCACCCATGCGCGACACCAATCAATTGCATGCGGCAGTAGTTGAATTGGTGGCCTTGGATAATGCCGAGATCAAATATTCGACGGTGCAAAATTGGTATTCCGGCGACAAGGAAGGTCGTGGTGGTATTTATAACTTTGTCACCAAACGCGGCAAATGCCAAGGGGTCAATTCTAAGATTTCATGGACTCAGGTGGAAGCAGGATCTGCGATCACTTGGAAATATCCAAGTGTCATTTTGCAGGGGGACAACTCTCAAGGTAAATTTTATTCTGTGGCCTTGACCAATAATCATATGACTGCAGATACCGGCACCAAAATGATCCATATCGGAAAAAATACCAAAAGCACCATTGTGTCCAAAGGTATTTCATCGGATTTTGCGCATAACAGCTATCGCGGTTTGGTTAAGATCATGCCCACAGCTGATGGCGCACGTAATTTTTCACAATGCGATTCAATGCTGGTTGGTAACAACTGCTCAGCCAACACCTTTCCGTATATTGAGGTAAAAAATAACAGCGCGGTCTTGGAGCATGAGGCATCAACTTCCAAGATCAACGCAGAACAGATGTTTTATCTGCGTTCACGCGGGCTTGATTTGGAAGAAGCTATTTCATTGATCATTAATGGCTTCTGCAAGGATGTATTTAAAGAACTGCCGCTGGAATTCTCGGTTGAAGCAGTGAAATTATTGGAGATGAAACTTGAAGGGAGTGTAGGGTAATGTTAGAAATCAAAGATTTAAAAGCAGGTATCGAAGGCAAAGAAATTTTAAAAGGCATTAACTTGAACATTAATGCGGGTGAGGTGCATGCCATCATGGGCCCTAATGGCTCAGGCAAAAGTACCTTGTCCAAGGTTATCGCCGGGCACCCGCAATATGAAGTCATGGGAGGCTCAATTCAATATGAAGTCAACTTTAAAAAGTTAGAGTTGGTTGGCATGGAGCCCGATGCCCGCGCCCGCGAAGGTGTGTTTTTGGCATTTCAATATCCCGTGGAAATCCCGGGTGTGCCAAGCTCAGTATTCTTAAGGGCTGCTTTTAATGCCATTTGTCGCCATCAAGGGGCTGAGGAAATGGACCCTATTGATTTTGATAAATACCTGCGTGAGAAGATGAAATTATTAAGCATGGATGATAAATTTATTGATCGTCCTGTGAACGTGGATTTCTCCGGTGGGGAAAAGAAGCGCAACGAGATCCTGCAGATGGCAGTCCTTAATCCGCGCCTGGCGGTGCTTGATGAAACCGATTCAGGTCTTGACGTTGATTCCATGAAAATCGTGGCTGATGGTGTCAATAAATTGCGCCGTAAGGATAATGCTGTCATTTTGATCACCCACTATCAGCGTCTGCTTAATTATATTCAGCCTGATTTTGTCCATATCCTTTACGATGGCAAAATTGTCAAATCCGAGGGCAAGGAATTGGCCTTGGAAGTTGAAAGCCGCGGATATGACTGGTTAATTAAACATTAAAGGATGAATATGATGACACAACAGTTGCCCTTAAATATCGAAGGGCTGGAACAATATCAGTTAAAATTATTTAATTCCTCAAGTGCTTGGGGCAAAGCTTTTCGCCAGAAAAGTTTTGATCAATGGGCAAACATCGCCATGCCAACGGTCAAAGACGAGGAGTGGAAATATACTTCCTTGGCAGATGTGGTCAACCGCCAATTTCAAATTGCCACTCGCCATCAGTTGATTGAAGACAAACAATTTAATCAGTACCGTGATAAGGCTGATATCAATATTGTTTTAGTCAATGGTGTGTTATGGGGTGATTTGTCTGATTTAAAACACCTGCCTAAGGGCATGATTGTAACAACATTAAGTGAAGCCTTGGCCCACCATAATACTGAATTGCAGGATACTATTTCGAAACTAACACCTAATGATACAAAAGCATGCTTATGGATGAACCAGGCTCTTTTTCTGGATGGCGCATTTATCCAGGTGGAAAAGAATGCTGTCATTGAGCCTTTGGTGCATATTATCCATGTGACCAGTGGCATCTCTGAGAACACGATCGTGTTTCCAAAGAGTTTTATTTCCGTTGGAGAATCAGCCCAGGTCAATTTTCTAGAAAGCTATATTGGCTTTGAACCTGTTGTATATTTGTCCAATTCAGTCACTGATATGAAGATAGCTGCCAATGCCCAGGTGGGCTATTGTAAAGCACAGGTTGAAAGTCACCAGGCCATTCATGTGGGCACCACACGCATTTGGCAGGAGAAGGCCTCTGTTCTTGATTCGTTTTCTTTTAGTTATGGCGCGGCCGTCACTCGCAATAATTTGTCTATTTTGCTTAAAGGTGAAGGGACCAACACCATCATGAACGGGCTTTATGGCCTGGATGGCAAGCAGCATGTGGATAATCATACGCTTCTTGATATCCAGCATCCTAACTGCACCAGCTATCAGCTCTATAAGGGCTTGCTCAATGACAGTGCCAGGGCAATTTTTAATGGAAAGATTTATGTGCATTCACTGGCCCAGAAAACCAATGCGTACCAATTGAATAAGCATTTGTTATTAGGCAAGGATGCCCGTGTTGACACCAAACCTCAGCTGGAAATTTTTGCGGATGATGTCAAATGCACGCATGGGGCCACCATCGGACAACTCGCCCAAGAGGAAATTTTCTATTTGCAGAGTCGCTGCATTACCCAACAGATGGCCATCCAATTATTGTCGAAGGGTTTCATTGACGATATTATCAATACCATCAAAAACGATTCCATCCGCGGTAAGCTCAGCCGTTTGTTGCTCAAAAAATTCCCGGAAGTCAAATTATGACCTTGTCAACACCGGGTGTTGACAAGGTCAATGCTGGGTATTGGGGTGGTTTCGTATGATCTTTAATGTTCAAAAACTTCGCCAGGATTTTCCTAACCTGAATCTTCAGGTCCATGGCAAGCCCTTGGTGTATCTTGATAATGCCGCCACGACACTTAAGCCCCGTTGTGTGATCGATGCCATGAATGCTTATTACACCCGTGGGGTGGCTAATGTGCATCGCGGCGTGCATTATTTGAGTGAACAGGCCACCGCTGCCTTTGAATTCTCCCGTCAGGTGGTGCGCCAGTTTATCCACGCGCGCCGTGTAGAAGAAATCATCTTTACCAAGGGCGCCACGGAGTCTTTGAATCTCATTGCCCAGTCCTATGGCCGCAACTTTCTTAAAAAAGGGGATGAGATCATCATCTCCCATATGGAGCATCATTCCAACATCGTGCCTTGGCAGATCTTGTGCCAGCAAATTGGCTGTGTGCTCAAGGTGATTCCTATTAATGATCGTGGCGAAATTATTTTTGAAGAATATCTTAAATTATTCTCAGAGAAAACCAAGATTGTCTCCGTTGTCTGGGTGTCGAATTCTTTAGGCACAGTTAATCCTGTTAAAGAGATTATTGCAGCTGCCCACAGCCAAGGTGCCATTGCTATCATCGATGCTGCCCAGGCTGTCACGCATACGCCGGTCGATGTGCAGGAGTTAGATTGTGATTTTTTAGTTTTATCCGGCCATAAAATTTTTGGGCCAACTGGCGTTGGTGTGCTTTATGGCAAGGAAAAATTGTTAGAGGCCATGCCGCCTTATCAAGGTGGCGGGGATATGATCAAATCAGTGAGCTTTTCAGGAACAACTTATAATACGCTGCCGTATAAATTTGAGGCTGGTACACCGGCGATTGCCGAAGTCATTGGCCTTCGTTCAGCCTTAGAATATTTCCAGACCATTGATTGGGATGGAATGAAAAAGCATAAGCAGGAATTATTGGAACATGGGACAAAGGCGCTCACAGCAGTTGAAGGGGTGCGTATTATTGGTACGGCCAAAGAAAAGACCTCTATCATTTCGTTTGTGGTTGAAGGCATTCATCCCCATGATTTAGGCACCCTTGTTGACCAAGATGGGGTGGCGGTGCGTACCGGGCATCATTGCACCCAGCCGGTGATGGAATTCTTTAAAATTCCAGCCACAGCTCGCGCATCGATGTCTTTTTATAATACTAAGGAAGAATTGGACGTCCTGGCCCATGCATTGATAAGGGCTAAAGAGGTCTTTAAATAACCTTACGAATTAAGGAAACCATGGCAGACCAAAGAACAGGGAATATCGAGTTGTATCAACAAACTATCCTGGAACATAACCGTAACCCGCGTAATTTCAAAAAGCTTGAGGGCGCGACCCATGTGGCCGAAGGGTATAATCCGTTATGTGGAGACCATCTTTGGGTGTATTTGAAGGTCAATGCCCAAGATGTGATTGAAGAAGTGAGCTTCGAAGGCTCAGGCTGTGCCATTTCCAAGGCTTCAGCCTCGATGATGACAGCAGCGCTCAAGGGCAAAACCATGAATGATGCTAAGGTGCTCTTTGATGAATTTCATAAGCTGGTGATGGGTGAATTAAAGCCAGACGTGAAGCCCAATCATTTGGATAAATTGGCGGTGTTCTCCGGCATTTGGCAATACCCTTCCCGGGTCAAATGCGCTATTTTAGGCTGGCATACCATGAACGGCGCCTTAGAAAAAACCAAAACCATCTCAACAGAATAACTAGACCGTTTCTGCGGGGGCCTTAGGGCTGCATAGAATTACAGTAGAACGTATCCTATTAATAAAAATGGAAATAAAAGATACATTAAACAGAACTTTACGTGATCTCAGGATATCCCTGATCGATCGCTGTAATTTTCGCTGTGCTTATTGCATGCCTTCAGAGAAATACAATCATACCTATCAATTCCTAGATAAGAAGCAATGGCTTGAGTTTAATGAAATCACACGCCTGGTGCGGATTTTTGTCAGCCTCGGGGTCACCCATATTCGCCTGACAGGTGGTGAGCCACTGTTGAGGCCCGCGATTGATGAGCTCATTGGCCAATTATCAGTTATTTCTGGAATTGAAGATTTAGCTCTGACGACCAATGGTTCGATGCTGGCCCAATTGGCAGCTTCTCTTAAAGCCGCAGGCTTAAGCCGGCTTACCGTGAGCCTCGATACCTTGGATGAGGTCCTGTTCCATCAGATGTCTGGGGAAAAGGGTTCTGTTCACGATGTGCTGGAAGGGATTCGCGTGGCTGAGAAAGTAGGTTTTAAATCAATCAAGATCAACACCGTTGTCCAGCGCGGGGTTAATGATCATACCATTTTGGATTTGGTGAGGCGTTTTCGTGGTACACCGCATAGCGTGCGTTTTATCGAATACATGGATGTTGGGAATCAAAATCACTGGGATGCTTCACAGGTAATACCTTCCGAAGAAATATTTTCTTTGATCAATGCTGAATTTCCCCTAGAACGCATTCAAGGCACCGAGGGTGGAGATACTGCTGAGATTTACAGCTTTAAGGACGGGGCAGGTCAGATCGGATTTATTTCTTCGGTGACTAAAGCCTTTTGCGGTACCTGCAATCGCCTGCGGCTGTCTGCTGATGGCAAGATGTACACCTGTCTTTTTGCCACCCAAGGCACGGATTTAGGTGTTTTGTTAAGAAATGGAGCGACCGATGAGGCGATATCTAATTTGATTAGTACCACCTGGTCCAAACGCATTGATCGCTATTCTGAAATCCGCTCTAAAATCCGTCCTTCGTATACTTCTCCCAAGGTTGAAATGTTTCAAATTGGTGGATAGCGTAACTGGCTTTTAATGGTTTTAACATGTTATACTTATGCAGGGTAGGACTGTGCCTTTTTCCTAAATATGATTAAATACATCCTCAAGAGCGTCACGCTCATAACTCTCATTGCCTTTATAAGCACATCAGTGCAATGGCCGGCCTTTGCCCAGACTGTGTCATCATTACCTTGGATGTCAACTCCCGGCACCATGGTCTCTACAAGCCCCAACTTTGAACCTGCCTTGATCAAAGGTATCACCGTTCACCAAGATAATCCCTTTTTGTTTGATTTTATTGTCGATCCAGGTCAATCTCATTTATCAGCGGATGCCTTAAAGCAAGAGTCTGACCGCATGATCAAGTATTTCTTTGCCTCTCTGACCCTTCCTGATAAAGATATTTGGGTTAATTTGTCTCCTTATGAAAAGGACCGCATGGTCCCTGAGCAATTAGGAGAGACCTTGATGGGGCGTGATTTATTAGCCCAAGATTACATGCTCAAGCAGTTGACCGCTTCTCTAATATATCCGCAGAAGTCTTTAGGCAAAGAATTTTGGCGAAGAGTATACGAAGAGGCTAGCAAGCGTTTCGGTTCGACTAATATCCCTGTGAACACATTTAATAAGGTATGGATTATACCTCAAAGTGCAGGCATTTATGAGCACGGCCAAACAGCTTTCATTGTAGAAGGTCATTTAAAGGTCATGTTGGAAGAAGATTATCTGTCTTTAAAGAAGCACAATGCAATTAATAGTGTCATTGCGAGGAGCCCACAGGGCGACGAAGCAATCTCTGAAAGAACAACCAACGACACCCACGCCATCGGCTCCCAAGTCATCCGTCAAATCATCCTTCCTGAGATTGAACGTGAAGTCAATGACGGCAAAAACTTCGCCACTCTGCGCCAAATCTTTTATGCCCAAGTATTAGCCGTCTGGTTTAAGCGTAATTTAAAGCAAGCTTTGCTTAGCCGTGTGTATGCGAACAAAGGCACGGTCAAAGGCATTGATCAGAATGATACTGCCACTAATGAGGCCATCTATCAACGTTATATTAAGGCGTATAAGAAGGGTGTGTTTAATTTTATCCAACAGGATATTGATCCCATCACTCAAGAAGCTTTGCCGCGTAAATATTTCTCAGGTGGGTATGATGGCGCCCAGCTTGCTGATATGGCCATCCTTGCAGAGCCTCTGACGGATGTAGACAAGGCTACAATTTCCAATGATGTTGATTTTGCTGTTTTAGCGCTTGATCGCAAACGCGCGGATGCGGCCATGCAAAATATGGGTGAGCAAGATCGACTCAATCGGTTAGTTCCATTGATGTTAATCAAAGATGGTAATAAAAATCAGGCCATGAACACTACTATACCTTCTCGAAAACAAATATTGGCTCAAATCAGGGTATTTATCAAAGAAATAAAAAATGTGAAGAGGTTGAGAACATTTAGTGAGCAGGACACTCTCGAAAGTTTATTAGGTGATCCTGATGAAGCGCGTGAAAATCAGAATTTAATTGCATTAAATAGAAAAATTGCTGTCTTTTATCAAGTTCCATTTGCTGATAATTTTGATTTCCAATCAGTTGGCCAGGTGATTGATTCAGTACATTGGATTCTTGACTCTGAAACAAGAATCAAGGTGATGCAGGAGGCTGTTAAGGCTGGGGAAGCAAGAGTGGATACAAGGTCAAATGCTGAATTGACTCCAGAAATGACACTAATAACCCAATTAGTTAGAAAAGGACATATACTGCAAACGACACGCGAAGTCCAAACGGTTACTCTTGATGAGATAGAAGAAGCTATAGTATCAGTGCTTCCGGTCACCTTCCGGGAAGAGAAGAAGAAAGACAGTGTGACAGTTTATGTGAGATCAGAAACTTTGTTAACATCGGAAGGATTAACTTCAGATACGTTGCGACAACTTTTGTATGATATTGTCAATACGAATGTTCGTATGGATGAGGATTCAAGAGGCTTTAGTTTTGTTTTTAAGAATTCTGCTATGATTAGTTTTAAAAAGATGACTGTTGTCATTCTTCCTTTGGCTTTGATCGGTCTTTATGTATCACAAAATTTTACTCATAAACCAGAAAGTAAGCCTTTTCATACAATTCGTTTATCTACAGAAGATTCACCAAGGTTAGCTCGTTACGGACAGCGTATAGAAGTTCATCAAGACGGTGATAATACAATTAAGTTTTCTATTCCTCGAATTAGAGGAGAAGTAATAACTATCTTTGCTCCGTATGCTGAGGATTTACAAATTTTACAGAAATCAAGTCAAGATGCATATGGAGGTGCTTCAGCTTTATATACAGTTAGAGATGGCATTGTGCAAGGCAGTTCTGATCCCTTACTACCTTCGTCTGATTCTACTTCAGATTCAACTTATTGGGAGGTCAATGCCATAGGAGAGGGAAACTTAGATGGTATTCAGGTGCGTCAAGGTCCTTCTGTAACGATCAACAAACATGACGAATTAAATCATTCCAATGGCGGGGATCAGGCCATGATAGATCAGGGCCAAAAGACCTTTTTTATGTCTCTAATGAGCATGCATGAAGAAAAAATTGCATTTGGAGTAAGGGGATTCAAAGTAGTAGGTACCAAAGGCCAATTAAGAGGTGCAATCAATGATATCAAGGCGGAAATGACCAGAAACCATCGGTTCGGAGGGTTCTTTTCAAACCAACTAATGGTCTTGTTATATCATGGTGAAAATGGGACCATAGGGTATAATCTTTTAAAGGTTTTAGAACGATTAAAATATGTCCAACTTAAACCAGTGCCAGGTTTGCAAGAGTATGGTCAGGCAGTAGATGATCCGGAAGATTGGCAAGCATCATTTAATGCAGTGTTGGATGATCTTTCTGAGGCCATAAAAGATTTCGATGGTACGCCAGTTCCAAGAGGAAAATTTCCTTACCTATTGGTGTCTCTACATGTTGTTCTTATAATTATAGCTCTTGCAGCAATTATTATAACGATAAGTTTTGTGGGAGCTGTTTCAAAGGCAGATAATATACTCAAGGAGGAGCAACGGATTCAAGAGAGACAAAGAGATCCCACCTTAGGTGAGCCTCCGATGTCCATTTATCTGGATGGTCCTAGACGTGCGCGTATAGAATGGCCGGAATTAAATCCAGGAGATGATATTGCGATCGAAGCAAATTTCCCTATTTCTTCATTTATTGCAGGTCATGAAGATTTACCTGAAAGTCCAATTACAGGACTAAAAGCCATCAAGGCGGTTTTTAAAGATGGTATTCCTCATTTTATAGTACCGAAAGGCATTGATAAAAATGCCAATGTCGTCAGGCTAATGGTACCAGCAGGCACTGTGCTATCTTCGTACTATGCGCAACCTGCTAATCCTGTTGTGTTATTGGCTGCTCATAAAAAAAGCAGTGGCAGAAATGATAGAGCATCTATTGCAGCTTTCCCCGGTGGTATTGATCTAAGTCAACAAGAATCTGCCTTGCATATTGAGAAGGACCCCAATGGCGGTGTGAAGGTGGACATTGATCCTGCTTTGATTGCTCAGGTTGAGCGTGAGGGGCTAAAAGAGGTGGTGCCCGTAATCATTGGCGAGCACCCGGCAAATCCGCAGGTCCTGTTTGGCGCTTACCAAAATCCTTCTTGATCCCGTTCTTTTATATTATTGAATCTTCCCACAAAACGTACTTCACGCACTAATTTCAGGTCGAATTTTTTTTTGACGATCTCAATCATTTTTAAATGCAGATCATGCACATCTTGGGCTTTAGCATCAGGGCCTTTGATAATGATATTGGCATGTTTCTCAAAAATATAAGCACCGCCGACTTTAAGGTTTTTGCCGCCGGCTTCTTCCAAAAACCAGCCTGAGGCCTGGCGTTTGCCGGCTTTTGAGCTTGGTTCAATATTACGAAAGAAAGAACCTGCGCAAGGATGGGTACTCAAATCAGGGTGTTTTTCAGCACGTTTTTTAAGGATCTCAGCGCGTTCCTGGGCCAAGGCTACAGGATCGCCTTTTTTTAAGCTAAATGTAACTGAAACGACAATTTCATCGGTTTCCTTGAGATGAGAGTGTCGATAGGCAAATTGAAAGTACCCAACCCCGACTGTTTTGACGTTTCCATCCGAATCAAGAATGACAGCGGATTTTAAAACATCACCAACTTGTTTTCCCCAGGCGCCGGCATTGCCAACCACGGCTCCACCAACGGTGCCAGGGATGCCGGTGGTATAGTTTAAACCTTCCAGGCCTTGATCTACACAATAAAGAGCTAAGTCATCCAGGATGGTGCTCGCACAAACAGTGACATCGTCTTCGTCGTTTTCAATGATCGGGTTTTGTGATACATAACGGATCACATTCAGGTTTAATCCTTGGTCTGAGACCACCAAATTTGATCCGCCGCCGATTAAGATAAAAGGAGTTTTATCTTTTTTAAATTGTTGGACTGTTTTAATAAGTTCATCAGCAGTGCAGCATTCAATAAGGGTGGGGCAAGCGCCACCTAATTGAAAGGTGGTGTAATGTGAGAGCAGGGCAGGGGAGACAATTTTCATGAATTAAAAGATGATAGGGTTTTCTGATCCATGGATCCAGGAATTACTGCCATCATTATAAAATTCTTTTTTCCAAATGAGCAGGCGCTTTTTGATTTCTTCAATGATATAGCGGCAGCCTTTAAAAGCTTCGTCCCGGTGAGGGGCCCAGACACCGATCCATACCGCAGCCTCACCAACCTTGATCTGGCCTATACGTTGGATACAAACGGCATCAGTGAGGGAAAACTGTGACAAAGCTTCTTTAATGATTTTCCCGCCTTCAGACATGCAGGCTTCTTGATCGGCTAAATACAAAAGTTCACTGACCCTTGCCTCGTTATGCTTATCAGCCCTGACAATGCCTTCAAAGCTCGTCAAGGCGCCATTAGCCGGATTTTGGCAGATGTTTCGGGCGTACTGTAAATCAATAGGGGTTTCTTGAAGAATAAACATCTGGATTAATACGTTACTTTCACTATCCCTTTTAAGATTTTGCATTGGCAGCTTAAGCGGTGGGTATGGTCCATGGCCAGTTCTTGCTCTTCACGGTTTAATTCATTTAAGTTTTCGGCGCCCTCTTGGACCTCAATTTGGCAGGTGCCGCAGACGCCGGTATTGCAGGAAAATGGGATGCCGGCACTTTCAGCGACCTGGGCGATCGCTTCACCATCGGCTACTTCATAGGTAATGTTGTCGATAATTATTTTTGCCATATTATTCCTTAAATTGTAACACGGGAAACACAATATTTTTTTCCGGATTATCAAATTCATGGACGATTGAGCCAGGTGCATAGTCTTTGATCTTTTGGATGATTTCATCCACCAAATAGCGGGGGACTGAGGCGCCTGAACTCAAACCAATTTTTTGTTTGCCTTGCAAAACAGTACAGTCTAATTCTTCGGCGGTATCGACGATTATACTTTTAACCCCCATTTGAACTCCAGTCTCACGCAGGCGATTGCTGTTGGACGAATGAGGGGAACCACAAATGATAATCACATCACAGAAAGAAGCTAAATCTTTGACTGCATCCTGGCGGTTTTGGGTGGCATAACAAATATCAGAACGCGGGGGTCCAATCAGCTTTGGAAATTTTGATTTTAATTTCTCAATAATACCCTTGGTTTCATCAACAGAAAGAGTGGTTTGGGTGATATAGGCAATGGTTTTATTAGGATCTATTGTTAACGCCTCCACGTCTTTTTCATTTTCAATGATGTGTAACAAATCAGGGTGGACATACCCAGATGTGCCGATCAGTTCCTGATGGCCCACATGACCAATGAGCACGGTATCGATCTGTTGGCCGGAGAATTTCACAGCTTCTTTATGCACCTTGGTGACCAGTGGGCAGGTGGCATCCACATATTTCAATTTGCGTTCACGTGCTTCATCAATTAAATGCGGCGGCACGCCATGGGCGCTAAAAATAATACGGGAGCCATGCGGCACGTCTTTGAGGTCTTCCACAAAGATAACGCCTCGAGATTTCATGTCTTCTACGACAGAGGTATTATGCACAATATCATGGTAAACATATAAGGGTGTGCCGTAGGTTTTTAGTGCAATCTCAACGATGTCAATAGCACTAGCTACCCCTGCGCAAAATCCTTGAGTTTTTGCTAAATAGATATCCATTTTCATGGTGTCATTGCGAGCCCGAAAGGCGAAGCAATCTCTAATCCTTGCTTTTTATGAGTTGATTTCCTATAATAACGCCTACCTAAGCTGTCAATTATATCATTTTTAAAAAAGGTGTACATTGATTTTATGAGTCCCATACAGCGACGAAAAACTCCTACAGTAAGCATTGGAAACCTGAAGCTGGGATCTGATTTCCCCATCCGCATTCAATCCATGACAGATACACCGACTGCCGACATCGAGGCTACCTTGACCCAAACCAAGGAGCTCATTGCTGCCGGTTCTGAGTTGGTGCGTTGGACCATCAATGACCATGAGGCAGCTAAAGGAGCAGCGGAGGCTATTAATCGTCTACGCGCGGAGGGAATTACTACTCCTATTATCGGGGACTTCCATTTCAATGGGCACATCCTTTTGGCCAAGAATCCTCAAGCCGCTAAATTATTGGACAAATACCGGATCAATCCAGGCAATGTTGGCCGTGGAAAATTGCATGATGACAATTTTGCCCAGATTGTGAAAATTGCCATCGACAATGGCAAGGCTGTGCGCATTGGTGTGAATTGGGGATCGCTCGATCAGGACCTACTTACTGAATTGATGGATGCTAATGCTAAATCAGCCAAGCCCCGTGATTTTAGTGATGTCACCCAAGAGGCCATGGTTCAAAGCGCTCTTCAATCAGCAGGGTATGCATTGAAATTAGGGTTGCCTAAAGAAAAATTGGTCTTAAGTGTGAAGATGTCGGTTTTGCAGGATATGGTGGCGGTTTACCAGCGCCTGGCCTCCGAATGTGATTTTGCGCTGCATCTGGGGCTCACAGAAGCTGGTGCAGATATCAAGGGAGCAGTATCGTCAGCCGCAGCGCTTTCGATTTTGATGCAGCAAGGTATTGGGGACACCATCCGTGTGTCCTTGACACCCCAGCCGAATGTACCGCGTTCCAAAGAGGTCGAAGTCTGCAAAGAAATTTTGCAGTCCATGGGCTTTCGTTATTTTGCGCCGTCAGTGACCAGTTGTCCTGGCTGTGGCCGTACCAGTTCGAATTATTTCCAATACTTGGCGCAGGACATTAATTCACACATCAAATTAAAAATGCCGATATGGCAAAAGCAATATCCAGGTGTTGAGCAGATGAAAATTGCGGTGATGGGCTGTGTGGTCAATGGCCCTGGGGAGAGCCGTCATGCGGATATTGGCATCAGCCTGCCTGGAGCCTCGGAGAGTCCCATTGCGCCAGTGTACATGGACGGTAAAGAATATAAGACCTTAAAAGGCGAGCATATTAAGGAAGAGTTTATTGATATATTAGAAAATTATATAAAGGAGCGTTATGAACAGCGAGTCTAAGAAATTCTTACGTGAGTTTTTAAGCCAATGCGGACCTTCCGGTTTTGAAGAAGCAAGTCAGTCTGTTTGGGCCAAGCGCACCAAACAATATGCCCAAACCATCAAGCGCGATGTGCACGGCAATGCCATGGCCATCATTAATCCTAAAGCAGAATATAAGATCATGATGGCAGGTCATTGTGATGAAATCGGTTTTATCGTGAGCCATATTACCAGCGAAGGTTTTTTGTGCGTGGTGCCAGTGGGTGGCATTGATTCCGGTGTTTTGCCTGGCAGCCAGGTGAAGGTGCAGACTGAAAAAGGATTTGTCGACGGTGTGATCGGAAAAAAACCCATTCATCTTATGGAAGAGGCTGATCGCGGGAAAAGCACGCCCATCAAAGATCTCTGGGTGGATATTGGCGCCAAGGACCGTGAGGATGCGCTTAAGGTTGTGGCCTTGGGCGATGCGGTTTCTTTTGCGCCTAATTATATGGAATTGCGAAACAATATTTTCACCTCTAAAGGCTGCGATGATAAGACTGGCGCCTTTGTGGTGTCTGAAGTGATGAAGATTTTAAGCAGCAAAAAATTACGCAAAGACGTTGGCGTTTATGGTGTCTCAACCGTTCAGGAAGAAGTGGGCTTACGCGGGGCACGCACCAGCGCGTATGGCATTAATCCGCAAGTCGGAATTGCCGTTGATGTTGGTTTTGCTTCCGATACACCTGGCATTGATAAGCGGATTGTGGGCGAGGTGTCTTTGGGCAAAGGTCCGGTCTTGCACGCAGGGCCTGCGATCAACCGTGCCTTGGGAAAATTGTTTATCGATGTGGCCAAACGCAAAAAAATCCCCTACCAATTCTCATCCCTGGGCCGTCCCGACGGCACAGATACTGGGGCCATACAACTTAGCCGTGAAGGCGTGGCAACTGCCTTGATCAGTGTGCCTAACCGCTACATGCACACCATGGTTGAGACGTGCTCGTTGGATGATTTGGAATACTGTGCCGAATTAATTGCACAAACTATTTTAGAGATCACCCCTAAAACGGATTTTATACCGTCTTAAGGACTTCAATGATTTCTTTTTCGTGACCTTCAGGCTTGACCTTCTCAAAGACCTTGGCGATTGTGCCTTTGCCGTCGATGATAAAGGTGGTACGGGCAACTCCCATGTATTTCTTGCCATACATGGATTTTTCCACCCATACTCCGTAGGCCTCGCACATTTTCTTGTCTTCATCAGCTAGAAGGATAAAGGGGAGTTTGAATTTGGTGATAAATTTTTCGTGGGATTTAACGGAATCAGGACTGACGCCTAAGATGACGGCGTTTAATTTTTCAATTTCTTTAAAAGAATCACGCAGACCACAGGCTTCTACCGTACAGCCTGGTGTATCATCTTTCGGATAAAAATAGACGACGACATTCTTGCCCTTAAGGTCTTTTAATGCAATGTTTTTGCCGTTGCTGGCGGGTTTATTAAACTCAGGTGCTTTGTTTCCTTCTTGCGGTATAGGCATAATAATCTCTCCGTTAACTGTAAGCTTTCCAAGATTTGGTTTTGCTATCGTAAATTTCTTTGACCCTTTGGGTTTCCGGCATGCCGTCTTCCAGCGGCCAGGCAGTTGCTTCCAATTTATTGCCATCTGGATCATAGAAATACAGCGACCAGGATTTGGGTCGTTTTTTTAGCGAATTCAATCTTAGTCTGATGCTTTTCCAGTTGTTCAATCATGGGGCCAAAATCATTGCTGTGCACGCGAAAAGAGAAGTGATTTGCGCCCAGGCCTTCGTTGGCAAAAAGATGATTGCTTTCCAGATCTTTGGCTTGGATCACTCCAAGCAATGAGGGGCCGCAATCCAAAAAGTATTCAATCCCTGGCTTGGAAGGTTCACGTTCGGTGATTTTAAGGCCAATGACCTTGGTATAAAACTCCAGAGACTTATTAAGATCGCGCACGTTAAAAGCCACATGATCGATGCCTATAATTTTAATCATATTTTTATTTTTCTTTCTATTTTTTTATCTTTGAAAATTAAATATTCGCTGTATCCGGCGGATTTGGCCAATTCAATGGCCTTGTCAAAATCTTTGCCCACATCGTTAGGGTCATGGGCATCTGAACCAAAGGTCAGGGGAATGCCTGCTTCGTAATAGATTCTTAAGCAATTCGGGGCGGGGTACATCTCGCCAATGGGTTTGCGTAAACCTGCGGTGTTGATTTCAACGGCCACACCGGTATCTTTAAATACTTGGGCTGTTTTTTTGATTTCATCGGTTAAATCAATGGTCGGTCTAGCACCAAATTTTTTAGGCAGGTCACAATGACCGATGATTTGAAAGAATCCGGTTTGGGCTGACTTGCGCAGCAGGGCATAATATTTAAGGTAAACCTCATTCACATCATGTTTTTTCCAATACTCCCGGGTGGCAGGGTCATCAAAGGCCCAGTCATCGATGAAATGCACACTTCCTATAATATAATCATAGGGGTAGCTATCAATGATCGCCTTGGTTCTGGCTTCATATCCCGTCAAAAAATCTGATTCCAAGGCGATTTTGATACTGATCTGTGAGGCATAGCGCTTTCGTACATCTTCAATCATGGAATGGTACGCAGGTAATTCATCCATAGTCATGGTGATGCCGGGCATGGGCTTATGCACCATAGGGGCATGGTCAGAGAAGCCGATTTCTTTCAAGCCCATTTTAATGGCTTGCTTGACATACTCTTCAGGCTCGCCAATGGCATGGCCGCAGAGAGGAGTGTGCATGTGATAATCAGCGTACGGAATCATCCGAAAAGATTATCATATTGATAATTTGTTGTCTATGCTATAATTGCCACTTTAATACTAACCGCCCTTGAACCAACGTTACGCTAATGAAGGAATAGGGCCTTTTATGGTAATATTCGGATTCTATGGAACAGTACTTCAAGAAACTCATTGAACATATTGGCGAAGACCCTAACCGTGAAGGTTTGGTCAAAACCCCTGCCCGTGCGGCCCGTGCCTTTGAATTTATCACTCAAGGCTATAAAAAAGACCTTAAAGAAATTGTTAATGGGGCTATTTTTACTTCTGATGCTGATGAAATGGTCATTGTGAAAGACATTGAGATGTACTCCATGTGCGAACACCACTTATTGCCATTTTTTGGTAAGGCCCATGTGGGCTATATCCCGCGAGGCAAAATCATTGGCCTTTCCAAGATTGCCCGCATCGTTGATATGTACGCCCGACGCCTACAGGTCCAGGAAAATCTGACCAAGCAAATTGCTACATCTATTATGGAAGTGACAAATGCGCAAGGGGTAGGAGTGGTGATCGAAGCCCAACACCTGTGCATGATGATGCGCGGGGTTGAAAAGCAGAACTCCTTGATGAAAACATCATGCCTTCTGGGTTCTTTCCGCAATGCTGAAGGTACCCGCAAAGAATTCTTAAGCATGGTTTGTCCAACCAGCCGTTAATATGCCAATAAAAATCAAAGGTACTGCCTTAGTCACTGGTGCGGCGAAACGTCTTGGCCGCGAGATGGCCTTATGTTTGGCAGAACAGGGCTACCAAATTGCCTTGCATTATCATGGCTCCAAGCCTGAAGCCATGGCAACAGCCAAGGCAATTTATAAAACTGGAATGCGCTGTGAATTATTCTGCTGCGACTTAAGCAACGAAGCTGAAACCCTAAAGCTCGTTGCGGAAGTATTGGAATCCTTTCCTAAATTGGATCTTTTGATCAATAGTGCTTCAATTTTTGTACCAAATCAGTTTGGTGCCCAAGACCTGACCCTTTTTAAGAATCACTGGGATATTAATTTTAAAGCGCCTTATATTCTGGCCTGCGAATTTAACCGTTTGGTCAAAAAAGGCCAAGTGATTAATTTTATTGATACCAATGTGGTCAAATACAAGACCCGTTACACAGATTACTTACTGACTAAAAAAGCCTTGGGGGAGTTTACTAAAATGGCGGCTGTGCAATGGGGACCACGCATCAGGGTCAATGGGATTTCGCCTGGTATGATCTTGCCCCCGGTCAATAATCAGCTGGATGACCGTAAAAAGAGGGCAGACCAGATACCTCTGCAAAAAGTTGGTGATCCGCGTTACATTTTGCAGACCCTGCAATTTTTGCTGGATAATGAATATGTCACCGGCCAAATCATTGCGGTCGATGGTGGAGAAAGTTTAGTATGATGATTCGCATCAATGATCTTAAAGTCCGTGCCTTGATAGGTGCTTATTCCTGGGAGCGGGTCAATCGCCAGGAGCTTATCATCAATATTACCTTGGAATATGATGCTTCTAAAGCTAGCCTTTCGGACAAGCTCAAAGATGCGCTGGATTATGAAGCGGTTACCGCCAAGGTGATCAGGGCAGTCCAGGCATCCCGTTATGTATTATTAGAGAAGTTGACATCAAAAATCCTAAGCGGCATTATGTCCGACCGCAGGGTGCAATCAGCCTATGTGCGGGTGGACAAACCTCACGCCATACCCCAAGCCCGTTGTGTTTCTTGTGAGCTCTCCGCCCAGCGGCCAACTAAAAGCTAAAATTTTCCTTGCAGGCAAGATTTTCATTGGTAATATACGCGTATGCAATTTAAAGACCAAGTTGTTTTAATTACCGGATCCACCCGCGGTATCGGTTTAGGGGTAGCGGAGGCCTTTGCAGAACAGGGGGCCGTGGTCATTATTATTGGCCGTGACCAGTCCCAAGCTGCAGAAGTAGCCGCTAAAATCAAGTCCAAAGGCCAAATGGCCGATGGTTTTGGCTGTGATGTCACCAGTCTTACCAATGTACAAGAAACTGTTAATAAAATTCTTGACATTCATCAACGCATTGATATATTAGTCAACAACGCTGGCATTACTCGCGATAATCTCCTCTTAAGACTTGACGAAAATGATTGGGATGAAGTCATTAAGGTCAATCTTAAGGGAACTTTTAACGTCACCAAGATAGTTGCCAAGGCGATGTTAAGGGCCCAAAAGGGCAAGATTATCAGCATTACCTCAGTCATTGGACTGACAGGTAATATTGGTCAAGCCAATTATGCAGCCAGTAAAGCAGGCATCATCGCTTTTTCTAAGTCAGTTGCCAAAGAATTATCATACAGAAATATCACGGTGAATGTAATCGCCCCGGGATATATCCGCACGGACATGACCGCCAAGGTTGCAGAGGCGGTGCAGGCAAAAGTGCTGGAACATATTCCTTTGTCCCGGTTTGGTGAAGTCACAGATGTAGCAGGAGTATGTTTGTTCTTGGCTTCTCCGGCCGCCAATTACATAACCGGACAAACTATAGTTGTAGACGGTGGATTGACGATATAACTAACCCAGGAGGAACACATGGCAGTAGAAAGCAAAATCAAGACAATCATCGCGGAACAATTGGGTGTCAAGCCCGAAGAAGTGACACCAACCGCTTCATTTGTGGATGACTTAGGCGCAGATTCACTGGACACTGTTGAGCTTATCATGGCCTTGGAAGAAGAATTCAACGTGGAAATTCCCGACGAAGATGCAGAAAAGATGAAGACCGTCGGTGACGCGATCAAATACATCGAAGAAAAAGCCAACGCGTAATTGTGTTGGGCGTTTCCTTAGATTACATGACTTGCCCCTGCAGTCTACTTGAGGTCTTGGGCCTCAGGTGACAAAACGCAGGGGCAAACCTTTAATACGGGGTTTTAAGCCAAATGCATAATAGACAGGTAGTCATAACCGGCATGGGAGTGGTTTCACCCGTCGGATGCGGAGTTGAGAAGTTTTGGGCGGCATTGCTTAAAGGTCAAAGCGGTATCCGTACCGTCAGTCATTTTGATCCTGCTGCTTTTGATTCGCGCGTGAACGGGGATGTCATTGACTATGATCCTTTAGCCCATTTTAATTCCAAAGACGCGCGTAATTTGTCCCGTTTTATCCAATTTGGGGTCGTGGCCGCCAATGAAGCACTGGCTCATGCCAAGCTTGATATTCGCCAGATGGATACTTCCCGCGCTGCCGTGATTGTAGGTTCAGGTATTGGAAGCATTTATTCAGCGGAAGAAGAGTACGATAAGTATTTAGAGAAAGGGCCTGGTCGTATTTCGCCGTTTTTTATCACCCGCATGATTATTAATGAAGCAGCAGGCCAGATTTCGATTAATTCAGGGGCCACTGGCCCATGTTTTGCGATTGCAACCGCCTGCGCCACGGCCAATAACTGTATTGGTGAAGGCATGCGCATGATCCAGCATGGTGAAGCTGATGTAGTGATTGCCGGCGGGACAGAATCTGCGACTTCTAAGTTAGGCTTAGGCGGATTTTGTGCCTTGAAAGCTTTGAGCAAACGCAATGATGAACCATCCAAGGCCAGTCGTCCTTTTGATTTAAACCGTGATGGTTTTGTCATGGGTGAGGGGGCAGGTATTGTGATTTTAGAAAGCCTTGAGTTTGCCAAGAAGCGCGGGGCAAAAATTTATGCCGAACTGGCGGGCTACGGCCGCACCTCTGATGCGTATCATATTACAGCGCCTCATGCGGAAGGGTTAGGGGCATTGCGGGCCATGGACATGGCCATCAAGGATGCGGGCCTCAAGCCAATGGATATCAATTATATTAATGCTCATGGGACGTCGACGAAATTGAATGATCAAATCGAGACCTTAGCCATCAAGAAATTATTTGGCGATTATGCCAAAAAGGTCCCGATCTCATCGACAAAATCCATGACCGGGCATTTATTAGGGGCAGCTGGGGGCATTGAGTTGATTGCCTGCATTATGTCCATCCGCGATGGTGTCATTCATCCGACCATCAATTACGAAACACCGGACCCGGATTGCGATCTGGATTATGTGCCGAATATGGCCCGCGAGGTTGACGTGAATGTGGCCTTGTCAAATTCGTTAGGCTTTGGCGGCCATAATGCAACCCTCGTAGTTAAAAGATATCAACCATGAAAACTTATAAACTTGCCATTATCCCAGGCGACGGCATCGGCCCGGAAGTCGTGGCACAAGGCCTAAACGTCCTGGATGCTGCGGCCAATAAATTTGGTTTTAAAACTGAACGCCAATCTTTTGATTTTGGTGGTGCTCGGTATTTAAAAACTGGCCAAGTACTGTCCGATGAGGAATTAAGTAATCTTAAGAAATTTGATGCGATTTATTTAGGTGCTGTTGGTCATCCAGATGTGAAGCCAGGCATCTTGGAGCGAGGGATTTTATTGAAGCTCCGTTTTGGTTTAGAGCAATATATCAATCTTCGTCCTGTACGTTTGTATGAAAACGTCGCGACTCCTATTAAAAACAAAGGCCCTGAGCACATTGATTATGTGGTGGTGCGTGAAAATTCAGGTGATGTTTATACCGGCGAAGGGGAGATCAAGGACAAGGGTACAAGCAAGGAAGTCGCCACCCAGGTCATGGTCTATTCTTACGCCCAAGTGGAGCGTTGTTTGAAATATGCATTTGAGTATGTGATGAAGCGTCATGAATCTGCAGCTTGGAAGGGATTAAGCGAAGAAGATAAAAAAGCAGGCTACATTGGCAAGTTGACTCTTTGCGGCAAGAACAATGTCTTGACCAATGTTTTCGGGCTTTGGGACCGTGTGATGGCCAATATGTCCAAGCAATACCCCAAGGTCAAGATTGATTATTTGCATGTGGATGCCATGTGCATCTTTTTGGTTGAGGCGCCTGAGCGCTTTGATGTGATTGTCACCACCAATATGTTTGGTGATATTATTACTGATTTAGCGGCTGTGACCCAAGGCGGCATGGGGGTTGCACCGTCGGGAAATATTAACCCTAACAGTGTGAGCATGTTTGAGCCAGTACACGGCAGCGCCCCGCAGTTTACGGGAAAAAATGTGGCTAATCCTTTGGCTGCAATCTTGACTGTCAAATTGATGCTTGAACATTTAAAGGAAGAAAAGGCCGCGCGGGCTATTGATATGGCTGTGCAGTCTGTTATGTTGAAAATGAAATCAATGCTGATTGGCCAGATGGGTTATTCAACTGACCAGATCGGTGATATGGTTGCAGCCTGCCTGCCGGCAGGCAGGGAGCTTTGAAATGAAAAAATACAATGTCGCTATTCTAGGCATTCGTGGTGCGGTCGGGCAATGCATGTATTCCATTGTCAAGGAACGTAAATTTCCGATCAATAAACTGGTCTTGATTTCACCGAGTGGTGCAGGCGGACAATTAGATGGTAATAAGTATGTGCCGTTGACCAAGGATGTCTTTAACGGCATTGATATAGTCCTGTCTTCTCCAGGTGCTGATATTTCCAAAGAATGGGCTCCGGTTGCTGCCAAAGCAGGTGCGGTTGTGATTGATAACACCTCGTATTTTCGTATGGACCCTAATGTTCCTTTAGTTATCCCGGAAGTTAATCCTGAAGATATCAAAAAACATAAGGGTATTATTGCTAATCCTAATTGTTCGACGATCCAGATGCTGGTGGCGATCAAGCCTTTGCATGATTTTGGGAAAATCAAACGTATTGTTGTTTCCACTTATCAGGCCGTTTCCGGTGCTGGTGCTGAGGCTGTTGCTGAATTGGAAGAACAGCTAAAGGGAAGCAAGCTGGCCCGGAAATTTCCTCATCAAATCGCGCACAACTTGATCCCGCAGATCGATGTGTTTACGGATAATTTTTACACAAAAGAAGAGATGAAGATGGTCAATGAAACACATAAGATGTTTCATGATCATAAAATTCGGGTGTGCCCAACCTGTGTGCGCGTACCTGTAAAAAACGGCCACTCTGAATCCGTTAACATTGAGACTAGAAGCAAGATCACCCGTGATCAGGCCATCAAACTTTTAAAGAAAGCGCCTGGCGTCAAGGTGATCGACGATGTCAAATCATCCAAGTATCCGCTGCCCATTGATGCTGATGGCCGTGATGAGACCTTTGTCGGCCGTATCCGCGAAGATATTTCCATTCCCAATGGGTTGAACTTGTGGGTTGTCTCCGACAATCTCCGCAAAGGCGCCGCCCTTAACGCCGTTCAAATCGCTGAAATCCTCATCAAAAACAAACGCTAACAGCATCTTTTCAGGTATAATAAAACAATCCAAGAAAGGATGTGTCCCATGGGAGACAAAAGCCCTCGCAATAAAGAAAAAAGAAAACCAAAAAAAGGCAAATAAATCTGTATCAATCAATCCCTGTAAATTGAATTAATTTGCAGGGTTTTTTATTTACA